>Ga0123357_10001693_pt1 | contig 23735 bp, 19 predicted proteins | sample TergutEmb28metaG_FD_89873 | JGI IMG/M metagenome (GOLD analysis project Ga0123357, IMG submission 89873) | Embiratermes neotenicus P4 segment gut microbial communities from Petit-Saut dam, French Guiana - Emb289 P4 | ecosystem: Host-associated > Arthropoda: Insects > Digestive system > Gut ... | reverse complement strand
GGCTGTTCACTTCGCTTCGCTCCGTCGCTCTCACTGCACTCCGTCCACTTCGTGGACTCCGTGCAGTTCGAGTCCGGTCGCATCCCATGCCCCGCCTCGACCTCGCGTCAACTTGAAAGCGGTTTTATTATCTGCGCGCTGCGATCTGTTCAACGTGTCTCGGCGATGGCGCTCGGCCAGTCGCGCGGACATTCTTGCTTTTCGTAGGACCATGGCCCGGCGCACTTTGCGGCTGGGCGGTAGGGTCCGACGAGCAGAGCTGCGGATCGTGAGAGAAACGGGAAATGGCGCCGTCGGTCTGCATCGACAATCGCTGCCGCATCGGCGGATTCGGAGGACGCATGCAGCGACTGGAGCTTGAACATAATCTGCTGTCGCGTATCGGGATCATCCGTCATTGCGTACGCGCGCTGCAAAAAAGCAATGGTCGCTTTCGTCTCTCCCGCCTTCGACAGGATCGAGGAGGCGGCGAGTGAGCGCTGCGCATCGGCTCCAAGTTCCACGGCGTGTGCAATGGCGGATGCACCCTCGACACGCCAACGTTGGATCTCTTCTTCGTCCTTCAAAAAGGATGGCGCAAGAAACGCCGTGAACTGCCCATACTGCAACCACACGGCCGCGTCGTAAGGTCGCTCGCGCGTGCCGCGTTCGAGATATGCGCGTGCTCTGCGAGCATCCTCCTCGGTCCCCCCCATGGCGTTGAAGACGAGAAGCGTGTCGACGTATTTATAGAGCGTCAGGAAATCAGGCTCCATCGCGAGAATCCCGTCGATGTAGCGCGTGATATCTGGGAACGCGCGCTTTTCCTGCGCGTGGAGACCGTATTCGAGAATGAGATTCGCCCAGAGCAAATCCGTTGCGGCGGCATGGTAACCAAGCGTCATGGCACGAAGCTCGGTCGGCGGCGGAAGCAGAAAGACATCGTCACGTTGCCGGACCTTGTGTGCAATCGAGGCAAGTCCGGGTTGAACGAGCGCGATGCATAATGCACATATCGCAGCGAACGCCCAGGCGACAAGGAGACCCGCGCCGCGGCGATCGCGCGCGGTGCTCATTCGAGCTCCGACTCGATGTACATCCCCGGCATCACGAGCGGAGCCTCGCCAAGAGGTGCATACCCACGAATCTCGAAGGTGCTGAGAATCCCATCACCATCGAGATCCCCATGTGCCTGCGCCACGAACGCATTGCCTGTGCCGTCGAGCGAGAATGCATAGGCATGCGGGACGCCATCGGCAACCGGACGAAAACCAAGCGCCGACCATGTGGGGCCATCCCACGTGCCCGGTGGGTCGACCTCCTTGTGACCGCGTGGTGGCGTCCGCGGCGTCAGTGGCGCGGAGTCTGGAAATCGTCCATGTGCCTCGGCATAGGCAACCGCACCCTTGCCAATGCGCGTAAGTCCTTCAACGGGCTCGACGAAGCGTGATGCGTGAAGCTCCCGCACGAACGCAGGGACGGCGACCGCGAGCACGGAGCCGAAAAGCGCAATACCAACCGCGAGTTCGACCGGTGTGAAGCGGTGCACGACTTTTCATTCCTCCGGATTTTCACGCACCATCGTATTCGAAACCCGCGCATTGAATGACGAATCTGCCTCGACACCAAGCGAATACATCGAACGAATTCCGTCGCCGTCGAGATCGCCTTGTGCCATCACGGTGGCCTTTGCGGACGCGCCAGCACCTTGAGCGTCAAACGAATATTGGTAGCACTGGGGCTGCACAATCGAAAAATGCAGATCGCGCCAGGGGCTTGCTGCCCAATCAGCCATGTTGCTTTCAAAACGCTTACCGCGAACGCTGAGAGCATCTTCCGGAACGGGGACGCGCGAACTTGGCGGGAAGTGCCGCATGGCCTGCACGGCTTGTGGCTCTGCACCCGCGGGCTGCGTTGCGTCGGAGTTTTCGTAGTACTCCTTGGCAGCACCTGCGAGCTTCGCAAGTGAGCTCGTAGCTTCAACCGTCTTGCCGAGACGGACATAGCGGGCGAGCGCGTACATGCCGAGGGCGCTCAGAACAGCCGCGAGTGCGAGGAAGTTCATGAGTTCGACGGCGGAAAAGCCGCGAACACGCGGCACCGATGTACGCGCCACGCGCAACGTCACCCCTCGGACTTTTTCGGGTCTCGTCGTGCCCGTCACGGGCCATGACGATAGCGCGAAATCCGCGGGTGTGGAGGAGCGGTGCGAGTCGAACGCGCCACTGTCGCGGTCGCTCCGGGATGTTCGGCGTATACGATGGGGACAATGATCTTTGGTCAGATTGCCGTGACCGGAGCCTTCGGCTTTCTCGGCAGCCACCTCGTCGAACGTGCGCGCAAGGACGGAACCGACGTGCTCGCGATTGTCCGTGAGCTGCCGTCGGCGCAAGCCGCGCACGCACGGGGGACGATCACGATGGATGCATTGCTCAATGATCCGTCGAGACTTGGAGGCACGGACGTTCTTGTGCATAGTGCAGCTATCCGTCATCGCTATGGCGCCAATCCAAGCGCGTACCGCGCATCGAACGTCGACCTGGTCGAGGTGCTGATGCGCGCCGCGGCGGGGCGCGTAGGCCGCTTCGTTTTCGTCAGCTCGGTTGGCGTTTATGGTTTTCCGGCGTTGTTGCCCGTTCACGAGCAATCTCTTTTCGCTCCTCGCACGCTCTACAGTCAAACGAAGATCGAGGCCGAGAAGCTCGTTCGTAAGCTCGCGCCCGAGCTCGGGCTGCCCTTCACCATCGTGCGACCCACGATTATCTACGGCGCGGGCGACCGCAACGGCATGCTCGACAAGCTCGCGGCGATGATTCGCTCGCGGCGCTACCTCATCGTGGGCTCGGGTAATAATGAATTGCATCACACACACATCGATGACGTCGTCGAAGGTACGCTGTGGCTTTCGGGGAGCGACGCGGCAAAAGGCGAAGACTTCATTCTTGCCGGTCCCGAGACGATTACGCTCCGCCGCTTGAGCGAATTGGTCGCCAAGGCCGTCGGGATCTCGCTCACGCCGTTGCACGTTCCAACGAGTGTCGCGCGTGCTGTGGCGACCGGTGTGGATCTCCTTGCTTACCGAGGCGTCGCGTTCACCAAGCGCGAACCGCCCATCAACAACGACAAGCTCGATGTCATGACCGTGCCCATTGCATTCGACGCTTCGAAGGCGTGGCGTGCCGGGTTTTCTCCGGTTGTCCGTTATGACGACGGCATCGCGCGTACGTTCGCGTCTGCGCAAGTCCGGCGCACGCGCGTCGCGAGAGGTGTGAATGAGCGCTGACGGAATTGCGAGCGTGCGCACGGAGCGCGGCGTGCCGCGAGCATGGCCTCGTCATGTTGCGGTGTGGGCCATCGCCATCGTCGCGATTGCCTTCGTCGCGTGGGTCGTTCCCATTCGTGATCGCTGCACCGCGACCGGTTGCGAAGCAGGCCTCATCACGACGATGCGCACGACGAATTCCGCAGCGCTCATCGGGCTCTTCGCCGTCTATCTTCTCGGCACGCTCGCATGGGCAGCGCGATGGCGTGCGCTTCTCGGGATTGCGAACGTGCGCTTGTCGCTCATGCAGGTTTGGCGCGTGACCCTCGAGGCGCAGGCGGGCGGCATTGTCCTGCCCGGTGGCGTTGCCGGCGACGCGCTTCGTTTTGCGTATGCCAAGGGCGCTGCACCAAACGCTGATCTCGCGAAGATTGCAGCATCGATCATGGCCGATCGCGTTGTCGGACTCGTGACCCTCGCCGGACTCGCAACGGCAGCCGCACTCGGTTTCGGTGCGGATCGGCTCGGCGCAGCCCTGCCTGTGCTCGCTGCAATTCCGGTCGCCTCGATCATCGGTTGGCTCGTGCTCCGTCGACCGGAGCTCGCGCGCGCACGCTTCGTTCAGCGCGGCATCGGCGCGCGCGTCATCAAGCCATTGCTCGAGTACGCGTCGGCCAAAGGTGGCGGCCTCGTACTCGTGCGCGGCCTCGTGCTCAGTCTCCTCGTTAGCGGGGTGCAGCTTCTCGTCGTCCGCGGGCTCGTGGCAGCCATGTCTGTCCAACCAACCCATGAGGCATGGATGTATGTCGGCACCACGCTTGGGATGATCGTTGCGGCCGTACCTGCACTGCCTGGTGCGTGGGGCACCGCAGATGCAGCATACATTTTCTTTCTTGGTCGAGCTGGTGTGCCTGCTCCTGCAGCGGCTGCAGCATGCCTTCTCTATCGCGTCTTTTGGTATGCTTGTGGAGTTCTCGGGGCTCTGCTCGCGCTCGCACGTCGCACGAAATGAACGTCTCTATCCTCGTGCCCGCTCATAACGAAGCGGCCAACATCGAAACCCTCCTCGAGTCGCTTCTCACCCAAGAGACGCGCGAGGCGCACATTATCGAAATCGTCATTGTCGCGAGCGGCTGCACCGACAATACGGCGGAACTCGCGCGCAAAGCGGCGCGCGGCCGTCCGGGTATGCACGTGGTCGTGCAGGAGCGGCGGGCAGGCAAGGTGGCCGCAATCAACGAATACCTCCATGTGCGCGACAAGCGCGCGGACGTCATCGTCATCAGCAGCGCCGATATCCGGGTTGGTCCGGACGTCGTCGAAAAGATTGTATGTTGCATGCGCGATCGTCCGACTGTCGGCATGGTCGGCGCGCATCCGGTGCCCGACAACGACACGAACTCCATGCTTGGCCGCATGGTGCACGTGCTCTGGGAACTGCATCATCGCGTTGCGGTGGAAACACCGAAGATGGGTGAGCTCGTCGCGTTCCGCGCGTCTCTCGTCGATCGGGTGAGCGAACTCTCCGTTGTCGACGAAGCCTCGGTCGAAGACATCGTGCTCTCAAAGGGTTACGAACTCGCCTATCTCGGCGATGCGATGGTGACCAACCACGGCCCGGAGAGACTCAGCGAGTACTTCGAACAGCGACGGCGCATCGCTCGTGGCCATTACTGGCTCAGCTTCGCTTTCGGCTACGACGTTGCCACCATGAAGGGCCGGCGTCTTTTGCGTATTGCAACCAAAATGTTGCGTGAACAGGACCGCAAAGGTCAAAAAGCAATCGGTGCAGCCATTGCGGTCGAAGTTGCCGCGCGCGCTGCTGGCTTCGTGGACGCGCGCATCATCGGTGGCCGTCACCGCACTTGGCGCAGCCTTACTTCCACGAAACAACTTCGCAAAAAGGAGACATGAAAAGAAAGCTTCCGCTCCTCGCGCACCTCGGGACGTATCGCGCAGCACATGCAACGGGTTTGATAAAGCCGCTGCCGATCAATCTAACGGTGTCGGTGACGTACTCGTGTCCGTCGCGCTGCATGACGTGCGACATCTGGCAGAAGAAAGTCAACGATCTGTCGGTGGATGAATACGGCCGCATTTTCCCGACGCTCGAGCGCGTTCCCGTCTGGGTCACCCTCTCCGGTGGCGACCAATTCTTGCGGTCCGATCTGGACGAGATTGTGCGCCTTATCAAAGCGCAAATAGACCCCAAGATCGTCAATATTCCAATGAACGGGATTGTGACCGAACGTATTCACACGCTCTTGCCGCGCATCGCGGAGCACACGCGCGGGTCGCAGCTCGTCTTGAACTTGTCGGTGGACGAGATCGGTGCAGAGCACGACAGGATTCGCGGCGTGCCGGGCAATTGGAATAAGTTGCTTGGTGTCGCCGAGCTCATTGGTGATCTCAAAAAGACGTACGACCACGTCGTGCTTGGCGTGCACACGGTCATTTCGAAACACAACGTTCCTCGCATCCCCGAGATTGAGCGCGAAGCACGTCGCATTTTTCAGCCGGATTCGTACATCACGGAGGTGGCTGAAAATCGCGTTGAACTCAAAACGATGAACAAGGATATCGCTCCGGATCCTGCCGATTATCGGCGCGCGGTCGCGCATCTCAAAGCATCCATTTGCAAACATCGGTCGCACCACCCCGTGGCGCGTCTCGTCGAATGCTTGCGGCTCGAGTATTACGATATGGCCGTGCGCGTGCTCGAAGAGAAACGACAGATCATCGACTGCTATGCGGGCTGGGCAAGCGCGCATCTGGCGCCGGATGGAGATCTCTGGGGCTGCTGCACGCGCGCGGAGTCGCTCGGCAACCTGCGCGATTACGATTACGACTTTCGCACTGTGTGGCGAGGACCTGCGGCAGATGCGTTCCGCATGAGCGTCCGCAAGAAGGAGTGCGCGTGCCCGCTTGCCAATGCATGCTACACGAATCTCCTGCTCGACGTGCCTTCCCTCGCGCGCGTAACGGCCAACATGGCTGGCATCCCATGAAAGAGCTTCTTCGCGAAGACCGCGGTCTCGGCACCGCTTACGAGCGCCATTGCCTCTATCAACTCATCGACGCATGGGCGAGAGAGTTCGAGATTGAATCGTTGCTCGAAGGCCCCGTGGACGGCATGGCCGGTGTTGCAGGCGTGCACGGTGTCGGTCTTGCGATGCAGGGGATAAAGGTCGTTTCCGCGGTGCCCACTGCAGAGCACGCGGAGATTACGCGTGCTGTTTATGCCTCGTGCAATGCTGCTGCACACGTGAACGTGGTGGTGGCTGATGAAACCAGTCTCACGACACTGCCGCAGAGCGATATGGTTATCTGCTACCACGCGCTCAGCTTCGTGAACCATTGGCAGAACTATCTTGCCGATATCGCCAAGCTCGCCAGAAAAGCGCTCGTTGTTGCAGTATGCAATCCGGACAACTGGGGCGTCACGGTGATGAAGTCACTCGCGCGCCTCAAAGGTCATAGGAATGCTGGACCTCCACAAGAGTGGCACACAGAAGACCTTGCGCCAGAGCTTTGGCGCATTGGGCGCGTGAAGCAGCACACGTATTTCGACTGCCCGTGGTGGCCGGATCTCCCCGCGTTCGATCGCGCGGACGCATACGCAGGACGAAGCGTGAAGGGTAGGCTAAAAAAAATGCTGATCCGCAGGTCCGGCGATGCAAGCAGGCTGGCCGACAAGTTTGTGTACGGTCCGGACCGCTGGCCCTACTTTGGCGGCCCTGGTTGGCGCGACGAACTCATGCCTGCATTGCTCAAGCATCCGTGTTTCGAAGGCGCGCCTGGCAAGATTCAGAAGCGCACGGCGCACTTGCATGCCTTCGTCGTTGATGTGCGTCCGCGTACTCCGCAAAAGCGGCGCCGCCTCGCGACGGTCAAGGTGCCATGAGCGGCAACCGCGAGGGGCCTCAAGGGAGCTTCAAGATGAGCGCCTGCGATGTTACGAGATGCATGACGGGCTCGGGCTTGTCGGCAAAGAAAGCATCCACGGCCTTTTTTGCACCAGGGCAGCTCGTAAATCCATAATCGTCAAACAGCAAGACTCCGCCCGGGACGAGTCGCGGGTAAAAGAAGGTGCAACATGCATCCACCGACGATGCAATGTCCGCATCCACGTGCACGAAAGAGAAGCGCTTGTTTTCGACAGGGCCCGCGGTCTTCGGGAATTCACCTTGATAATATTCAACGGCCTCACTGCTCTGGAGAAACGACTTCACGGCTGCGAGCGACGTATCTTTGAAATCACCTGCCTGATGCAAGTCTTGCTTCACGTCTGTTTCAGGCATGCCGGAAAATGTGTCGAACAAGTGAAGGGTCTTGCCGGCCTTGCCCGCAACGTGTGCCAGGAGCTTTGCGGTCCCGCCGCGATACACGCCAACTTCGGCTATATCGCCATCAAGATGGGCCGCATGCCTCGCAAGCTGAAAAAGCGTCTGCGCGCGCGCTTCGTCAACCAGGGTACGGCTCTTGGCAGTGGCCCACTGCGTGGAGAACCCCGCGGCATCTTGCCAGCGCAGGCGCGGCCTGAGGCGCTTGGAGTAAAGGACCATGCGTTGCCAAAGTTTAGTGGGGTTCTTGGGGATCATTTGGAATCCTCGGGTGCGGTGATTTCGCGAGCCTTTTCGGCGTTGAGCTCTCGCTGTGCGAGATATGCAACTCGTTCGAAGATTGTTTCCATTTCCTTTGGTGCGGGATCATCGGGCGAGAGCAGCGGTACAATCTTGTGGTTCGAGTGAAAGAGCACCCACTCCCCACTTTCAGCGACGAAGGATGCATCGGGTTTGAATGCTTCGACGAGAAGGTGACGTACAGCGGGATCTCGCGATTGAGCAATGACCCACTCGAAGCGATTCAGGTCGTGTGTTGGCTTCATCGCGCGTGAGCCGCCGAGAAACGTTCGTACGTCGTATTCGTCCCAGCGGTATTCGGGGCGGATTTGTACAGGCGAAATCGGCGAGATCGTCAAGGAGAGTCCTGCTCGGCCTCCGCGTGTGGCCACAACGCGCGCCGGCCCAGCGGATGCGGAATACACACGGGTCCGATACAGGACACGGTCAAGGACGACCAATGCCACGGCACGTCCCTTGGGGACGTGGGCAATGATGTTGTCGAGGTGGCGGTACGTCTGATCCGCATCCACGAACTGCGGCCATGAGAGAAGCATCATGCCGACCGGGACCACCGCCGCGAGCAAGCGAGCGATGCGTGGTGGTGAGCTTGATGGGGCAGAAATAATGGCAAAAATGGCCCATGCTGGGCCGAGGAATCGCTCGTGAATGAGCGTTGCGCCACGCCAGTTGTACGGGAAGACGAAATAACAAGCGAGAAGGCATACGCCAACGGCTGCAAAACGATGCCGGTGGAGAACGCCCTGCACTCGCATAAAGGTGCTTAGAGTGGGCGCAACAGGAGGCATTGAAGAACCCTCAGCTCTCGCAGTCCGCCCCGCCCTCCATGCCTGTAACCTTACCACGACGAGCGCTGTCATGGTTGCAAGGCTCAGCCCGAGAAGAATGATTTGCGCCGGAAGATCATGCGAGCCAAAAAGGACATTCGGAAAAGAGCGCAGCTTGCTCGCGAATGGCAGAAACATGGTCATCGCGTTGATCTGACCTTTGGTGAAGAAGCGCAATGCGTAAATCTGGTGGCCAACAGCGAGCGCAGTAGCAAAAGCTGCAGGCAAGAGCCTTAGAGTTGTCTTCTTCCATGAGAGCGGGTGGCAAAGCGCGAAAAGGACAATTACGCCGGTGGCCACCATAAAAATGGCTTCATGCGCGAAGAAGAGCACAACAAGGATTACGCAGATGGCGGCGGCAGAGCGAAGTGTTGCTTGCTTTGTGGAGATATCGATTTTTGGTAACGCAAGAAGAAATGCCGCATAGCCAACGAGATTTGCGACAAGGCCCCAGTAATATGTAAACCCAAGTGCAAGTGGCGCGAGCAAGAGCGCGCCCCATGGTGATCGTCCAAGATGCTTTGCGAGCCGTGCGCCGCCCACAAAAATAAGTACTTGTGTGACGGCAACAACAATGCGCACAGCCCACGATGTTGGCACCGCGTATGACAGAAGCCATGCGACCATATGGAACAACTGATTGGGGTGGCCAAGGTTCCACGCATAAAGCCCTTCTGGCATATACGCTGGATCGCCAAAATGACGCATTAGACCTACAATACCCTCATGCATTGGCAAATCAGTCATCGGCAGATAGTGCGCGATGAAAGTCGGCGCCGCAATGAGAAGGCCGGCAACAAGAGGGGTAAAGCGTTCAACGCGAGACGTCGGCTGTACTGCCCTTGAAGTGTCTGTCATACAGGTCCGAGGAATTTCCGAAGATAGATTGCAATCTACAAAACGCGAGCGTCCCGGACCAGCCGGGACGTTCGATATACGACTACGAGAGAAGGATTACTCCTCAGGTGAAATCTCGCCGATGGCTGGAGCGAGCTTGAGTCGCCCACTCTCAATTGCACCCTGCAGCGAGAAGGTTGAATACTGTTGATCGCCATTCAGGTCACCTATCGCCGAAGCGACGAAGGAACCTGTGTCAACGCCGGTCGCGGCGTATTTGTACTGGTAATACTGTGGCGCGGTCATTTCGAACTTTAAGCAGGGCCAACCGAGATTACTCGTAACGTCCGCTATGGGTGCCCAATCTTCCTTCTTCGACTGGTACTTCTTGCCTTCAATGTTCCCGACTGTCGACGGCACACCTTGGTCAGCAGATCCTGTCTGACACATTGAGCGAAGAATGCTGGTAACATCGCCTCCCATCATAACGGCAGCTGATACTCGCTCACCTTCGTACGCGGTGACAGCGTCTTTGCCGATCTGACCGAGTGAGTTCCTCGCCTCCGCGGTCTTCGCGTTCGCGATGTACTTGCGGACGCCGTACGTGGCGAGCACGGCGAGGACGCCGACAATGGCCACGACGATCATGAGTTCAACGAGCGTAAAGCCTCGCTTCAATTTACTTCGGATGGACATTCGATAACTCCTTGTTTCGGTTCTCAAGATGCCCATCCGCGCGGAGACCGAGCGCGCGGCGGGAGATTTGATCTTTGCGACACGAGGGGGGGTAATCACTGGCAGCCTCGCCCGTCGAAGGTGAAAATCTGGTTGGTGAACGATGTCCCCACCACCTGCGTGCAGTAGCCATCGTTGCCTAAATCGGCCTGCGCTTGGATGATGTACCAAGGCACGGTTTGGTTGGCTCGGGAAAAATCGACACCAGTGGTGAAGGGATCTTGCACATTATTGATATCGGCGGCAACGCGATAACCAAATTGAAGTGGACCGTCCACATGAACGGGAAGGGTTGTCCAGGTGGCACAAGCGCCCCACGCAACCTTTTGCTGCTGCTTGCCGTCCGACGGACACCAGTTGTTTGCGCCGATGTTGGCATAACTACCGATCTCCGTCTTGTAGTCCTCTTCAGCAATGCGAATGGCGCTCACCATGTGTGTGGCTTCGCCAACTTTCGCGCTCAGCGTGATCTTGCGATAACTGACAACGGCAATGACCGCGAGAACACCCACAATGGTGACCACCACGGCGAGCTCCACGAGCGTGAAGCCAAGCCCAGATGAATCACGACGACTCCGCGTAGACGGTCCGATCCTCTTGCTGCGAAGGGCGTACGGCGTTTCTCGGCCCTGCGGCGTACAGACAGTACGCCTCGGTGCCCTTCGCGTTCGCATACGGCGTGCGCCCTTCTCGCTGCGGTCTCGGCCGTCTATCGCAATCGCATCATGATTCATCTGGGCTTGCGCGCGCATCCGACATGATGGTTGGAGATTCCACTGCATCGTCGCGCGGGAAGCGAAAGCAGTCGTCGTGCCACTGTGATGCATTGCCCGCGATATTACTCGGCCCGCGACAAAACGAGGAAAAACTCGCCCTTTCGTTCATGCGCGGAGGATGTATGCCGACAAAAATCGTCCATCGCGTTCGACGCAGCCGGACGAAAATCGTTCGTCGCTTATGTCGTCGATCGTGAACGCTTTCAGCCAGGGCAGGCACGGGGGCCTGCCCCTACAGTCAACAACGCACCTAGGGGCGGCCCCCCGTGGCCGCCCTCTTATTCTTCGTCGACCTTCGGCGCCGGTTCGGAGATAGGCTCCTCGTCGTCGTCCTGCATCGCGTGTTTCTGCATGCGGTAGCGCAGGCTCCGAAGGGTGACACCGAGGGTCTTGGCTGCCGCAGTGCGCACGCCACCCGAGCGCTCCAGGGCTTGCAGAATGAGTCTGCGTTCGAGCTCACCAAGAACGTCGTCGAGATTGCAGCCCTCTTCCGGAAGTTGCACGAGCGCCGGGCTGGGCTGCGCGGCGGCGCCACTCACTTCTTGCGGCAAATCCCCGAGGCCAATCTGCGGACCGCTCGCGAGGGCCACGGCGCGCTCCATGATGTTTTCGAGCTCACGCACGTTGCCCGGGAAGGCGTACGCGTCGAGCGCACGAAGAGCATCCGCGGACAAGCCGCGAATGGATTTGTTATGTTCGCGCGCGCATCGATCCAGGAAATATCCCGCGAGCTCGCCGATGTCTTCGCGGCGCTCACGGAGCGGCGGCATCTCGAGGCGAATGACATTGAGTCGGTAATACAAATCTTGGCGGAATTTGCCGGATTTGACGTCATCTTCAACGGGCCTGTTCGTCGCAGCAAGCACGCGCACGTCAATGCTCGTTTCGCTCGTTTCGCCAACGCCCCGCACTTTGCGCTCTTGCAGAACACGAAGAAGCTTTACCTGCATGCCGAGCGGCAGCTCTCCAACTTCGTCGAGCAGTACCGTGCCGCCATCGGCCTCACGAAAGATTCCTATCTTGCGCGTTGCGGCTCCGGTAAAAGCGCCTTTCTCGTGGCCAAAGAGCTCACTCTCCACGAGAGCCTCTGGAATGGCACCGCAATTGACAACGAGAAATGGCTTTTCTTTGCGGTCTGACAAATCATGAATGGCGCGCGCCACGCGCTCTTTGCCAGTGCCGCTCTCCCCCGTGATGAGCACCGTGCTGCGGCTTGCGGCCACGCGCCCCGCCAGATCGAGCACTTTTCGCATGGCTTGCGAGTGCCCAAGAAGATCCTTCGGGGCTTGCCGATCCACCTGCGCGCGAAGCCGCGTGTTTTCGGCCACGAGATCGCTTTTCTCGAATGCCTTGCGGACGAGGGCGCGGAGCTCGTTGTTTGCGAACGGCTTGGTAACAAAGTCGTACGCGCCACGCTTCATCGCCTCGATGGCGGTCTCGACCGTGGAGTGTGCCGTCATCACGATGACTTCGCTATCGGCGCTCTGCGCTTTTGCGAGCGATAGAACATCGAGTCCAGATCCATCCGGCATCATCAGATCCGTGAGGATCACGCGGTAGGGTGTCGGCGCGTTTTTGATGGCCTCGCGCGCTGCGCTAAACCCTGGCGCCGTCGTGACTTCGTACCCTTCACGACGAAAGAGAATGGACAGCATCTCGCGCAGCCCAGGCTCATCATCCACGACCAAGACGGTGCTTTGACGAACTGTGGCCACTACGAGGGCAAAACCGTAGCGCTCATCGAGCTTTTTGGCGAGGCTAGCGTGGTGGTGGCGCGGCCGTTGGTGCTCCGCTCCCCGATGCGGCTGGTTTGTCGGGTGGAGCCAGCGTAGGTCGCCATTTCACGCGTTGCGCCTGAAGCGGCGCCCACACCGATGCCGGTACCAACGCCGTCGAGTCGAAATACGAGCGCGCGCCGGGAGCAGGCGTCCGGATGAGGCGGACACCGACGGACGCGACATTGGCTGGTTCGTCGCCAATGTCGAGAGTGCCGCCGAGCAATGCGCGGACGTCGCCGGCGACGAGGCCGCGCGAAGAGCAACCCATGCGCTCCAGCAACTTCAACATGGCATCCGCCGTACCTGCATTGGCTCCGTCTTCTGGTAGAAGCTCGATCCATTGGAGCATTCCATCGTCGTCCGAGATCCCGACCGCCGTGCGCGCGGTCTCGGAGAGAGGACTCGACGGCGCGAGCACGTCAGTGATGGCGGCGTCGGCCGCACAAGCCTTGTCGATGGCAAAGGCATGTGGGAAGAGGCAAAGCCTTCGATCGTTGGCGTCATGCGCCGCGTGACCGTGCGCGGGGGAGGGCGAAGCGGGTGCGGAAGCCGCATGGCCGAATGCGACGACGACCAGGGATGCATCGTTGGGCGCGCCCGCGTCCGATGGGGCAACCTGAGAGTTGCGTGCTACGGCCTGCGCCTCGGTGATCACCGTGCGAGGGTCGACGCGAAGAATGCGGACTCGCGGATCGGATGGCGATGAACCGAGCCGCGCGCTCGCGATGGCGACGGCGTAGGGGTAACCATGCTGCGGAAGTCCCTTGGTGCGAAAGTCGGCCTCGCCGGAAGCCCCCCCCGGTGCGCTGACCGGCGCGCCGGGTAGCACCGGGCGCGTCGTGAGGTAGAAGAAGTCGCGCGCATCGCGGTGGATGTATCGCGGAAAGAGAATGTGCCCCATGCTCTTGACCATGCGCCGAGCGCGAAATTTCAGCTCGGGCATATCCTTGAGCGATCCTTCGTATTCCCAATCCGATTGAAGTGGCCGAGGAAGGGGCTGAAAATTTTTTGCAGGCTCTACGTTGTAGAATTCGAACCCTGCAAGCCCCGGATTCATGTCGAGGTGGATGCCAAAGGCGCAGCGCGCCGCGAGCATGGCGCGGCCGAGCGGTTCGGGTCCGATATCATTGCCCCAGAAATAGGCGACGAAGTTCTCCTTCGTGAGGCAGAGGCCGCTGCGCGTCGTGTGAACCGCATCATGCCACCCCGGGGGAACGCCACCCCACCACGTCCGGCCCCAGGGATTGTATTTGTCATTCTGCACGAGGGCCGTCATGTTCTGGCGGAAGGAGAGGATCTCCTCTGGTACTTCGGCGTTGCGTGGCCATGCGCCGAACGCCGTGGTGCCATCGCGCAGCTCCATCACGGTTGCTGCGTATGGCTTCGGCGGCAGGTAAAGCACGCCATCCACCTGCATGCCGTACTGGCCGTGCGTGGCCTGAAAGCCGCCGTTGAAGCCGGCCACGACGTGCTTCATCACTTCGGGCACGCGCGGGATACGCCCGGGGCCCGTCTCCCCCGTGGCACTGACGGGCTCCACCGTGCCGGCCTGCATGTGCAGGGAAACGAGTCGCGGATCCCAAAGTGTAATATACACGCGTGTGTAGACGGCTGCCGGATCGGTGCGGACGAACGTCGTGAGGAAGGGCGAAGGCAGTCCGGGGATGGGTGTGATGAATGCATCTTTGTCGAGCGAGATCCACCGGCCTTCGCCCGCGAGGGGTGGCTTGAGCATCGGCTCGAGCGGCTTGGGCGGCCAGCCGATCTCGGGATCCGTGAACGTCGTGGCAACGGGCTGCCCCGCGTTGAGTGCCGCGAGATCTTCGGCAACGTCTTTCGCGCTCGTGTCACCCGTAATCTTGTTTTTCCAGCTCTTCAGCCACTCCTCGGCGGTGAAAACAATGGCCTTGAGCGCTTGGTTCTTCTCGTCACCAAACCACGACGCGGCACGAAGTCGATCGCTCATCCACGGTGCGAACGTCGGAGGCTTTGCGACGACCTCGGGCGTCACGCGCGCGTACGTTGCGCCGGAGACGATTTTCTCGTTTGCGGGATCGATGACGAGGGTCCGCGCTCCCTTGTCGATGCGCACCTCCAGCATGCCGTCCGGATGAAAGGCGAGATCCGTGTCGGTTGGCTCGGGCACGAGCGCGAAGACCGTGCGACGCACGCCGCGCCATTGACCTGTTTTTTGCCGGTCGGCGATCTTCGTTTGAAGCTTCTGCAACCAAGAGAGATCGTCGTAGGCGTGCGCCGGGTGGCCGTCGAGATCGAGCACGTGCACGGCTTCGGGGCGGCCGTCGACCACGGCAACGTACGCCACGCGCGAACCCATGCGTATCGGCATCTCCTCGTCTGCGTCATTCGTGTGAGTCAGGTTGTAAACGTCGCGGAGCGCGATGACGGAGCCTTCGGGCGAGAGGCGTGCGGTCGCGAGGAAAATGTCCAGCGCCTCGCTCGCGGCCGTCCCGTCCATGGCCTCCGGGCTCTTCGCCGCTTGTGCCACTTCGGCCTCGGTGCTTATTGCGCGTCCGCGAACGAGAACGCGCGCGCTGCCCGTGATTGCGCCGCCGACTCCGGTTGGGCCATCGATCCAAAGCACGTCCTCGGCTGCGCACGTCACGTTTTCATGCGCGAGCGCAGAGCAGAGCGCGGCCGAGCGGTTCGGCGCGGCGCCGTCGATTGGCGTTCGCCCGAAGTGAGCGAGAGCGTACGCGAGAGCAAGCGCAAAAGGCAGTGGCCGGAGCCAGGTCTTCATTCGTTGGGTCGAACGCGTGAGCGCGACGCACTCGTCCGCCGACGATGATGCGCGCGGAGGAGTGTGTTGATCAGGCGAGAAGATAAGGCGGTGCAGGGGTGAAATGGAATTTTTGCGTTGCGACGTCTTTGGAGATCGTGGCGCGGGCCGTGCTACGAAGTTGCGGATGCTCAGCGTCTGCGTGCCTCGCTCGGTGTCTGCACTCGTCGCCTGCGTCGCTGTGGCAGCAGCCGTGGCGTGCACGAGTCCCACGTTGCCGTTGCCGCCGCCGGCAGCACCGTCGATCACGTTGGGCACCGAGCCCGACACGTATCACCTCGCGAGTGTCCAGGGCGCGGAGCCCAACGCGCTCATCCTCGTTATCAATCAGGACACGTTGCTGCCAAACAACCAACGCGTGACGGGCACCTTCGCCGATCTCCAGGGTTCGTGGGATCTCGACGTCACGGCGAAGGCCGGCGATGTGCTCGACATCTCGCAGGAATCAGGCGCCATCCGCTCCGCCCCCACCACGATCGTCGTGCATTGACTTGCCCGCTTCCGCTTTGGCGCGATCTCATCGTTGGGGCCTGCGCTGCGGTCCTCAAAGCCATACAAGGCTGTTCCGGTCCGCTGCTCGGCCCCGCCTCGACCTCGCGCCAAATCGTTTGCGGGCTAATCATGATACTTATCGCAGGCATCGTGGCGCGCAGCAGGTCGGCGGAAGCGGTCAATCATAGTATTCGTTACCCAGGTGGGTAATGAGCTCTTCGCCCATGAGCCACCGCAGGGTGTTCTTTAGTTTCTTTAGTTGGATGAACAAATCATGCTCGGGCAAAAGCCCGGGAGCTGTCATGGGGCTCTTGAAATAGAAACTGAGCCACTCCTGCGTCCCGCGCATGCCTGCGCGCATCGCAAAGTCCATGAAGAGTGCAAGATCGAGCACGATGGGCGCGGCGAGAATTGAATCGCGACAGAGAAAATTGACTTTTAGTTGCATCGGGTAGCCGAGCCAACCGAAGAGATCGATATTGTCCCAACCCTCCTTCGCGTCACCGCGTGGTGGGTAATACTCGATGCGAACCTTGTGATAGAGCTGCTCGTAGAGCGCGGGATAAAGCTTCGGTTGGAAGATGATTTCGAGCGAGCCGAGCTTCGAGACTTCTTTGGTTTTGAACGATCCCGGATCATCCAGAACTTCGCCGTCGCGATTGCCGAGGATGTTCGTGGAAAACCATCCGCGGACACCGAGCATGCGCGCCTTGAACGCCGGCGCAATGACGGTTTTCATGAACGTCTGCCCGGTCTTGAAATCCTTCCCCGCGATGGGCACGTTGCGTTCGCGCGCAAGTTGCCATATGGCGGGCAAATCCACGGTGAGGTTCGGGGCGCCATTGGCAAATGGGACTCCCTCCTTCAAGCATGCCCACGCGTAGATCTGGGAATTTGATATCCCGGGATCATTGTTGCGTAATCCTTTCTCGAAGGACTCCACGGATTCATGCACGGGCGCCGGTTCGAGGTACACCTCCGTGGATCCGCACCAGACGGCGACCGCACGTGCGCAGTCGTTCGTTCTCATGAACCCGCGAATGTCGGCTTGGACTTGCTCGACGAGATCGGCCTTCGTGGGTGCATGCTTGACGTGCGTGCCGTGCAGGCGCCGCACGTAGGCAGGATCGAACACGGCACTCATGGGTTTGATGGTCGAGAGCTCTTCCCGGACGAGATCGAGGTGCCGCGATTCGAGAACGTTCGCGGCTACCGCGGACTCGTACGCGTTATCTGGGAAGATATCCCAGCCGCCAAACGCAACGTCGTTGATCGAGGCAAGCGGAACGAACTCGCGAATGGGTGGAGCGCGATCGTCCTTGCGGGGACCGAGTCGAATGGTGCCCATCTGGGTAAGCGATCCAACGGGCTTTTCCAGGCCGCGCCGGGCAAGCAGGGTTCCGGCAATGGCCGTTGTTGCTACCGCGCCGAGGCCCGGCAAGAGAATCGCAAGTTTGCCTTCTGCAGGACGAATGCTCGAGGGTTTTTCCACGGGGTCCTCACATAGGCGAACGGGCCAGAGATGTGTAGGGGGCACTGAGGAAGAGAAGATCTCCGCCATGATGTACTCCCTTCAAGAGTACAAATGTAGTGCGCAGAAAAGCGGACCGAGCCGGCCAAAGATCGCGTCGCCGTCGCCGATCAGGTCAACGTCAACGACCACGAAGACGTTTCATGAGTGCCGGGCGCGAAGAGCCATCCTTGTGCGTCATTTCGTTGATGGCGACGTGATCGTTGACGTGATCTCTGCGCTCTAGGAAAAGGTGGCGAAGACCGGCAGACCCAGCCTGTCGCGAACGTCGCGCGGCTCGTAGAAGATCCCCGAGAACCGATCCGCGACCGTTGCAGCGAGAAGAATGGCCGCAATCGTCGCGAGGAGGCCGATCACGGTGGCGATGGGCACGATAGGCCGCTTCGGCCCCGCGGGGATGTCCGCGGGCAGGGTGATCTTGTAGCGAGTCTTGTAAGCCGCCTCGGCGGTCTGGAGCTCCACTTGGAGATCTTGCATCTGCTTGAAGAGCCCTTGGTACTTGTCCGACACCGTTTGGAAGAGGACTTGTGCATCTTGCAAGCCCTTGGGGACCGGCGCGGCGGAGACGTCGGGCGTCTTGTCGGCTGGTTCGGGTGCCGGAGCAGCAGCGCCAGGCACGGGGGCACGCGGCGCCGCGGCTGCCCGCTGTTGCTGAGCGGTTTTTTGTTGCGTTGCGATCTCGCTGAGCAGATCTCGCTCCTGACCCTTGAGCGCCGCAAGCTGCGGTGGATCCTGATCCGTCGCGGTGATGGCTTGCTTGAGACCGATGATGTCCGGATGATTCGGGCCGAGCGTCTGCTGTTTCTCGATGAGCTGCTGATGCAACTCAGCCAACCGACGAGTCTTCGTCTCCTGCAGCACCGCGATCTGCTGGCGAACGGCGTCGAGCTTGGCTTTGAGCGCCGGATCGGCTTCCACCGGTGTCTCTCGAACGTTTTGCGGGAGCGCGGGCACGAAGACCTTGGCGCGCTTGTTGGGATCGTTTTCCTTTTGAAAACGCTCGAGCACGACCGCCGCAGACTCGAGGTCCTTGTGCGCCTGCACAACGAACGACTCTTGGATCTTGAGGCGCGCCGGGATGACGCCGACTTCTGACTGGTAGCGCGCGTCGAGGAAGTTTTTCACGGCCGCATCCACGATGTCGCGCGCCGCGGTTGGCTCCGTCCACTCGAGTCTCACCGTGACCGTCGTGGCGTCGACCCACACCTTCATGCGGTGCTGAATGTTCGTGACGAGCACGTCGAACTTGTCTTCATCCGACGGTGGCTCCTTACCGAACTTGCGGTTGATCTTGTCGATGAGCCGGCGATGCGGCTGGCGCATCTCATCCCATCTCTCGACGAGATTTTTCTGGCGGACGATTGCGAGGATGTTGTCGCGCGCCGTGACTTGCTCCTCGTATTCCTTGGCGATGTTGCGCATCTCCTCGGGGCTGACGTACCCCCCCGCCTGGGCGCCGAAGGTGGCCGTGCGCTGCACGAGCACGCGCGACTCGACCTCGTACGTGCGGGGCCAGAAGATCGCGCCGAACACGGTGAGCGCAGCGCAGATCACCATCACGATGAACGACAATCCCTTTCGCCTCATGGCCGAGCGCCATGCCTCGAAGACGCGCTCGCGCACGGCGATGTTCGGTCCCTCCTCTTCGTCGCCTCCGCCGCGACCACCACCACCGGATGGTCCACCTCCAGGCGAGCGTCCGGTCGGGTATTGAAGCTTCGGATCTGGTCGGAAGAGAGTTGCTTCCTCGATACGAGCCATCGTGTCTCCTAGTCGGGGGTCCCGAACACCTCGGTGGTGGGGGCAGGTTCAGGAGTGGGGGCAGGAACGGGTTTCGGCAAGTCCTCGTTCGTCGTGTCGACGGGCGTTGTGTTGACGGTTTTCGGGCGCACCGTCGCAGGGCGCACCGGCGGAGGACGCACCGGCGGAGGACGCGGCGATGGCGCACGTACCACCGGAGCGGCCGCTGCGTCACGCGCGGGTGTGGCCGCGGGCGGAGGCGAGGGCGTTTCCGCTGGCGCCACGGGCACCGGCGTTGGCGCCGTGGTGGTGGGCATGGTCCGAGGCAGCGGCGTTGGGAGCGACACTGCGCTGGGCACGGGTTGAGAGCCTCCGTTCATCGCGTCATCACTGATACCAGTGGCGAACGGACCCCGCTTGACAGCGAAAAAACCGATGCCCACGGCCGCAGCAACGGCGAGGACTGCGGCCGCGAGCCACATGACGACGGTTCCGCGACTGCGAGCGCCAACCAAGGCGGGGTCGATTTCGTCGCTGGGATTTTCCCGAAGCGTGCCGCCGTACGCGCGGATGCTGCTCTCTTGCACCCCGGACGACGTCGTGGTGTGGCGGAACGGAACGCCCTCGCTCAGCGGCGCGACGGCCGGTGCGGCCGAACCGTCCGGCAGCAATGCCGGCACCGGCGGAGGGCGCAGGAGCTGTCCGGACATCTCCAGTTGCGCCTGGTCCAGGGGCGAAGCTCTGACCACCGTGGGAGCTTCCGACGGCGAGACGGAAAAAGCACCCGGCGGAAGCGATCCGTCGTTGCCCACGACGGAGTTGACATTTCCGTCGCCTCGACCAATGCCGATGAACGTCCCGCCCGGGCCTCCGGAATCCGTTTGCATGCGCTCGAAGCTTGCGGGACCGTTATCTACGACGGTCGCGTCGTCGAGCGACAGATCGAACGACGCTCGCATGGACGTTCGGGGAGCACCAAGGCCGGCGCTCTCGCGCGCTTCGCGAAGCGCGCGTCGCATGGCATCTGCCGTCTGCCAGCGATCTTCCTTCCTGAAGCGCAGCGACATGTCGATCACCGCTGCGACGGATGACGGCAGGTCGGGCATGACCATGGAGATGGATCGCGCTTTGACGGTGGCCGCCGCAAGCAGGCGCGCCTGGACGTTGGCTCCGAGGTGGACGGTTTCGCCGGTGAGCGCGGTGAAGAGCGTTGCTCCGATGGACCAGATGTCGCTTCTGGCGTCGACTTTGTCGCGCGTGCCGAGTGCCTGCTCGGGCGACATGAAGGACGGTGTGCCGAGCACGAGACCGAACATCGACAGCTTGCTCTGCGCCGTGCGATCGAAGACGCGTGCGATTCCGAAATCGAGCAGCTTGATCGTGCCGTCGTTGCAGACGAAAACGTTCTGGGGTTTGAGGTCCCGATGGATGATCCCAGCAGCGTGTACCGCGCTGAGGATGTCGAGAAGTCTGTCGCCGATGTCGAGTGTCTCGATGATGGGGATGCGGTTGTCCTGCGCCTGACGCATGGCTTCGAGCGTCTGGCCCTCGAGCAAATCCATGACGAGGAAGACGCAGCCATCGTCGGTGACTCCGTCGTCGAGAACGCGGACGACGCCCGAGTGCTTGACCGAATTTGCGAGGTAACCCTCGCCAAGGAAGCGTTCACACACCGTGGGGTCGGTGCACAAAGTCGGATGCAGGATCTTGAGTGCGGCACGCGCTCCGTTGCGATGCGTCACCGCATAGACGGCCGCCATGGAACCGGACCCGAGCAGCGCGTCGACGCGCCACTTTCCGCCGATGACTGTCCCCAACCGTCGCTCGGCCTGTTGATTCACGATCTCTTCACTCCACGCTCACTCGGTGGGGCAATGCACCCACCAAATTCTAACTTAGGGTTCTACGTTAGCACGGCTGATGCCGTGCACCTTGAAGCTTACCTTATCTTTCGGAATCCATCGCTTTCGTAGAATTTGTAAAAATTGAAAGAACGCGGCCGAGGCATCCTGGTGGATCCTTTTCACGTCTTCCGTGACATGGAATATCCAGCAAAGGCGCTTTCCGCTGAAGCGCGAGACAAAGCCAACGTCGAGCTCCCGGCCCGAAAAAACACGAGGTCGACAAGCTCGCGCTCTCAGAGCGTGTAGGGCAGCCGTCGCGAGCGAATTGAGGCTAGGGCGGAGCGCGAGGAGCCCGCGCAAGCGTACTTTTTGTACGTGCGCAGGCACCGCAGCGCCCAACCGACGCATCGATTTCGCGCAGCAGGCTGCCCTACACGCTCTCACGCGACGCGTGCGGCGAGCCGGGCAGCCACGGCAAACGCAACCGCGAAGGTGAGCAGCGTCATGTAGCTATTGAAGCCTTGATCGCCCCAAATCTGCACGATCACGACGACCACGATCGCAAATGAGGCGAGCGCCGCGCTGCGTTCGAGATGCGAAGAGGCACTGCGATAACTGCGCAAGGCGAATGTGCCTGCAAGCGGGTAAAGAAACCACAATAGCGAAAATCCAACCACCCCCGCGAGCGACCATATCCAGAGCACGCCGTTGTGGGCGATGAGTAGGTAGTTCCCGAAGAGGTAGCCGAGGTCCACTGGAGGGTTGTTCGGTGAGTACTGGTACTCATGGCCGAAGCCCGTTGGGACGAGCGGTGCCTTGCTGAGGGTGAAGACGAGATTCTCGTTCTCGATTTCGCGCGACTGGCTCGACGCATCCTTTTGGTCCATCACCGAGACGACGAGCTTCGCAGGCTTGAGCAGCGGCGACGGAGAATTGATCTCCGAGCCCACGAGGACGTAGCCCACGAGCAGCGGCACGAGCACGGCGAGCGCAATGGTCACGCGGCGCTTACGCTTGCTCGGACGCAGCGCGAAGTACATCGCGAGTGGGGCGGCGCTGAGGCTGACGAATGCGAGGCGTCGGTTGTTGAGAATGATGCCGAGCAAGATCACCGCGCCGAGGCCGAGCGAGCGCAGAATCACTTTGCGGTTTCGTTGCTCGAGCGCGTGCGAGATCAGAATCATGAGCGCCGACACGAAGAGAACGGTGTCCGAGTGGTTCGTGCACCATTCCGGTTTGCCGGGGAGCTTCGTGATGCCTGCCGGCATGCACACGCCGAAATACACATAGAAGACGAGCAAACTGCGCGCGACGGCCGCGGCGACGAAGGCGGTGCCGACGGCGGCGAGGTCGTCGGGGATCCGAAGCGCGTAGAGGAACAGCATGGCGACGAGCGATAGCTGCAGAAGATGAATCGTCTGCCGGAAGGCCCATTCGGTGCCGCCTCCGCGCGCGATGCCGAGCGCGGCGAGACCGGCGATGGTGCAGAGAAAGACGAGTAACGCCCGATGCGCAAACTTCGGCGGCGGCGCGTAATTTTCGTCCTTTTTCCCGTAGACCGCTCGGTAAAGCAGAAAGACCGTGACGAAGAAAAATGTGGAGAGCGACACTCCGGGAATGCCTGCGAACTCCTTGAGCGTGCCGTACCACGCGACTGCCGCCGGCCACATGACCGTGTTCCAGTAGCCGCCACCTTCGGCGAGGCCGAGATCACGAAACATCGATTCGCTGAAGGACTCGATGGTGAGCGAGAGCACCAAGTAGATGCGCACGCTCTTCCAGATCCGAAGGCGGGACATGGCCCACCAGAGCAGCGGACCCCAGATGATCACGAGCGCGGAGTCGAGGCGGAACGAGTTCGCCCATACGTCCGGAGCGGACCACGACGGATGCGAGATGATCGACGCGAAGATCGTCGCGAGGAAGACGCCGGCAATGATCTGCAACGTGGGTTTCAGGAAATGGTCGGCGAGCACACGGCGATCGACGTTCTCTTCGGGCGGGCGCGCGCCGAACGAGCCGTACTTCGCGGCGACGTTGTCGAGCAACCGCTGGGTTGCTTCCGGGGGCAGAGACGGCCGCCCGCTCGGGGGCCTGCCGCTCGGGGACCGCCCGCTCGGGGGCCGATTCACGACTCCCCGCTTTCGATTTGACGCGATCTCGGCATCGACGGCGCCTTCGGCGCGGTCGGCCCGCCTTCGGGCGGGACCTCAGGGGGGGCCTGCGCTGCGGTCCTCAAAGCCGAGAGGCTGTTCACTTCGCCTTCGGCTCCGTCGCTCTCACTGCACTCCGTCCAGCACGCTGGACTCCGTGCAGTTCGAGTCCGGTCGCATCCCAGGCCCCGCCTCGACGTCGCGTCAACTTGAAAGCGGGCTAGCCCGGATAATTCACGACGACTCCACTCAGACGAACCGATCCCTTTGCTGCAAAGGACGTACGGCTTTTGTCGGACCTGCGGCGTACGTACAGTACGCCTCGGTCCTGCGATACGGCG
>Ga0123357_10001692_pt1 | contig 23742 bp, 23 predicted proteins | sample TergutEmb28metaG_FD_89873 | JGI IMG/M metagenome (GOLD analysis project Ga0123357, IMG submission 89873) | Embiratermes neotenicus P4 segment gut microbial communities from Petit-Saut dam, French Guiana - Emb289 P4 | ecosystem: Host-associated > Arthropoda: Insects > Digestive system > Gut ... | reverse complement strand
CAGTCTGTCCACTGAACAAACAGAATGTCACCTCCCACACACTATGCACTGCAGTCTGTCCCCTGAACAAACAGAATGTCACCTCCCACACACTATGCACTGCAGTCTGTCCACTGAACAAACAGAATGTCACCTCCCACACACTATGCACTACCAAATCTACAAAAGAACTCTCCAGTAATTTCCAGATTAGTTTCAACAATATGGAGTGCTGGTTATGGGACTGCAGGATAATCACCATCCATCTGAAGGCCATCACACTGCTGTCTGTAAAGGCCAGACAAGCATTCACAATCCCCAGCTAACTGAGTTGGTTGAGAGAACTCAGTATCTTGGAGTGATCCTCAACACACAGTTCACCTAGTCAAATCATATGAATCAGGTTGGGAAAAAAAGGAACACCCAAGACTTGGCATACAAGGCCCTCTTGTAGCCAGTCCACCACACATCCTATGATGGACTATGCATCCCCTGTCTGGCGGTCTGCTGCCTGCACCCATATCAGAAAGATGCACGTGTGACTAATGCACTATGGTACGTTAGTAACCAGCAAGTTCACAACAGTTTAGAGGTTTAATTTTCACAAACCGTATCAGAGTAATAACTGATGGTGTAAACTCCAGGTCACCTAATGCAGGAAATGCCCTGGTTAGGCATCTTGGAACACACTTGTGCTGACTGAGCTATGACCAAAGTTGCCCAAGGCCATAGTCAAAAGTGACTGGAGTCAGCAGGCCAGTTAAGGCCATGCCAACAGGCAAACTGTACCTAGCACTTTCCAGCTACCCTGCCAGAGGTGTTCCATGATTTACCTGAGCTGACGAGCAGATGCCAGGGTATAACTAAGCAATTTGGCACACCCCCTCAATCCAACTGGCCTTCAAGCCAATATGACCAAGCTACTCAGGATTCAAACTTCAGGGACCCACCCAAACCCATTTCTCCCTCCCCCTCCCCCTCCCACAACCTGAAGGACATATTGCCATTTGTGGCAAAAGTCCATAGTATGTCCATATCAAGGCTCTTAGGCTAGACAGGATATCCGCTAGCATAAGCACAGTCCATGTTGCAATAACATGATCGGTGTATCAGGCCGAACAGACTGAAGGATTTGTACATGCACTTCACCCATGTCTCCAATCTAAGTTAAGATTTTTGTTTGGTCATAAGCGGCACCTGTGATGTTTGCCACAGTGCCAGAGAACCTTCATTCCTGTAGGTGATGTAACCCCAAGAGCCAAAATGACACATTAAAGGTGAAATGTTTGTTTTGCATCTGCAACATGTCTGTCAATAAGTGGACAGCTGGGGCAGCCAGATGGCCTGGTGGTGTCCAATGAATTCTGTAGAAGTCAAGAAATTCCCCTGCTAGGCCAACAGAGGGCTCAACACTGTCTTCACAATAACACCACCCAACAGTGCCAAGCCAGTTCAAGTCCAATGTTGTCTTCTTTCTTTTGGGTGACTCCCTGGCATCTGAATTTTACGTGCCGATGTTTCAGAACACTCTGTTCCATCTTCACATGTGGTGTGAGCAGAAAGAAGTCCAATGTTGTATTGGTTGCCTCCAGCAGCATAATTTTCACACTAAACTTCATGAACATCAGCCAGTTTGTGAAACAACCACAAAGAGGCATACAGACAGCATGGTATGCCAACTTTCCATTCTTCCAAGTAGGCTAATAATGTAAACTTCACCATGCATATGACACCTAACCACAGGTGGGAATCCTTCACTGGGATCTATATGTACCTTGAGCCATACCTGACACTGTAAACTGAACATCCTACAGATGGTAACAATTTTCATAAGTACCTCTATCAAAATCCTGTGTTACAACTCCAGATAGAAACTGCTGCATCTTTTATCCCTTCACATCATAAATCGCCCTGTTACTGCTTATCTTCCTTTCTATGTAGGTACCAACAAACTTGACACAATGTTTTAAACAGAACAATAAAAATTCCCATCATTTATGTTAAGATAATCATGGCACTACCACCTACCACATGTAACAGTCCTTGCAAATAAAGTGTGTACTACAGCCCACTATCATGTTCAATTCACAGCCATGTATACTGTGAGTGTCACATCACTACTCCCTCATGCTAACCTGGCCCATTATCAGTGCCAGGATTCCCTTCACACTTGGTCACGTTGCACTTCATGGCCTTCAGTACAAGGTATTTATCGCTTTCTGCTCTGAATGACTGGCAGAAAATGTGTAAAGTATACTGCAGTAATTATTAATAGTTTCTAAATGTCTGTCTGAAGTGTGGGAGAATCACACCTAACTTTATGAAATACAAGTCCAACAAATAAAGAAAAGAGAGAAAGAAAGAAAGAAAAAAAAAAAGAAAGAAAGAAGGCGCAAATATTCCTACCTGAAAGTCTGCAGATTGTGGAATTACAAGTCCATCTCTCAACCACTGAATGGTTGGCTGTGGTTTTCCAGAAACCTGAGTTCTGAATTGGGCTGGACTTCCCTCAGGTACAATGACATCACGCATTGGGGTCAAAGTGGGAGTCACTTCTTGTGTCTCAGGAGCTGTGGAATCACAAAAAAATCAGGGTCAGTATGAACAAATAATAACATAACAATGAATAACCCAGTTAACCTTCAATAAACATGTAAATTACAGACTGAGAAATATCATGCACAGAGATTCTGAGGTGACGCAATTCACAGCAGCTACATCCCGTCTCTTGAGAGAGGTACATACTGAAAGGGAACCAATCAAGTTTGTTGTGGTCATACAAGTAATTAATCAATACAAGCAGGATTTAACTCTCCTGCAATGTGACACCATGTTGTTGGGTGAGTGGTTCCTGACATTTCAATGGCCCATATACCTTGAACCAGTCGAGCAGTCAATCTTGGACTGCATGACCCCTGAAAACGAAGACACTTCAAAACCACTCATAAAATATAGTGTCACATCGCACAAGAATCAAATCCCATTTGGATCAGGACATCATCCCAGCAAGAAATGTGGAACAAAAACAGAAGGGAATGTTCCCATTACTAACATGGAACATTACTGATAAAATTAGAATGTGGTCAGGCAAGGTAACACAATCCCTGTACAGGCCTTTAGGGCTCCAGGACTTTGGGGCTCACAGAAGTTCTACAAAATCAGCACAAGGAGAGGACAAGTTTGTCAGCCCTAAACAATGGCCACTTTTACCCCCTCAGGAGATACCTCTGGTACTCATTTCTGATAAAGCCTAAATAAACCCCAAGGTCATAACACAGTCATAAGGAAGAAGTCATTGAAAAATCGCAATGACCCCATCAAGAATCAGTTCTTGACCTTCTGGCTTGTAGCGCAGTGCCTCAACCAACTGTGCCACCGCACATTACAACATGGTAGTAGCTGCCAACTCCACCACAATTTCAGTTATGCACAAACATCTTTGACAAAGGTGGCACTGGGACTTCAAACTGTCACAGAAGAGTGGACTGCTGTGACTGGAAAAGGTATAATGGCAAGCACAGTGCCCAGGCAAAGTGCACAGCCGCATTATGATGCTGAAGTACAAATGCCAACACTAAGGTGAGGCTGCAAAATGCAAGTATAAAATGGGTGGTGTTTGTGCTAATAAGCCACATACATGTAGATAAGTGCATCATTGTGCAGTTTGTTGAAACACTATATCAACTACAAGAAGAAAGAGATTTGGTGTCAAGCAGTACGATGATTTCTGAGAGACATGAAATATAGCAGCTGTTTTTCCCATGTGTTCACATCATCCCAATCCCTTTCTTACACACAAATGGGTGGGCCAGGGCAAGCACACACACAGACATAAACTACATATTACAATAAGTGTAAGTCTATAATTATCAGAAATTAAACCCACAGTGATTGGCTATGAGGGCCAGGAAAGTATTAAAACTGTAACAGAAACATTAAATACAGGATGCAAACTAACCTAACCACCAACATTAATAAGCCTACTGCTACAACAAGGCTAAACATATTACTGCTCCTCACCAAGCACACGCAATTCAGCAGAGAGGGTCACATCCCCTGCAGGGTTTGTCGCTATGCATTTATAGACTCCTTCATCCTCTGGGAAAGCCTCAGAAATGCGCAGTGTGTACACATCACCATCTTTTTGCATTTGGAAATATTTTGATGGCTTTATCACCTTGTCCCCTTTTAACCATTTAATGTCAGGAACTGAAACAGAAATGTTAACACATATTTGTCATTGAGTAGGTTCCACATGTCCTTTAAATATCCTACGTACACCTTGCATCTCACGCACTTACTACGACTGTCCCATCTATTTCCATAGGACATCCACAGGCCATCAATTTAATCACAATTCATATTTATATTATAACCAAACACTACCAATTTACTGCAAAATTTTGGACTGTCAAGATAAAATTTTCCATTCAAGTACTTGGAAGAAATCAATCATGTTTACTTGAATTTACTACATGCTCTTGGACTACAGTTATTTCTAGCTGCAAACTCTAGCCATCCATACGCAAGAGTCTCATCTGGTCATTTCTGTCTACAGACCCTAACCATCCACATGAATCAGTCTCATCTGGTTACTTCTGTAAGCAGACCCTAATCATCCACATGAATGAATCTCATCTGGTTACTTTTGTCTGCAGACCCTAATCATCCACATGAATGAATCTCACCTGGTTACTTCTGTCTGCAGACCCTAATCATCCACATGAATGAATCTCATCTGGTTACTTCTGTCTGCAGGACCTAACCAACCACATACAAGAGTTTCATCTGGTTACTTCTGTCTGCAGACCCTAACCATCCATAAGAATAATCTCATCTGGTTATTTCTGTCCGCAGATTCTAACCACCGTTTATTTTATAAAGCCTTCATGTTTCTGTGGTCTGTGGGGTTACTTCATATTTCCATTACTGGTATTTCTAAATATGCATTGTGGTGTTTGTAATTCCACTGTTCAAGCCAGTTTTATCAGCCTCAATTAACCATCAACACAGACTTTATCATATCAGATTCAGTCAAAATGTCATCTGTGAGTAGTTTTGGAGATGAGAAGTCAGTGGAGGGATGGACAGACTTGAGTCCATTGTAAGCACCCTGTTGAACCGCATACCAATTGGCTGAATGAAAAACAACAATTTAAATAGAAACAACAGAAAGAAACTCTGCTCACCTGGCCTGCCAGAGATCTTGCATCTGAAAGCAACAGCTTGACCCTCCCTTATTACTTGTCCTTTGAGTGGCTCGACAATACTGGGAGCTTGTTCAGTGCCTGGTGTGGCTGGTTTAGATGGCTGCGTCTTGCTTGGAGTAGCGGGTGAGGGCTGCTGCACAAACAACTGAGCATCACAGCGAGCTTCACCCGCACTGTTGATCGCAACACACTCATATTTTCCAGTATCTTCAGGGAATGTCTCAATAATGAGCAGAGTGTACATGTTATCTTCCTCGACAGTCTTGTAACGAATGTCTGATGTTATCTTCTTTCCATTCTGGAATATACAATCAATAAACCATGTAACACTTGGCAAGGCAACAGATCTCCACGAAAAAGTGTTCCACAGAAAAAAAGTTAGTTAATGACAATTTACAATAATGACAGGTGCCCATTTCATCTTCATGACATGTTGCTAAACTGTGACGGACAACTAATTCTTCAGCAAGATTCAATGCCCTTAGCAAATTGTAGCAGATTAGAATTTAAATTGGGGTTGCATAACAGAAGACATAATTACATAACATTTAGCATTTTGAACATCACACTGCACATTATGTACATCGCACTGCACATTATGTACATCACACTGCACATTATGTACATCACACTGCACATTATGTACATCACACTGCACATTATGTACATCGCACTGCACATTATGTACATATACATCCAGTGTAAAAATATTAATGTGGGGCAATTCGACAGGAAGGTACCACTTTTGTAGGTATATAATGAAATAAGCTGTGAACCTGCAATGACATGATATGTATCAGTTTTTAGTTCATTACAACTTTCTGTGTGTTCCTAAGGACTGACATACATCATGTCATTGTACAACCACTATGAAAGCATTCCCTTCTTTTGATTTACTCTGTATTTTTTCCTTTAAATGTGTGTGTAATTTTAAGAATTTCAATAGCACAGCTTCCTTGAGATCTCTGTAAGTGGATATATAGGACCAAAACACACTTCATATGCTTTCTGAGCACATCCTTTTGAGACATTTTTATATACAGAAAGTTTGAATTCCTTGGTGTACTATGGAACTTCTCAAGAGCATTCCACTACATAAGAACATTTACTTAATGTGTTAATGTTCCTACATGACAGGCACACATTAACTGTTCTCACCTTCAACCAATAGACATCAAGAGGCTTTGTGCCGGTCAAACGTGCATCGAATCTAGCAAGTTGTCCCACAGCAACATTTGTGTCCTGGACTGTGGTGAGGAAGCTCGGTGGGATCACACCACCTCTTCCATGTCTTCTACGTTCTTCCACCACAAGATTGGCACTGCACTTGGCTGAACCCCCTCTGTTTTCAGCCACGACACTGAACACACCAGAGTCTTCCATAAATACTTGACGCACGATCAGTATTGACTTTGTGCCAAAGGTGTGGATCTGCAGATCAGGTGAGCTTTGGATTGGGAAGTCTTCACGGAACCATTTAATTGTTGGCAGGGGCTCACCGTCAAACTCGACTTCAAATCGGGCTTGCGACTGCTCAAAAGCACGGCATGGCTGGATCTTCTTGGTGAAGAACGGTGGTTTAGATGGTTTCTGAAAATTAGTTATGGTACTAATGAGACATTTTGCTACAAAAAAAATACATGCATCATCATGTTGTAGTACGGGTGCTTTATGGCTCATGTTGTACGTAACTGGCTTCTCACACTAAATTCCAAGTTCAATCTCAGGCAAGTCCATGTGGGATATGTGGTGCACAAATGGCTGTGAGGTGGACTTTTCTCTCAATACTTCAGTTTTCACCTGGCTGTATCATTCCAACAATGCTCAATACTAATTCCAAATACTCCCAACCATACACTGTTCATGAATTTCTTTAATTTTGACCCAAGGTCTTAGTTTCCTGCAACCTCAGTTAAATTTGGGCACTTACCACTTGACCCTGCACAACTCGCTCCTGAGTTCTTGCTTTATGCTCTACTTCTGTAGTTTCTGTTGCTGTAATCTTACGGGTTATTTCCACATCTCCCCTCACCTGGAAATGAAAAATAAATGTGTCACTAATGGAACAAGACAAAATTTAATAAGTTTACATTTCTTACCAAGACACACATGATGAAGGAAAGAAAACAGTTCTCCCTCTGCATGCCATAAAGGCATTTGGTATAGTGGAGGTTGTGAGATCCACTTATTCTTCATCTTGGCACTAGATGGAGGTGAGTGGCCAGTTTACAGTGCCAGTTGCTATACCCATCAGGAAAGTCTTTGGCTCCCAAATAACAGGAGACAGGGGTATAAATATCTTCAAGTGAGCAATAATATGTCTCTGTAAGTAATTCCGTTTGCTCATAACTTCTTTAAGTGTAAAAAAATGCATGTTTGCTGTACCCCGTTCCATGAATTCATAATAAATATGTTCAGGAGAGGATTTAAATAGCTTCAAAAACACTGCACTACAAGAGGCATTTCACTGCACTGTGTGGAATGAACACTGAAGAACCACATTAATACGTACTTCCTTCTGAGTTTGCTTCTGCTTGGCCACATGGACCTCTCGTCCATGAATTGCTGACTCAGATGGTTGTGGCGGGAATCCTCCAGTTACTTTCTGGGAATCAACAGATGTTTCTGAAGTTTCAGTCACTGTCTGTGAGTCAACTGATTTTTCTGCTGCATGTCTAACTGGTCGTGGAGAGGAAGGAATTTCTTCTTTCCTGTCCCTAAAATAAGATACAAAAATTAGCTGTTTATTTAAAAAGTTATTCTGATTCAAAAGCTTGTTTTCATCAGTTTCAACATGTCACTTACAGCTTGTCCTCATAACTCTGGGCCATTCCTTTAGCAAGAGACTTCTGTATCACTTTTTCTCCTGGAATCGCAAACTGATGTGATGCTTCCCGCAGCCTCGTTTCCTTGATCACTTGCTCATCCTCCAACTGAAAACAAGTAACTTACTTATTTACTTACTTACCACATGGAGCAGAGTCCTTCTTGAGAAGCTAACCGGATCTCAGCTAGTCAAGAAATTCCCTGCATTTTATGGAACCCGAAGGTTCACTATCACATTCACAAGTGCCCACCACCTCTCCCTGTCCTGAACCAGATCAATCCAGTCAATGCCCCTCCATCCCACTTCCTGAAGATCCATCTTAATATTATCCTCACATTTATGCCTGGGTTTCCAAGTGGTCTCTTTCCCTCAGGCTTCCCCACTAAAACCCTGTATACACCTCACCACTCCCCGATACCTGCTACATGCCCCACCAATCTCATTCTTCTAAATTTTATCACCCGAATAATATTTGGCTGTGGGTGTTTGAGAATGGTGTCCTGAGGAGAATATTTGGGCCTAAGAGGGACGAGGTAACAGGGGAGTGGACTAAACTACACAATGAGAAAAGCAAATAACACAGTTGTCTGAGAGATAAATGATTGATTACCTTATGAGATTTCTCCTTTTTACAATTAACTCTGTTGTAAGCCACAAGCAAGGCTGTATCACAATTTTATTACAAAAAAAAACAGGTTAATAAACTAATAAACAAAATCTTTTAAGCCTGACATAAGTGGATTAAGATGGCTGGCAATCTGTCCTGTTGTTACCATTCTTTGTAACTGAATTTCATCACACAATAAGACATTATAACCCAAATCTTTCCTGCAAACACCTCACAGTGGAACTGTGTTTTGTAAATCTTGAAGCTTTTGCAACCTCAGAATTTGATAAAATATTCTCAGACTGACAGCTGTGTGAGACAGTTCAAATTAACCAACATTTCACTGACTGGCTCCATCTCAATCATCAGCATCCTCACTTCAGGGCCCTGATAATGAACTCCACAACAGCTTCATTAGTGCAGCATTCACTCTGAATATGATACTTCTGTTACCAGAGGTGTGGCAAAGTTTTATTTTCTCAATGGTTGTAATTTATTTATTACACAGTTAATGTTCAAAATGGACTATTAATAAATGCAGCCAAGACCAATCGATTAGGTACTTCCCATAACCTTCTGATTGAGGACAAGGACTAACCCTGCTGCAAAACATTTTGGTTTTCCTTATTTTAAATAAGGGACATTGAAGAAGGTCCGAAAAGTTAAACAGACAAATGTCCGAAAAAATCTCTACAGTCCTGCAATAATAGCATTTCATCCACTCAATAATGCAAAGGTAAAAGCCGTCATCCCACACGTGCCACGATGGCACAAATGGGGAGGAACCATACAGCTCTGCTCAGTCTCAGCCTCAGCATTAGACAGAGATGAGTGGTCAATTAACAACCTCCAACTCCAGACATCTTTACAAGACAAACACTATAACCTAGAATACAACTAAAATAATTAACTTCTTAATCTCCCAAAATACATATGCAGGGAAATGAGTTGTACCTCCTTCAATTTGGAATAGTATTCTTCGCCCTTCTTCTTTTTCACAGACTGCTGCCATTCTGTTTCAGGTTCCTTGATCAGTTTCTGTTTGCCCAGATGTTCACCAATCTCCACTTGCTGTGCTGATGCATTGCGTTCCTCAAATACACGTTCCAGCTCAGTCTCCTGGCGTTCCTTTTGATACTGTGTGAGTTCATAGTCATACCACGCTGCACCACACAAACACACTCATGGGATTTTGACATTTAGGTACACATTTTTAAACACACATCATGCTGATGTTTAGCATGGAAACTGATCAGTTCAGTTAAGAGCTAGAACAGTAATAAAGATGCCAGTTCACTTTGGATAATCAGTTACAGCACATGGACATTATTAAATTCCTGTATGACAGTAAGTACTGAGCTCATAAGAAGGTAAAGATGCTCCTCTGCACACCCTGAAGGCAAATGTGGGAGTGAAAGTGCAGCTCCACATGTTCTTAACTTCTCCACTAGATGTGGATGAGGGGTCAGCCTCACACCCTGGCCTTTTTACACCCAGGGGAAAATCCCTCAAACACCCATCAACAGGATGTTAGGTGGGCTACAGAGGCAGTCACAAGGTTTGGAGAATAGACATATCTGATGCTCCTGTTGGGAATTGAACCACAATTCTTCATCCATCCTACAGCCTGGTCACTATACAATCTGAGCTACATTGGCTCCCATAATACAAAGTGCACACATCAAGGAGAGTGACTAAAAAAGGGGGAAAAACTCTAATACACAAATAAGCGGACATTCAAATTGCAAAACAGAGGGAAGACTGCTGTTGCAGGAGACTATATCTTATACAGAAATCCTGGAATGCATCTTAAAATACAATGTGGAACAAATTGTCCATTTTAAAATTGTTCAGTTTATAGAGTTAGTATCATGCAGCTGTATGAAATAAATAAATAAACAAATAATAAAACGATCTAGCTATAGGAAAGAGTGACGTATCAAGACAAAAATAAAGGGCATGCATATTTTCCCAATCTCCAATCTTTTGAGAGAAGAAACATGCAAAAAAAAAATAGTATGAATTAAAACCACGTTTTTGGATGTTATCAAATAAGATCTACAGCAAAATAAAGTTGAAAGAATGTGAAAATCTAAAGAAAAACACAACAAAAACAGTTACATAAAACTTCATACCTGATAATAAATCCCTGTTTGGAAGCGTGAAGACATACAAAGAAGTCGTCACTCTGATTGGTTAGCTCACCGTTCATCCGAAGCAAACAGGTGTTTCAGTTCAATCTGCCCCCACCATTAAGCGAAGCAGACATAAGGGAAGCAGGATGGGCAAGGCTGTGTTGGTTGGGTGTATTGTGCAGGTTGTGTTTCATGTGCATGTTAGTATAATAGGCTAGTGCACTCCATTAAAGGAATACAGAGTAAGTACACACACTATCACCTAAGCTACTATTCAAACCAACATTCTGGAAATACAGTATGACTAAATTACTGGACTTCATTAATGGAATGCACTTTCAAATAAAGTGTAAAGGAAAGCAGTGTAAAACTCTGGTTTAGAAAAACTCAGTGTTGTTAGCATAGCATTTTATGTCATAATTTGTTGGTTTAAAGAGTGATTTGAGTATATACATCTGGTTTTTATGTATTATGTTTAAATACTGTACATAATATAAACATAGCAGCTGATGATCTGGAACCAGGAACATCTGCAGAATCTGCAAGAAAGTTTATGACCAGCAGTCATGGGCAACTTTCCTCACCGTTCGGTATAATGAAACTGTCGACAGATGGTGCCAATATGGAACGGACTCTGCAACAGCACCAACAGCTTGTTTCTCCAACCATCTCTCGATATTTTCGTACTGAACAGTGAAAAAGAAAATGCCTCACTTCTGCACTCCCTGCAATATAGAACTTCCATTAGAGATCGTGGCTTTTAGCCAGCAATATGTTGACTTACGCCTTGGAGAGTTCTTCAGTACATTACGATAATCATCCTGCCGGGGTTTCACTGTTAGATCTGTGACTGCAATAGCTTCTCCAGCCGAGTTGCGGGCGATCACCTCCACTTTTCCGTGGTCATATTGCCGAGTCTTTGGTATATCCAAATGCCACATACCATCGTACGTCAGCTTGTATCTTGTACCCTGCAATAAAAGTTATTTTGCTACTGTTGAAGTTTTTATGGCAGTGTAATTCAGGATTCCAGTATTCTGGGATGTGAAGCTGCATTTTGGATAAGTGGTTCCTGTCACCTCAAAGAACATGTTGCTTCCATTCTCAAGGACCAAGTGGACCACTGGACTTTTGTGAATGAACATGTCAGAAAATACCCACCCAAAACACAGTGTCACATGCCACAAGACAAGCAGGCATATTCTCTGCCATTACTGCTAATGAACTGAGCTTCCATAAACACAAGTATACATGATGAGTGTCAAGTGTTCGTGCACCCATAAAGCTACAGACAAAACATGTTTTGGTACATGGTACCATGTGTTATGTCACATACATGGTACCGTGTGTTATGTCACATATATGGTACCGTGTGTTATGTCACATACATGGTACCATGCGTTATGTCACATATATGGTACCATGCATTATGTCACATACATGGTACCATGTGTTATGTCACATACATGGTACTATGTGTTATGTCACATACATCAGCTTCACAAATCTTGAACAGTTTGTAGTAACAATATGTGGTAGTTGTCAAGGTCACATTCAAGGTCACCATCTCTAAAGCGTGACCATGAAAATGTCTATTCACCTCATCATCGGCAATTTCTAACAGAACACTGATACTACACTGACTAACCAACTGATTGGCAGACTGGCTGAGTGAGTGACTGACTGACTGACTACCTAAATAACAAACTGACTGACTGACTTGCTGACTGACTGACTGACTAACTAACTAACTAGCTATCTAACTCCATGGAGCAGAATCCTTTTTTGAAGTGAACAGTTCCTAAGCTAGTCAATTCCCCATCTTTTCGTGCAGGTTCATTAGCATGTTCATGACAGCCAGCCACTTGCCCCCATCTTCAGAGATGAAAGCAGTTCATGCCCTCCATACTTCCTGCTTTAATATCCATTTTAATACTACCCTCCAATCTACATCTGGGTCTTCCAAGGAATCCAGCTGCTTAAGGTTTTCCAAACAAAACCCTGCATACAAATGTTCCCTGCCATGAGTGCCAAATGACCAGCCAATCTCAATGTCCTTGATGTGTTCACCCAAACAATATCTGTTGAGGAGCACAAATCATGAAGCTCCTCTTTATGAACTATGCTCCAGTATTCTGTTAGCTCTCTCCTCTTAGGCTACACCCAAATATCTTCCACAGCACACTTATTTTCAAATTTTCTGCTGCTTAAATCTTTCCAAAGGCTCTGTTCAAGTCCAAAGCCCTGTGTAACATTTCATAACATCCTGATCTTTCTTCCACTGCAGAGTTGTTAGCCACTCACCCAACCCCTGAGCAGGAGGACCACTGCTTGTTGGCTGCCTAAGGCTGCTTATCAAATATATTCAGAGCTAACTCTCCATATCTCGAGGCTGCTTCCTCCATTTGTGGTGCTACAAAATACACACACACACACACACACACATGTGCACCCCCCCCCACACACAATGGTGTTTGACCAGCATGATCACCTGACTTGACTACCTGATTGGCACTAAAAAGTGCAGTGCACAAAGCTAATTTTGCAAGGCCTTCTTGCACTTCAAATAATGTTCACAAATTACACTGATAATATCACTTAGACTAAATTGCCAAACATCTTTGCCAAGAAGGTAATATCCAACATTTTGAATAACTTAAGTCAGGATTAAAACTAGCTGCATACAGCAGTTACAGGTGCACAACTCACTACACTCACTGAACATAAGCAAGGTCTCTTACATTGACCACAGTATGTCCATTCACAACCCACATAACTCTAGGCTTGGGGTGTCCAGTTACACGGCAGCAGAATCGAGCCATTTCTCCCTCTGTGACAGTGAATGGTTCTGGCTTTGTAACAAATGCTGGTGCTAGTTTTGGTTTGAGATCTTCTACAGCTTCCTCTGGAACACTAGACATGTAACAGAAGCTATTAGTAATCAGTAGCAGATGGTCATAGTGCTCTCAAAACATGACAGAGCATCACAGCCCGTAAGAAACAAGTCTCCAAATAAACTGTACTTACAATAAAATATCATTAAGCTTCAAACACACTCTTTGGTAAAGAAACTAACTGATACAAAATAACATGCTTACAACTAGAAATATTCTAATTTTACTCATTTACCATCAGAATTGAAGGAGGTTAAGCATTTTTGCAGCATACAACTTCCACTAAAATGGCATGCAACTAAAATTGACAAGACTTCTTTCAACCTCTTCTACGTCTGTTCAATGAGGGCATCAAAACTCATGTTCTATTGCAACCTCTCTATACACTTCTCAAAAGGCCATGAACAATCAGTGCTGCAAACTGCCAGTGTTCATATTTCACTTCATTCTACTGACCATTTCTTGTTTACAGCAGTCCACTGCTATTACAGCAACCATGCTACAAGCCTCAAGTTCAACTGCTGCCACCCACATACAGAATGTACTATTAGTTACATACCAACATGTGGTAAAACACATTTTATATCCAAAGTTTTCAGCATTCCTTGTGACATTATTCTTAAAGACATATGTGTAGAACATAGCAGATCCAGTCATGGCAGAGGTTTCAATAAGAAAGCATAAATTCACATGCAAGCCACAGCTGATAAATATTTGCAATGCACTGGGGTATCAATATGGTGCAGCCGTTACTTGAAGTGCATGCAACCCCCACAGAGAAACTGATCATGTTTTCTTGTTATGGGAACATTTTTAAGTTTTGTCTGCACTAATAAATTACAAACACTTCCATTTATACTATTCCATGTAAAATTATTCCAACTATATGCTGTTGATAACTGGTACCTAAATATCTGGGGATGTGTCGCCAACTCAAAAGCCTAGAACAAAACATGGTCTATTGCAAAATGCAAACCGTTCAGTGTTCTACTGATATAACAGCTTGTGGCAGACAGGAGAATAACTCAGTGACAGTCAACAAGAAAAACAAACTGTTGAGCCTATATTACAAAATTCTCAGTGACTATATTCATGTTACTTACACTTGCCAGGCTGCTTCCATCTCTCTGATTCTTTCAATACTCTTCATGCCCTTTGGAAGTTGTGACTCATAGATAATGCCAGGCTTGCCAGCAGTTTTAATAATGGCATGAGTTTCATCCATGCCATACAGGTTGGTGGCTCGACACAGATATTCACCACTGTCCTCAGGATACACCCAGCCAAAGTTCATGGCCACATACCCAAAGTCATAAATAGGTGTAAATCGGTTTTCTGTGGGATTAATATTTGATACAGTGAGAAGAAACCTCTCTAATGGAATACACCACAATCAAAAATTAAGGCATATTATGTGCAAACACATGTGGTAACTAGTTATATGAAGTAGTCATTCTTCAGAGGTTACCAGTTCTACAGCTAGTTGCAACATGTTATGGAAAGTAAAGGTTCATTACATTGTTCACAAGGGGCTTCTACTAATCCCTCTCCTGAGCAGATGAATCCAGCCCTCCCTATTTCTTCCAGAACCATTTTAATATCATCTTTCATTTATGCAGATGTCTTGCACCTAGCCTCTTTCCTCCAGGTTTCCCATCAAACCATATACATATTTCTCTTCTGTCCCATACATGCCACAGATCTATGTGACATCAAAATCATAATCATATCACAATGACACTCCCGATCCTACTTCATAATTTGAACAGAAAGCGCTCATTACAAAGAAACATTTCTCTCTAATAAAACTGTTCCACCATATCTTAAAAAAAGAAATTACATGTCTATATTCCTATTAACTTCTTTACTCACTGTGAGGAAGAGGTTTTCCATTGAAGAACCATTCAACTTTCATATGTGGATCCCCAACAGGTGCTAATTGGCATTCAAATTTACTTGACTGCATCTCAACTAACGAGGTCTGATCTTGAATTTGCGTTACAAACCTACAATAGAAATACACTCATAAATAATATACAATATAGATACATTGCTGCTGTTGCTGCCTGTGCTCTGGTGCAGTTGATTGCAATCTGCTTGCACTGACAGCAGCAATGGTGCCACAAACATCAAACTGTCACACTAATAACCTTCAAAAGCTGTAAATTTAAAAATAAAATGTCTATGACCTGCACAAACTGAATATTTTGTCGGCTTCATAATTTTGTATTAGTCAATACTTCGTAACACTTTAAAAACACTGCACATTTCTCGTTATACATGACAATTTTCACTCAACATTTAGCATGTCACATGACATACATTTACCATATGCACCTGAATATAAGAAGACGGTATTTCATAGTTCATCTCTAAATGGGTACGGTCAACTTGAAATAGCACACTAAGCTGAACACAATGTTTACAGGCATTTTCCTGTAAACTGCACCTATCCTGAGCCAGATTAATCCAGTTCACATACCCCATCCTGTCCCTTTCAGATCCATTTTAATACTATCCACCCATCTACCTCTAAGCCTTCCAAGTGTTCTCATTCCCTCAGGTTCCCCACCGAAGTCTTGTTTACATTTCTCTTCAGCTCATTCATGCAAAATGCCCCCAGCCATCCTGTATCATCCTCCTCCATTTGATCACTCTAGTGTTTGGTGCTATGTATATATCATATTAACTGCAATACATTTAGCCAAAACATGAGGACCCCAAACTGAATGCAAACCAGAATCATGGCAATCACTCTGCAGCCTGGAGTCATACAAAACAGTCTTAGTAAAGTGTCATGTGATTTGTCAGCTGAAATAATGTCTCTGTACTATACTAGACACACTCACAAACAACCCTAATCCTTCAGCATGACTAGGAGATAACTAGACAAACAATGACTTGATTTGCATGGAGGCACAGAAGACAAAAGCTTCTGTTGCTACACGAATTTGTTTAACAGTATATTAAATCCCCCTCGATCATATCTCTGCCTTGTTGAAGGTGTAATTTTTTTGTGGTTCAAGGACTGCATCATCAGACAACTAGACCGCTATGCTGGCATCAGCCTAGCTGCTGGTAAGGCCATCAATGCCAGACAGTTTCTGAGCATGTTACCAGATAATGCAATGTACCCCGCTCTTCTGGGATGGGGTTGGGGAATGGGACTGATGACTCTAATCCCCCCCCCTCAAAAAAAAAAATTCACAGTGAAAATCCTCAAACTAAGATAAAACCAACTCAGACAACTTAGCACACACACAGATATATTTAATGATCTCACAGCAAGCTATTATGTCAGGATCAATAAGCTATTTGCAGCAAGTCATGGGTGTCATGGAGTGGAAGACTAAAGCACTAAATAAGAAACAGTGGAGAAGCATTGTTGAGGTGGTCAAGGGCAGAAGTGGTCTACAGCACCAGATATAAAACACAATAAAAACAATGCCTGAAGTGGGCTGCAGCACCAACAGACAAAGCACCTGAAGTGGACTGCACTACCAGAGACACAGTACAACACAATGCCTGAAGTGGGCTGCAGCACCAAGATACAAAGTACAATAAATACATAAAGATACTAACTGCGCATCAATGTTCCTTGGCTTACCTAGGTGGCTGTTTCTTTTCAACATCATACAGATCATCCTCAGTCAAGAATACTTCTGATGTATACTTCTTGATAGTTGCTTCCATCTGCATCAATGCCTCAGACTTCTTCATTCCCTTTGGCACCTGATTCTGAAGTATGATTGTTGGCAACTCTATAACAATAGCAAGAAATTAAGAGTAACATTTAAAAAGAACTTAAAAGTTAATTTCTGAGATCTTCAGTCTCCTGAAACTTGATGCTGTGTCGCAGGGTTAGGAACATGGTGCTCTCATTTCTAACAGTTGATGAGCCCAACTGCTGAAGATCACAGCACAATATTCATTCAGAACATCAGAAATCACTACATCACTACGTCACTATGTCTGCAACATGGCATTAAATTTTGAAAGTTTATTTTATCAAGTTTATTTCCACTGCTTATTTCATAAACATAAAATAACAACATCAAGCAAATGTTGTTTAAAATTAATTATAACATAGCAGTATCCCTAGTTAAGGATTCTTAGAGAAAGGGAATGTGGAAACGGATGGGTGGATAGATATGAACGCTGTACTGTGTGAAATCATAAACAGTGGAATTTAAACATCGCGATATTGAAACACTAAAATTGAAAATCAAATACACACAAACAAGAGCAAGAAATTTGTACTTCATAACAATAATGACAGCTGTATAAATTAAGAACAAATGAAACTTCAATAGAAGATTCCTAATTTAAGGTTCAAGGAAACCTCTACATTATATCATTCAATACCATACTGCACAGCAACAAATGGGATACCTCAAGGTAAATAAAGGAAATCTTCTGCTTCAATCATATTTGAAAAAAATGGAAATGAATATCAGGAAAAAATGTGTTCTGCAGTATTATAAAGCACATTTAATTGCTACAGCTTGTTAACAGGAACAACAAATGTTACAATACCTTTAAATTTTCCCTTCAGGGCTATATATACTAATTATTATCCTGTAAGATACTACAGTTCAAACCATTCACATTTACTCTTGTTTCTTGCTCTGTAATGTTACACTAATACACTTTCATTTATCATGTACAAGCAAGACTGGTGCAAGCCACTTACTTTTGCATGAGATGGTTGCCCTTGTTGTATCTTCCCCCAGATCATTGACAGCCCTGCAAACATATTCACCAGAATCCTCAGGATACGTATACAAAATGTCAAGAGACACAAATCCCATGTCATACAGGGTGCGGAACCGATGTCCAGTTGGAAGGATCTTGCCATTGCGATACCATTCCACTCTCAATTTGGGGTCTGTTTTTGGCTCCACACGGCACTCAAAATGAACAGGCTCTCCTTCACCAATACCCACAGACTCAATCTACAAATACCACAGGCACTAATTAACAATATTTAATAATTAATAACATAAAATACAAAAACATAAACTTTTCTTATCATGCATACTGCGATATGACAATATTTCAGACAAGACGGAGTGCTACAGGCATCTGTTATATAAGGTTATGTTGCACAGTCTATGACACCATTCAGCAATTACAGCAACCCCAATTACCATGTTAAGAGTCCCAAGCACAATTTCATAGCACCAAATAAAGAACAGATTTCTGTCACACTGCTTGGACTAGTCCACAGGAGGTGCTAAGGGGACATGGGATTAGTTGCTTACAGTCATAGAGTGCAGATCATTCTGTGTTACCTGACACTAACTGGATGAAAACGTTCTTCCCAGGATACTCATACTGTACTACAGCACTGTCTGAGGTAGGAAACCATAGAGTTATGAAGTCATGGGACATGCAACAGTGTACAATGTATGGAACTGTATGTCAGTAAGGCCAGTATGGAATAAAAATGACGTACTAACATACGATGACAAACTCATGTTTTTAGAAAGAGATACAATTCTGCTGCAGGCACATTTACACCCTATATCTGTCCCCGCTTGCCCCCTTCTCTCCTCATAAGTCTGTACCAAGCTACCTGCACACACCGGTGTCACAGTATTTCAAACAGACTCCATTCCGGAAAGACTACAATGTACTGTTTGATACCTCAGCCAGCAATTTGATAAGGTCCAGGCCTGTCCCTACAGAATGACAGTGAAACACATATCTATGGTCTCAAAAACTCAACAGTGAGATACACAAGGCTCACACAAACCTGAGTGATGAACTTTGGTGGGGACAGTGGAGCTTCCTCAGGAAGAGCGTGACTCACAGGTCCACGTTCCAGTTCCTTCAGTTTCTCTCCACTCATTCCCTCTGGCAACTGTGAGTCAAGGATAATATCACGCTTGGCTGTAATGTGAACAGATTACAGTAAATGTACAGTGATAAATGATGGTGAACACAAGTACTGTAAACCTGCATTTGACACAATGTCAAGTACTCAGCTACCATTCATGGTCTGCTAACAGGTACGATCATGTCTGTTCCATCGGAAATCCTTCTGCCTTATACAGATACATGAAAAACATACATGTTTAAGCATCTACAGTTTCTACAAATACAGATGCAATGGCACTAATTTTAGCAGTATTTCCTTATACATCTATCTCATTGGACATTGGCTCTTGAAGTTGAAAACCCTACATGCTCTTGGACTATTGAGCAACAAGCAACTAGTGACAGGGCCCAATATCCCAAAAGAATAAAGATGTTATGTTACAGATATCTTTCCTTCAACAGGAGTAGAATGTGAGTTTGTGTGTGTGTGTGTGTGTGTGCGCACGTGCGTGTGTGTGGGGGGGGGGGTGCGTGCGTGTACATGTTTGGCACCAGCAAAGCATATGTGTTTCTTGCAGTTTGGTCCACCACCCCACCCCACCCCAGACACAGACAATATAAAGCTGCCTAGCAGGCCTGACAATTATTAAAGAAACCAAAAGCATGACAATACGGCTTAATCCAATCTTCCATGATGCAACACAATGTCACTGGAGTTATACTTCCCCATTCTCTGAAGCACTATGGTCCTTTGAAGCACCAAGTACTACTACCCCAGCAAAACAGCACCCAATTCCAGAAGACCGAACTCTTCTGCTACACAGATACGTTCTTTAAAAGGAGTGGGTGTGTTTAGCACTACTAAGAATGAATGGGCTTCCAGGCGTTCAGCCCGCTAATGTGACTGGCTATGTGGGCTAATGTTAGTCTGTGTTAGTATGGGAAAATGCCATTGTATGAAGACAGAAATAAAACAACGCACGTACCTCTGCATGTAAGTGTCGCCTTGGTTGTCGCTGATCCCCACTTATTAGTGGCCCTGCAGAGGTACTCTCCAGAGTCTCGAGCATATGTATAGTCCATATCTAACACAACGAAACCAAAATCATTGAGCATGTGAACACGAGAACCAGTTGCAAATGGACGTCCATTGTGGAACCAATCAATACGCATCGTAGAATCACTGACTGGCTCCACTCTGCATTCGAAGTGTATAGCACCACCCTCAGGCACATCCACAATGTCCTGTAACATGAAAAGGTTTTCTTAACATAACAATATCATTCCTACAACCTTGAAAATCAGTCGAGAAGAACATTTAATATTTCCACAATGTCCAAATTTCTGTCTAACTTCTAATGAAATTAAGGCAAAAAAGCATTACATTACTGAATGCAATAATACTCAATATGATTAATTTGCAGTTTTGTTTAACTACATGCTGACTTAGCAGCACAAAAACCAATTATAAAACCTGCACAAATGAAACATAAATAAATAAACAACACAAAAGAGAAAAACACAATGCACACAACAATTTGAGGTATATTTAAGTGCTCACTCAACAACCTAACCAATCTTGTAATTTACATTACAGTCTTATTTACATTAGTAATATTAATGCTGAATCAGCAACATTTCCCACCTGGACACATAGCGCCCATTTTGTAAAAAGAAGCCAACTGCCACTTTGACCTGAACTGAGTTATGTGTAGTGAATCGTTCAACTAATGCTTCTCTAAGATCGGTACAAAGATGACGAAATGAAGTCAGTGATATCAGCAATCATACAGCAGCCAGCTGTATAGTGGTATCACTTCAAGTTTGAGACTCAAATTTTAAATGTCTGATGTCCATTGTGCAGAGAGTACAAACCTTCAGTTCTACAGTGAATCTTGGTGGGTCCGGCTTCTCCTCTTCTGACAATATCTCATCACGTTTGTACAGTGCTTCTTCCAGCTTCTGGATGCTCTCTGTTCCTGTACGGAAGTTAGTTGGCAACTGGGGCTCCATAATGATACCCTGACGACCTCGAACTTGTAGTTTACATGAGACAGTTGCCTCCCCATGGCGATTAGTAGCCTAAAATAACAACAAATTAAAAAAGCATAATTTACATTTAGACACAGACTCTCTAACTGGTCAGTGTAAGTGTAACATGCCAACTGATGGTGCAAAATATGAAGCAACAACACTGAATGTAAAACAACATAGTAAACCACTGAAACGTTAAAAACGTGTATGAACCCATTTTTTCCTGAGAATTAATAATTAAACAGAGAAGTGGTTTCCAACAGGTGGGTCACAGACACTTGGCAGGTTGCAGGGTTATTCCATGGGGGCCATGAGGACATTCCCAAGGCCACAACAATTTACATAAATGCAGCAAGCCTTTCTTCTCCACCCAACACTTGGCAACTTCTGGTATTACAAGTATCACCACTGTAAATGAAATGTGAATTCATTTACAGCCCTTCTGCAATTACAGAGCTTCTGCCCTTGTGATGGTATAGTGACTAGGCTGTGAAAGGGACTATCTGCAGGTCAATTCTCAACAAAATCAAGATGTTTCACTTCTCCACAACCATCCAGACTACTTCTGGAACCCACCCAACCTCCTTTTCACCATTTCCTGGAGTTTTTTTCTGCCAGAGTATAGCAGTCATGGTGTGAAGATGACCAAACTGACCTTCAACTAAAGCCATGGTTACAAGTGAGGGTAGCTAAACCTCTACTCCCCTGCCATGAACGGCGACAACTGTTACATTTAACTAATAACTTTTATGTATTTTGCTCAATTAACAGAGCCCAGCAGTACAATTATTAATATGGAGGGGTCTGTGACATTTTGTTAACTTAGGAAGGGGTCCTGATATTTGGGCAGGTTGGCAACTGCTGAACTGCAATTGTAATGTCAAGACAACAAAATTATCACCAGGTTTTATTGACTGAGCAACAGAAACAAACACTCAAGTCTTAATGAAATATATAACATACTAGTGAAACAAATCAAAATAACTGAATCACTCTACAACTACACTGAGTCCAGCCATGAACCCATCTATGGGTGTCTACATCATAAGTACAAGGTGGTTCAAATATGACCAGGACTGATTTGTGTGTAAATATATGATGTCAGTCCCAGTCATATTTCAACCACCTTGTACATCTTACAAAAATGTAGGCTCCTTCAGCATTGACTTAACAAAAAGTCCCAGTTGAATCTGCACAGATCACTTGGGAAACCTTGATACATGAAGAAACAGAATGTGAGATGTGAAATTATTCAAGTGTCCATTAGGACAGGCTTTTGTGAATGCACAAGTCAACTTCAGATTGAAAATCCACTACAGCATGTCCACCTGAACTGCCAGCTTTCCATGAAGCAGCCTGCAGTTAGGTGGATCTGTGTATAGCAGTACTGTCTATATAATTTACCTCACTAATAACAACTTGCACGTATACAGAGCTTGCAAGATGAATTTGTGTTTAACTGGAACTCAGTGTAATTTGCTTCCAGTAAGAGTAACGAACATATGTAGAGATGCTACAGGCAGCAAAATCTGTGTAAAACATGACCTTCACAAAATTAATTTTCAAGGAAAATACCTTGCATGTGTAAAGGCCTGAATCTCGCTGATATACACCAGCCACTTCTAAAATAACAAATCCAAAATCATTTATGGTCTTGATTCGGGAACCTGCAGACAGAGGCTTTCCATTGTGGAACCACTCCACACGCATGCTTGAATCATTAACTGGAGTCAACTGACACTCAAAATGGGCCAATGAGTTTTCAGTTAGTGTCAGATCTGCAGGCGTTGTAATGAATTCAGGTGGCTTCCCAGAATCTTCCTCAGGAGAGGTCTGGCCAGGTACAGCTCCCAGACCTTCCAGTTCGGCAATCTTCTCGATTGTGCGCTCCATACCTTTCGGGAGTTGCGACTCCAATATGATACTCCTTTTGCCTGCAAAACAAGGAGAATCTCACTCTTGAATGTCAGGCACACCCAACCCTTCCATGTCATTAAATACATTCCTCCTTTCAGATTCTCCCCTGTATATCATTCCCAACACATTATGGGGGACTGTGTGCCTCTCTTTTTGTCATATAAAATATGGTCAACCAAATGAAAATCTGAAAGTGCCCCCTGCAACCCCCCCCCCCCCCAAAAAAAAAAAAAAAAAAAAAAAAAACAACACAGGGACAGGGGAAGAAAAAGAAGTATAAGAAAGGGGATTGAGAAGTTTAGTGTGATGGGCGGTT
>Ga0123357_10001691_pt1 | contig 23752 bp, 13 predicted proteins | sample TergutEmb28metaG_FD_89873 | JGI IMG/M metagenome (GOLD analysis project Ga0123357, IMG submission 89873) | Embiratermes neotenicus P4 segment gut microbial communities from Petit-Saut dam, French Guiana - Emb289 P4 | ecosystem: Host-associated > Arthropoda: Insects > Digestive system > Gut ... | reverse complement strand
TGTTTTGCGCCTGGATAAAAATAGTTTTTTTTTTTTTTTTTGGGAAAAAAAAATACAAATTTTAAAATTAAAAAATGCTACCCCCAAAAATTTTTATAAAACTTCATTTCTTTTTTTTTTTTTTTTTTTTTGCATTTTCAACGATTTTTACTATATTTTACTGGAACCTACAATTGTGTAACAGTCCGATGGTTTATAATATTTTTTTCATGTTGAAATGAACATAGAGAATTCAATAATAGTAGTAAGAATGCTGCATGAAAATAACTTCATGCAATTAACAAAAACATGAAAATAATCGCTTGATTTTACTCACGTTTAACACCTCTTTCTGCAACTCATTCTTCTGTATTTGGCAATAGACACCTCTTCAATAAGTTTCCAATAGCCTGCTAACATGTTCTGTGACGACTTTCCTGCATATCTCTTCTCCATTGTGGGAATATCCTGGCGGAGTCTTTCCCCATGTTCGTCGTCGCGCACTGCGCTCGGGTTCGGAGGGAAGAAGTCCAAGTGGGAATGTAAACAGTGAATATTCAATGACATATGACACCCCATAGTCTGTTATGCTTTTAAAAAGCCCTCAAAATTTCCTTGTATTTTTCGGCTTTTAGGTTTCCAAGGAAATTTCAACAAACCGCTTTGAGCCTTAACCATGCAGTTTCCGTCAAGAGGTGTTCCAGTAGATCATCGATAATTATTTCAGTAATTTGCGGTCCAATAAACATTCCATTTCAGTATAGCATCAATGAGTTTCGGGAAAATTTTCTCTCAAATACACAAAATTCTTATCTTGTTGGTTAATAGCTTTGATGAAGTTTTTCATTAACCCAAATTTAATGTGTAGTGGCGGTAATAAATTCTCATCTTCGTCAACTAGCAGTTGATGTCTGATAAACTTGAACTTGGAACTGAGTTTTCTCGCATGGGGTCAATCCTTAATTTTGTTATGTTTGTCTTTTGCTCGGCTGTCCAATTCACGAAGAAAACAGCAAAACATTATGTAGCCAGACTGTATTCCTAGAAGTAACCCTATGACTTTAAGGTCTCCACTTATTTTCTATCCACATTTTGAGTAACTTATAACTTTTAAAGCAAATCCATATATTCGTAAGTTTCCTTCAAAGGGACAGAGTGGATAATCGGTAGTGACTAGTGGATATTTCCGTTATATAGGAGCACTGTTTTAAACTAAATTTAGACAAATCTACAAAGCTTCCATTCTACAAGACTCTGTGTACATCCCAGCTCTTTCAGAAGCCCTAATCATTGCAATAGACTAATTAGCCGTCCTTAGAAAAAGATGATGACGATGGTTTCTGGCGTTTCCAGCACGACTGTTTAACACCTTGCTGTAACAAGTCCACCCCTGTAGACTAGAAGCCAAGATTTCTGCATGTATTTTAGAAAGATTTACATCTCTCACTAGATCATTAATTTCAGACTGTGATAAAAGATAAGGTACAGTTAATTACGGGAAATTATGATCCACACTGGAATATGAATGTCCATGTTCGCCTTTTGGACAGGTGCTGGTTATTTCATGTGCATGTAGGGTCAATTGTTGAGGTGGTTTAGGAATTGGTAGAGAATCGTCATGTTCAAACGTCTTAGGTCCGAAGGAATGCTTGGGTAAGCTATGGTATGTTTAGCTTTGGAATTATGGCCATCTAATGTTGTTAAACGAAAGCAGCAATCGGTAAAAAGATCCTTCTGTTCTCTCCACACCATACGGACCGCGAAAGGCGAGTGAGTGCCAATGAGTCAGCCACGTAAATATCGCGAACATCTACTGCAACATTAATGTGGTGCCCAGCTCTTGACCTGATTCCCAACTTTACAGCCAAAATATAATTCATACGCCTTCTTCACTATAGGGCTAATGGATTTTGCCTGCGACTTTTGTGTCAGTTCAACACAGACCTAAAAAATTAAGTTTGGTTAATTAACACATTTTCGAGACATGGCGAAAACAGCAACTCAACAAAATACACTTTTTTATTGATTTTATTAATATTCAAATTAACTACATGTAAATTAACACCATCGTATTGTGGTTCACAATTTCATTGATCTAAGTGGAAACGAATTCTCATAACAGAATGTGAGATACATGAAGACAGAGACACTTACTACCTCGGAACAACAAACTTCACCAAGGAACAAGTTCAACTGAACTGACAAATTCTATTGATATGTTCGACACAATATGCTGTTTTCTCCTCCCTAAAAGCCTGAAAGTTTCATAACAGCTTTTTGTTTCGGGTTGTCTGCCTAGCCGCGCCTATACACCTACCGACGACCGGCGCGTTCTACTGTACATGTGCATGTTACTCGGAGAGTTTAGGTGACATCGCAAAAGGGATTTCGGATCTGTAATCAGCGCAAGAAATTCATTAAATCCACTTTATTCTACTTCGGGGGCAAATTTTATTGCTCAGCAGTGTAATTATAGATTTTACTGGAACTGCGGTATTTCAACAAACAAGATCATGACTCATTACCGGATATAACCTTCACAGATAAATTTACTGATACCACACACTTGAAATACATCGCTGTTTCAAACACGCTCAACCTGCAGAAAACATGGATCGAAAAGATTTATGTGATCCACGATCCGTGAATTAATAAATAGGTACCACAATGGTGCCAACAAATGAAGGTAAGTGTGTTAAAATTACCAATTTTTAGTAATTATATGTGCGTTTGTTGCCACCATTATTGCATATGTCGAACGAAACATTTAAGAAGTATCAAGGGCTCGCAATCATCTAATAAAAACATAAGAAATATCATACAGAATCAACCACGGAAATTATTCCCAAATCTCTGTTGACTAGACTACACAAGCTTGACCGGCTTCTTCTTACGTATTCACAACTAAAAAGTCAGTTATATTCTACACTACGTAAAACTTATTACGTATTCTGAGTGTGCTTGTAGCCTTAGTTATCCAGCATGCAATCGCATGCGCTGTATTATGCCATCTATGGCCTGTCCGACTCTATCAAGTTTTTGCACATTATCTCACAAACGGCAAGATTTTCGGAAAACAGTTAGTGAACATAAAATGTGTGTTTTGATTTTCTCTACAGCTTTCATCCGAAAATTTTCCCATTCTACGGAGAACTAACCGAGATATGATCAAAAATATATATCGATCGTCACGTAATGTACACGTTAGTCTTGTCAGATTTTTATTAAACTTGAATTATCTCGACAGATTTTCGAAAAATGCTCCAATATCAAATTTCAAGAAAACCCTACCAGGGGGAGCCGAGGTATTCCACGCGGACGGAGGCATGGACAGACTGGCAAACATGACGAAGTTAATAGTCCCTTTTTGCAATATTGCAAACGCGCCTAAAAACGAAGAACTACTAGAAGGCGAAACTTATTATTATTGGTAAGCCCTTTGGAAACAAAATAAATCTAATTATTAGGTTAAAATATCGTAATATTGAAAGCATATTAAGATATCTGCTGACTGTTACTCAATTCGGCGAACTGCCAAGGCTACAGTCTGCCTGTTCTGGTGGCCGAATTGAGTAGCGCTCTTCAGAAAGCTCTGTGTATGAATGAAAGTATTATGAACTAAATAATATAAAAGCCAAATTACAACGATAAAAACACAAACAATGCAGGCATAAATATTATCTGTTGATCTCCATAATTTGTAAATACGTGTGCGCCCTCTTCATAGGAAAGGCTTTCAATATCAGATTGTTGCGAGAAATATAAGTACGCACGGATCGAAACCGTATTATGTGTTCAGTAATTAACAATTAAATGACTTTCTAAGCAACAGTGTCGAAGAAACTGCAAGAGAAATAAGTGGGACGTTTTCGTCAGCTTCAGGCAACTACTGAAACAGGTACTAAGAATTTTTTGTGGACATTCAAATTAAGTTAATCTACAATGCATTCCTAGAACCGTCTCCTTCGATACGTTGTTAAATCAAGATGAAGCAGTTACTTTCACTTTCTCTTATGAAGTAGAAAAAGGTAATAAAAACATGGCCAGGATACAGAAAGCGTTAAGCTTTAGAGATGGGTAGTGAAGGAAATCAGGACTCGTAAGAGGCTGGAAGCACAGAATATTGATCAGATGGTCGACCGGAATGGTTTCAGTGACTGGGTGTTATTAAATACAAGAGGGAAATTCTTGAGGGTATTTTACATTTCAGAGAAAATGGGCCATTGACATATCGGTACCAGAAAGTGCTCGCCTGTATACGAGGCACCGATAGTTAACTGAGCTCGTATAAGTAAAACAGGTAAGATATAGTGCGATGAAGTGGCATTTCTGTGAAAGTAATAAGAATTTTAAAACCACACCGACTAAAAATATTACATTTATAAAACTTATCCAAATTTCCTTAACAGATCGTAGTTTCTGGAGGTGGCTGAAAGATATAAACGAAACACATAGCACGTGTAGAAGATATAAATTTATGAATATACTCTTTCGGAAAACTTGAAGTGAAAATAACGCACGGGAAATTTAAGTGTACGCGTGTCTTCGGAGATTATATTAACCGGATCTTAAAAATGGGGTAGGAGGGAGTAAACTTAATGCAACATACTAAGGATACAGTTCAAGGTCTGGCTATTGTGATATATATAATAAAAATTAAGGTTCACAAAATTGCGGGAAAAATCTAAATGAAGTTAGTAGCCAACAACTTCTCAAGAAACGCTGCTCCAGGTAGTTATGAAAGGAGTTATTCAAATAGTTGGTCCATACATATCTAGAAAATGCACTGAGGACTCTAAACGTTGCCTTTATAAAAATGCATAATTCATAAAAAAAATCCAACTATATACGGGGTGATTCAAAACGAAAGTTCTATATTTTGGGAAATGACAGATTCGGTCATTGTGAGAAAACAAGTTCGAATGAACATGTATCTAATTCTGGTTACCGAGATACAGCCATTTGCATCTACAAGTGCAAAAGCGTTGTGAATGATGGTACGGAAAGAGAAATAACTTACTGTTAATTGAATTTTAGTTTAACGTAATATTTAAATGACAAAGTTACACAGAAATAACAACTTTTTTAGAGTTCACAATAAATGACGAAAATCCCACCCTCAACTTCAATGTACTTTGCAACTCTTGTGCGAAGATCGCTTATTCTTCGTCGGAGATGATATTCACTTTTCTTTACGCGGGCAGCAACATCCAATATGCAGTCCAGCAATTTGTCTTGTGTATTCACCTAACTTTCGTAAATTTCACTCTTCTTCCATCACTACAAAAAGGAAAAAAATCTAACGGAACTAAGTCTGAAGATTCGAAGGGTCAATCTCGCTAACAGTTCAGAATCAGACACATATTCATAAAATCTGTGTTTCCCACGGTGACCGACATCATCATCTCCTGCAAAAACCGAACTTTCCCCCAGAACCGCCGTGTAATTATTATATCAGCAATATGTAACGCTAAACGGTTCGAAACTTTTGACAGAAACGTCAATCCGCAGAGACCGTTACGAAATATACTAAATTACGCTGCAGGCACACTTTCGAATTCAAGACGAGTCGAATCTAATTCGTTTCACTAGCGTGCCCAAAAGGCAGACACTAAACGTCACTCTGTCGAATCGACTCATGCAGCGCGCAGTCCCATGCAAAACAGCGTGCATGCCTTTATAATGTCGTAATGTATGAAGTTTAAGCAGACAGCCCGCAAAACAACCCAGCCAGAACATATGGGCAGCAACAAGGCGTGGTTGCAAAAAACACCTATATCTGTTGCTTCTGAGCTTCATCTCGTGCTGCTCTGTGACTTCAGATGTTATCGCTTGATAAGATAACAGCGTAATGCAAACATCAGCCATGGGATATGAACAATGTTTTTGCCAGCAAAGCAAGCATCTGGGACACAAGCAAATTAAATATATATTTGGTTTATTCAAAAAGAATTAGAAAGATATTTTGCCTTAAATGCAGGAAATGACAGATGGCTAGAGAAAACTGCAAAAAGAGAAGCTTCATTATTTTTACTCTAATGGAATATTATTAGGTTGATTAAATCAAGGAGGACGAGGTTAGCAGGACATGTAGCACACACATATGGAGGACAAGATAAATTCTTACAGGTCTTTGATACGACGTCCTGAAGGAAAGGAACCAACCATACGGAAAACTTGGCTTTAGACGGGAGATAACATTAAAATATATGTTAAACAGCATGGGATGAAGCGGATTGGATGAATCTGGCTCAGAGTATGGACAGAGGCGGCTTCTTGTGAGCACGGTAATGAAACTTCGGGTTCAATAAAATGTTGGAAAATTTCTGAGTATCTGAGAAGCCAGCTTCTAAAGAAGGACTAATCTCTATGGGTTTAGTTTAGTTGGTTTGTTGGTTACTTTGTCTGTCAGTCGACAGCAATTACCTTAGGGATATTTCTCTTAACATGAAGTGTACCTACAACATGCTCCAAAGCATCTGCGTAGGCAGGCTGCATTTATGAAATACTATTGAAGACGGGTGGGCCGGAATGGGGGTTTGGGAATTAAGACTGTTGACACGTAACCGTGACAACCCACTACTAGAAAAGGTAGGAAATATCCACAACGTGTAACATTTCCGGTGCTTTCACTCTGTCGTTGTTCGTAGAAATCAGATTACTGAATAATTTAAAGAAAAACAATGGAAGTCTTAAAAGTCGCTTACCACGTTTTACACGACACACACTAAGATACCCAGCAAAAGATTTACAGTCGATCATAATCAATAACTCGTGAAAATCAAAATATTCCAAACAGGGAGATTTACAAGAATAATGTTAAAGTCATCAAATTTTTCACCAGTCTTAGCAGTTACCTCACAAAGAACACAGCAAGTCTCAATTGTAAAGGGAAACAACAACCTAGAACTTCTGGTAAAGTTTTCGCCATTTGGTCCGACGTTAATGAAAATGTCAAATTTCGCGAAATGTTCCGTTGGAATTAGTGATGTTCCCTAAGGGCAAACAGATGGACATGAAAAAGCTAACAGTTGCGTGAAACGTTTAAAGGTGCCAACAAATGCACTTATATTTATGAATGTAATTTTACGAGTATTACATAGTAATTACCAACATGTTTCAGCCACTCATGTGGCTTTCTTCAGAATGATGAGAACAGTCATTTTCGCAACTGCTTTGCAAAAGTTCCTAAAAGTTATTTACGCAGGTAGACCATGCAAATGCGCAGGTCTCTGCTCTCTTTATGTAGCACAGGAGCACAAACTGCGGTTGTATAAACAAGAAAGTGCCGAGGAGAATAAGTGGACCTAGGGAAGGAAGTAATAAGAAAAGGACAAATTTATTGGCTACAAGTTACGGTCACTTCGACCATTATCAGACCATCACTACATAAAATTTAAAACTACATTAATTTCAAGTCGTATGGGATCCCATTTACACCAGTGTCAAAATCTGTTAACAACCTTGATTTTTATTGCCTGTGATATAATATATTAAGAATTACTGTGGAGAGCTGTAATAAGATTAAAATTTAAAATTGAAACAATAATAATATAGCATTTAGTTAGGCTGTGTTAAAATAAATTTAAAAATAAAAAGTGTGTGTATTTTCTCTAGTCACAAATTGTATTGTTTGCCGCTAGGCACAGACTGAGGATGAGTTTGAATCCGGTGAGAAAATACAGTTAAAATGTCTGATGCGTTTCGGACTCTACATGACTGGAACTTGGCGAATACAAAATCTGAAACGTTCTTGCTTTAGTGAACCTGTTGATCGGTCGATTGTGAGATAGGATTTTTCATTATTTTAAGTTAATTATGTGTATCTCCTCACAGATTACTCCCACTGACATGTCCCAGTTAACATCAGCATAAAAGAGAGAATCAGGTGAACTGCTTCCCATACAAAAGAGATCACATCACATGTTATTCTGTGTCTACGAAGGAATATAATGGCTCCCACGTGACATTTAACCGGCTTGTAAAATTACATTTCTTAAGATATTATAATTAATTCCTTAATTAAGGTGTGAATTGCCGTAAACTGCATAGAACCCAGTCCTTCTTGAGCTGTTAATAGTGGCTCTGTTGAAGACATAAGTCTTTTGGGACGTTAAGCTGCTTCCTCAGGGTACTCTTTGTATTGTCTGATCCTGAATATGAAGGAAATACCATCATCTGAAACGTCGATAAATACACAGTAATGCTGCATAACAGCCCGGAAGAACTGAATCTTCAGCATCACTGCTTAAAGATCCTTAAACCACGCAGTATTTAGTTGCGTAAGATATTACTCGTCTTTTATAAAACTTGAAATTTCTTGACTAAGTTCACAACAATCCGTCACTAGTCTTTAACCTTAGCCAGACGGATCCATTCCACACTTTCATACAATAACGCTATTAACATCTACTTTACTATTACTCTCTCATATTAATTATTATTGCGTTCAAGCTCATTTACGTGTGATTTTACATAATGTACAAAAATAAAACATAATGAAATGATCACGTCCCTCGCTTAATCTCATTAATATAATAACCGGTTTAGATTAAATTAATTAATTAGCATTTAAAATTAATAACGTTTGGGCGAAATTAATTTTGATTCCTGCTCGTCCAAAATAACTCCTAATTTACGTAAGCTCAAACTTAATTTAATTGACTTTTCAAAACCAGACATCTCCTAAATTGTATCTCTCAAACACATATAAACTTTTATTTCAAGTTTTGCTTTCAGATGTATATTCAACCACGTGAAAGTAAAATCATTTCCGACCTTAATTATCGAAAAAAATTTCAACGCTATACATGAGTATGAGCGGTAAGTCAATAATACTGCGACGGAATAATGAGAATTGCAACAAATGAAGGTGTATTGAGCAAGCATGCTTATCCGTACCCGTTTATAGAGAGAGTTTGGTATGCCAATTGGAGCTCGTATAAACAAGGCGATGAAGATAACGATTCTGATTAAAGATATTCTTTGCGTTTAATACTATAACTAAAGGGAGTATCTTGTCGGCATACCCAGGAAAAATGTGTTGCGAAGTTCAAGTACATGGATACAACAATAAGAAACCAATACCATGGGCAGAAGGATACTAAAGATAACACTAAATTCGGAGAACCGCTTTTCACCATTCAGGTCCGAATCTTTAGTCTTTCCATCAGCCATTTCAAAGGCAGAGAAAATTGGTCTTTAACTTGAAGGCAAGATCACAAGGTCTGACAGAGTATCTCACACAAATATAAGTATACACAAACATAAATACATACATACATACACACATACATTCATGCATACATACATGCATACTTACATACATACATAATACATACATACATACATATATACATAAATACATACATTATAGTATATACTTACTTTCTTACATTGTATAATAAGCAGCTCTACATTCTACAGGGAGCCGGGATAGCAACCAGGCTACGGGCCGGCCCGTCCGGCCATCAATTCTCGGCAGTACCAAGAGAATTCTCCTTTCCCGAAAACTTCCAGGCCCGCTCTAGGAGCCACCGAGCCTCTTACTCAAAGGGTAGGGGTTCTTTCCTGTGGGTAAAGCAGCCAGGACAGATATTTACCTCTCACATCCATCTGGCGCCGAGGATAAGAATGGGTGAAGCTAAACTTCTCCTCCCACACACGCCTTCATGAGGTGGGAAGGGACAAATTTGCCTTAGTCTGCACACTTCACCAAGTACTTTTACCACCATAAAATTGTTTTAAATCAGATGAGCAGGAAATGTGGCACATATGGGTATGAGAATTTCACACGGAACTGTAGTCGACAACACTAACGGGATACCTGGCAGTAGACGGGAAATAATCAGCTTTAGCAAAGCCGATTTTAAAAACACAGAATGTGAGGATGACGTAATTCATCTAACCCAGAACGGGCCTAATAAGGGGAAAGGGGCTTTTGTAAACTTGGTAATAAGCCTTCGGTTCCACAATAAGTGGGCAATTTATTAACCAGATAAGACACTATCAAGTTTCCAAGAATGACTCCCCTCCGTTGACGAAGTCACTTGGTTGATGACACTGGAAATGACCATTTTTCGTTAAAAGGCCTTAAAAAGTAGGCCACGTAATTACACTCAGCAGATTACGTGATGGGTAAGATAATGAAACTTCTATAAATATTTGGGTCGTCACTTGGCACAGGGTTCCTGTAAGATGCTCAGGATCATCACATTAAGTAGCCTCATGATGGAAGGCAATAGTTGCCCTCAGCGACTTGTTCAACAACACCACAATTCTAATTACAAGTATCCTATAATGGACTAATCACATGTAATTTGACAAAAAGCCGTAAAATTATTGTTGATATATTCCCTTGTTTCTTCTTAATAATTATATGTAACCTGTCTATTCATTAAAAAATTTGTAGCAAAATGAAAATATTATCAAGCAATCAATATCAACTATTTTTCACATACCATATTTGTACATTATCGGTAGGCGACAAATACCTTATATGAATATAAGTATGTGACAAACAGCGAGTTCTACGAACTCATAAGTCTGCTTTGCCCACCGCATATATTTGCAGTTGTACAGAGGTAGAAAGCACTATTATTACAAACAATACTTTTTGATAAATTGGGGTTTCATGGCAATATATTCGGGTAACATTTCCTGGTGTATGACTCCTAGTAGCTGTATACGTAGGTAAATACGTAAAGGTTATCTCACATGAGACCAAGAACGCATCCTTCGACATCCCTTTCAGTACCCTATTCATTACAATACACTTTATATTGTCAACTACTGACAAAGTCGTCTAGCAACCCACAAATAAAAATGAGTGGTAGCAATACTTAAAGGACCTTGGTTCGAATTTTATGTTGCAGCATGACAGGAGGAAAAATACATTCGGTTGAAATCAACTCTTGTAATACACTTCCTTACCCAGAAAGTAACAATCTTGTCAGTTCTTTGTACAAGTTGCACAACCTGAACGCATATAGAAGTCGCAATATCTGACTATTCGCTTGCTTCATATGCGAAAACGTCTGGATGGATTTCATTTAAGCCACATTTGATACTATTGATTAATGCTAAAACTGTCGGGCAAGTGAAGTTTTCATTCCTGCACATCCTGGTCCCTTCACATTTCTCCCATCATCAGTTTCCACAGCAAACTCTCCGTTTCCCTAACCTCTGTCTACCCCATTGGAATTACTGGATATATTTTCCATCCGTAATAGGGTAGCCCTATTATTATTATTATCATCATTATCATCTCCTTTATGCAGGGTATATACACTTATATTCCTGGGACAGACTATTTCCTTAGGAAATACAGTGTTGCAGCTATTCTGTTGTTAATATTCATGGAGCTTATATCGTTAGTTTCAGGTTTGAATATATTTATTATTATTATTATTATAATTATTGTCATCATATTCTTTTTATTCTTCCCCCTCCTTCTCCCTCCTCATGTTCATCCTTCTCTTCTTCCTCCTGTTTTCAGTAGACTTTGCTCCTTCAGCATTTCAGTAGGAGAAAGTCGACTAGTATGGGGAGGTTTTTTTTTATATCTGCTATTAAACCTATGAAAACGTAAAATTATTCAAAACACAAGCATGGCTTTATTTGATTAATGAAGTTACAGTTGTTACATAATCATTATACATTAGAGAAGAAAAAACGACTGTAAAATTCATTTCCTTGAAAGCTTCATATACCGTAAGTAATTGCACACGTGTTCCTAATTTGGGGAGGTAAATAATTAACACAGAAAACACAAATGATAATTACAGAATAAAAAATACAAATACAAAGATACAAACTAAGAATAAAACAGTGTTTATCCCTGACGAGGCTCACAACAATATCTCCCATACCAGTAAAAATTGTGTGCGCCCATCTGAAGCATTTCGCACATCGTATCCAGTTTTCTCCATTGTGGTCTTCAGAGAAACGACCAATGCAGTATGCACAATAAGCGTCTTGTTCATCTTCTTCAGTCGAAGCGTTATCGAGAGGAACAGTTAATTCACTGTCCGCATCTGATGGACTGTCGGACGGAGGTGAATCCCGGCACACTCTTCTCTTCCGTCTTTTTTAAGGGCCAAGAAGAGCATTCGACGCAAGGCGTTTGGTTTTGGATTTAGTGGCCTGTTTGATTTTCATATTCTAAGTTGCCTCAACAAAGTTTTTATAATGTATACTCTTTATTTTCTTTGCTGTTCCACACGAGGGTTTGACTTAAGTTCAGGCTTGGCACAGGGCTGACTTCTGATGCTTGGAGAGCCTCAGCAGAAGTGGAAAGCGAAAAATTAACAGAACAGAATGACGGCTGATAGCTGGTCTTCAACAGAGCAGGATGGTTCACATAAGCAAGTTGGTGTCGTCTGAGGGCAGAGGATAAATCGAGTGGTCTGAAGATGTTCTTGTCACAAGGAAACAAGTCTGTCGCCCGGAAGACATTAGCCAATACAGGGCCTTTTGCAGCTCGCTTTTATGCATTTCCCAATAGTTCGCCACTTCGATAGAAGGTGACGAATGGCCTTGTGTTTGAACAGAGCCATTTTTCTATTTCTTGGCAGTAGAACGATTTCAGACGCCACATGGAAGTTTTATCCAAGGGTTGCATTTTGTGGCTGCTGTGCGGTGGGAGAAAAATGATGTCAACATGATTCTATCGAGCTAAAGTAATGACCTCCAGGTTCCGTGTGTGTGAATAGTGCCCGTCCAGCACTAAGATAAGAGGATCTCCTTTTCCCGGTTACGTATATTTGAAAAATGAAGAAACCACTGGGTGAAAATCTCGCTCTGTATCCTCCCCGAGGGATGGCACGCGTGGATTGATCCAGGCGGTGTTATTATTATTTTTTTTGGTTAATGCAAATAATGGAGGAAGCTGCAGTCATGCAGAAGAGAAGATATCTGAGGCTTGCCTTTCAATCCTAATATTTTCGTGTTTGTGCTGTACAGTAGTGATGCCGGTTTGCGTTGCATTTTGTAAAGTCTTGCAGGATGAACTGTGTCCATAGCGGGTTCATTGTTTTCAAAATACTGAGCTACTGATTCAGGAATAAAACACCTCGCTCTTGAGAGTGAAAGACCTTTAGGTGTTCGAATGAAAATTCTTGATGATAACTTAGGAAATTTTTCAACCACTTCCTTACAGCCTTCTCATTTCTCTTGTAAATTTGGTTTTTAATTCCGTTTCTTAGATCAAGTTAGTAAGCGAGATGCGAGACGTCTGCCATTGTATAACCAAAAAACTTGCTTTCCACCCAAAGAAAGTACTCAGCCAGATCATTTTCTGCTTCACAAGGAAGAATTTGCTTCCTACCCAGTTTTGATTATACTGCTTCACCTGAGATTTTCTGCCGGTCTTATAACATAACACTCTAGTGTAGTTTGTGGTACCTTGAATTCTCTTAACGATTTGTAGCTGCCCATTTCCTTGTTCCTTAAAGCCCCATCCTTCATCCGTTCGGGTTCCAACATTTTCCTTTGAACAGCTGTAATATTATATAACCCAGACCGAATAATTCACAAGGTACTGACTTCCTCATATGGGGACTCCATATTAGGCTCTTTAGCCCCCCCTCCCCCCACTACAGGCAAAAACACGTGCTCGAGAAACTGTGTGAATAAAAGAGAAGGACCTAAAATTATACTTATAAAAAACAAGGGTTTAAGATTACACTTAACAGAAAACTGGACAATAAACTAATTCAGAAAAATAGCTTACCTTCAACGGCTCATGAGTCACAGTTTAGGGATAAACAAAAATTTCATAGCGAACCATAAAACGCACCCAGTCAGTAACGAAGTCATGAGCAACTGGTCTTTATATTGTGGTTACAAAGAATAACCTTATTTGCTTAATGAGTTACATTTTTAAGCAAAGAACGCGGCATATCCTCGTATGAAATAATGTCATTCCCCAAATTAGGAAACCTCCCAATAACAGGCGAATTTGCCTATATAATACAGTTTTAATAATAACATCCAATTTCTCCAATAATGTTTCATTCCTCGTTCAATTTTCCTTTGAATAGCACTGGTTCTATAAAAACTTGAAGCTCGAAGAGGTGTTATAGATTTTCTCAAATACGACTGGTAGGTCTGTCGGTGGTCAAATCAAGGAAGGTGATATAATTAGCACTTTTGGCAAGACAGATAAATCCACAGTGTTCTGGTGGGGAAACCATGGAAATATACTACGTGGAAGAGATTATTCTATTAAAATAGGTCTCAAAGAAACAGGAAGCTAAAGCATGGGATCGGCCCGTCTGTCTCAGAATAGGGGAACAGTGGTGGGCTCTTGTGAAGAAGCTTAAAAAACGTTGGGTTCTGAAAGCACTAGCCGACCAAGAAGGATTATTCTCCATACAGTTAGCGGATGCCACGCCTATAGCGCAAAATCATTAAATGTAAATCAGGCTGTGATTTGCAGCTTTACAATTGCAGTGTGTTTCAACACGATGAATATTTAACGAAACGCAAAGGATAATAAATTCTGATTCGGTCAAACACAAGTACTTTCGTAACAAAAGATGCGTATCTGGAGTCATTTAGCATAGGGTTTACTGAGATATGCAAATTCGCGTGACGAAATTGTTTATTCCATTTGAATGCTCCTTTCAGCTGGTGTGCACGATCCCATGATGTTCAGAATGTTGCTACACAGACCATTCACCTTACAGTTCCCGAAGTCAAGTAGCCACAGTAGAAAGTGTGTTAAAAACACAGCGCAGGTCTGGGAACTAATGTACATCGTGACCAAACCACAGCTAGAAACTCCAGTATGCTTGGCAGGTAAAGTAATTCTCAATATGTCCCATTGACGTTACCAAAAATGTTGACATATTTAAGATTTATTTAACAACACATCAAATTGCTACAGTTATGTAGCATTTATTGTAAGTGAATTATATATATATATATATATATATACAAATATGAAGAATTGGTAGAAAGGAACACCAGTGGCTAGGCTAGGTCCTTTGGGCTCCTATGCAAAGCTTACCAATGCGCCCTCTCACACCCATGAAGTAAACGTTTACGTTTTTTATTTTCACAAATAGATGGGGTTTAAATATAGTTCTGTATTAAAATTATTTCCTGTAACAATATTCAGAATCAATTTTATTATAAAAACATGACGTCTGCAGTCTTTTATGGCAAAACACATGTATTAAATTATGCACCATCCGAACACTTCTGACTATTCAAAGAACTGAATTTTCAGACAGTTTGGAATTATTTAAAAAAAAAACCCTTCAATTTAGGCCCAATTAAAAATTTTTCCTCCTGATCTTTGAGTTTTCAAAGTCACTGACGAGACAATTAAAATCCTTTTTGACTGCTCTTTTGTGTTCGATAAGGAGGACAGCGAGATAATTTAGCCTGATTTGGTCTACACAATTTTTCTTGTACTTTATACTACTTTTAATTTAATAAATTAACTTTCAAAACTGGCCACCCTTAACGGAAGCATAAAAACTACGTGACAATAATAGCCTATAGATTTTGGGAAATACACGTTCCTAACAATTGTAATTTGTATGAATCAGTTCATAATATTCCTTAATTGACGTTTTTCAAGCCAGTCTTTTCTTAACAAGAATTCTGCCTTAGCAAACATGTTGGGAAATGAGAAGATACCACTTCCTCCTATTTTGTGATAACATTGAACACGGGTTTAAAGTGCCTGTTCCTGGTATTTTGTGGGGTTAAGGAAATCCAAAATAATTTTTCACAGTTTCCATCCCTAAACTTTTTTAATAACATGAGAGTCTGTTTTGTCCAGTTCACAATAAAACATCAAACGTAAATAATTTTTCCCCATCTACTTATTAGAGGTGCCAATCTACCAACGAAAAAATGCTCTACCAAAGGCTCAAAATTGTGCTACATCACCAACATACTGCCATTTCAAAGTTTTGGTACTTTATTAGGAAAATGGATGACAGGCTGAAAAGTCGCCAAATAATGTATATTGTTACAAACTATCGAAAAAATCATAGTCTAATGAAGATATTAAATTTCGCGCACTCTAGTCACACTTGGCGATATTATTATGCTACAGTTGGCAAGACAGAAGCTACTCTTATGGAGCTGACATCTGGCGAATATACTTCAAATATCGTCAAGAATATTTGCGGTTCAATTAGTGTAAAAAATTATTTTGTAATGGATTCTTCGGCCTCCTGTATTTGTGGGTCCCTAAGCTTTACATACTCACCCAATACGGCAGCTACGCCTCTGATGATATTGGCAGTAAAAACCCGGAATACTCGGAGATCCCTATCCCAGGGTCAATAGGTCCACCACAAATCCCACGCTGATCGGTCTGGGATCGAAACATAATCTACGCGATGAAAGGCCATGGAATAGCACCCTGAGCAGTATAACGGCCCCCGTGCACACACATATCTGGCAAGTCATCTGATACATAAATCAGCAATTAATTTAATATAAAACAGAAGAGTTGGAGTTTGATTTAATCGTATTTCTTCTCCATGACCATCCAGGAAAACGCCCAGATGGTCATTCAGAAGAGTGACGTTATGCTCAGCCTGTGGTCGCGGCTGAGGAGTGAACAGATGACGCAAGTTTTAGTTTTTATATCCACTCACCTTGCAAACATACAGCCAAGTGTTTCGTTGTCTGCAAGAGGGAAAGAGCGTGATCCCCGTCTCAAATCTTATTCTCCTTTAGTTTTCCGTGACACTAACTCTGAAGATGCCATTATTTCAGGAAAAAAAAAAAAGAAAATACTAATCACACGTTGCTGTTTTTATAGGCACAGGACTGGCCACACCTTGTCATTTTTATAGGCACAGGACTGGCCACACCTTGTCAATTTTATAGGCACAAGACTGGCCACACCTTGTCAATTTTATAGGGACTGAACTGCAAATGATAAATGAAGAATGAATATAACCGACAGGCTGTAAAACTCTCCATGACTTTTGAGAGGACGGCTCAGATGACCACAACAATAATGGAATTTTAAGACTCACGTCTTCTAGGAATTTATGCCATGTCGATCGATAAATACATTCCGACGTTTCGAATGGTTACAGTGCCTTCACCTTCAGGCTTAAGGAGGCCGCAATGAATAGCCGCGCCATAGCCGGGGTCAAATTACGGTTGACGGTCAATCATGTGGTTAGTCTTCTTACACCTGCCTCGGGATAGGGTCCACTGGTGGGCACTTATAAACACGTTAACAAATCTACGACTTTCAGAAAAGTTGAGTAACTTCTTAACCTGCTGAATGACTGTCTCATGGAAGAATGTTTTCTTTGGAGGTAATTCGTTGTATCATACCAACACAGTGTGGTTTACCGTGCTGTTTACACCATGACACATTATCTATGATGGTGAATTACTACCTGAAAACTTCTGCATATACCAACCAATCAAATGTCAACACATTCTTATTAGCAACAACTCATTCTTACGAATTTTTAAACTATGAGTTCTTACAATTTTAATTTTAAATCCATGGATTGTTTCTGATACTTCTGTAATTTCATTTTATACTCTTCAATATACCCATTCTTTGTATCTTACGCCCCTGAAGATAGCCAACTGGTTGGCCGAAATATATGTCATTAGGTACAGTATGTATAAATTAATTTCAATATACTTGCGTGCATTTGTAAGTACAATTATTGTATACACCGACATTTATACTTTGGTGAACTACTGTCCCCTACAGAGTACAGCAAGTGGGATTTTTTGAACAAAGTGGCAATAGAACAGGTTTTTCTCCAAGAACTTCCCCTTCCCCTTTGTATGCTGTTGACGTCATGTGGTCCAGATATTAAGCCCACTCCTCTACTTTCTGATACTGATACGTTCATACATATAGTAAAAACTGCTCATAACAACCTCTCAGGTTGAGAGATATTTGCCTTTAGAACAGGTTTGTGTTTAATAACACAAGGGTAAAAAGTAAACCATTACTTGTATATACACCAGATGTGTTTATATTATGGGTAAAGTCACAAAAAAAAAACATGCACGCTACGTGTTGGAAACATACAGGTTCTGAACAGTGAACATTTGTAAGTCATAAAATGTCAACCAACAAATACACTTGAATTTTATTGATGTATTTTGTATAATATTGCAATATTATTACCAACTGGTTTCGGCCAGTAATCCAACCATCTACAGAATGATTTCTTTGAGGCAAGAATAAGATTGTAATTCAGTGTGTCAGAGTAACTCCACACTATTAAAGGTACCCTGTAGATGGCCGAATTACTGGTCGAAATTTAGTGACAATACTACAGTAAAAGTTCATCAACAAAATTACAGTGCATTTGCTGGTCCTAAATACACGTTACGCATCTAATTAATGCACGGAATATGAAACATACCAAATCGATTTTTAGGTTATATTTTAATGAAATTCCAATTTCCTAGAAAGACTTTAGAAAAGTACTCAAATATCAAATTTCATGACAATCCGTCCAGTCGGAGCCGAGTTCTTCCACGCGGACGGACGACTGTACAGGTGGACAGACATGATGAAGCTACTGTCGCTTTTCGCAATAGCGCCTAATAAATTAATCATTAAGTCCGCTTTCTTCTCTCATAAATCGGCAGAGTGGTAAAATAGTGGACATACACAACACCAAATATTTGTCTTTCTTGGCCAGTATTTCCCAACAAATTCGAATAAGAGGACCCTTCTTATCTTAAAAAATCGTGGAGATCCCACAACACACTAATTTTACTCGTGGGCTTTGGTAGTGGAGGAAATAAATAATAAAAAGCTGCTGTAAAATCAGCAACCTTATTAATAATTCGCATTTTATTCAAAACAAGAGTAAAAAACAGGATGACGGCGGAAACTATGTTGTAGGTACTTATAACAACATTACTGAGACTAATGTGGTAAATACATGGAAAAAAAACTTTTTTGAATGTTGTAACAGGTAAGCTCAATTAAAAATATAATTGTTTATACCTTTGGTAACTACGATAAATATTAACTGTTTCCCTGAAGACAGTCCAGCACGACCGAAATATGTATGAGAATGGAATAAATTGGTTTGTACAAAACGTTTTTGTATTATGTGTACTGTTCTGGATTTGAATTAATCATAAAACGCAAATCACATACTTGTGTTTGTACAGCCTCAATATTTACAGCTGTAGTTATATTACTCACATGATGCTTTCAGTACTAACTCTTTGACTGCATATAACATCTGAGGTTTTCGAGATAGTAAGGCTTTGATAGTAACACGCCGAAGTGGACTCAGTATGTTTCTGTGTACACATTGATGTACACCTACCAGATTCCAAGCAGTCATAACGTAGAAGATTTATTCTGAATTCGGAATACGTTGGAGGCCTACTGCTCTAAACTGCACGTGTAAACACCATGCGTACAAATTCAAGTTGGTTGGTGAATCTTTCCTAGATATAATTAATAATTACATAAATATTAGCCGACACAACTAAGTTTATATGCATTTATTGTGGCAACAAAACACAATTTGGTAAAATTGAAATCTCAATTCTAAAAAGCAATTTACATATCCCCTTTTATGTCTTGTATACAATTATTTTGTCTGATTATGAATTGTTAAAAGGTCTAAACATATTTCAGCAATAACTGCATATACACTTAGCCGTGTCGACAGTTATTTACGTAATTATTTCCTAGATAGCACGCTTGCTTACCCTTGGCGCAGCTCGCCCGCCATGTTTCAGCGGTTTTCCCATACTTCCTGGTTTCTTTGAAAGAAATAACGTTACAATAAAATAAAATACCAATTAAAATCAGAGAACTATGTCTAATATTAAGCAAATAATTAAGTGAAATTGCTATTTACCCTGTAAGTTTTCAGGCTTTTGCCTAACAAGACTTTGTTCTTCTGGGATGTTGCGCGCCATAAGTTGGTAGTTAGTTACGAAGGTTTCGGGACATATTTACCATAATGTCGGTCATACTAAAAATGCTTCTGAATACTGCTTCATGAGCTTACGGAGGTCATTCATGAAGAATTTCACGAGTTGTTTTGTACGAGTGCACTACTTGATCTTTCACCCAAAAGAAAGGGTACACTGAGGCACTTTTAGAAGAGGAGCTCAGGTAAATATGTGGACGAAGAAAGGTGGAAACTCTTGGCAACTGCACTGGCATCCAAAGAGGTAACTGCCTTTCACTGACAGCGACGTAAAGTGCAATTCATAATCAATGATCTACTTTTCATTTCTATGCAAGTGATAGATGAAGCAGCTAATTTCGAAAGTAAAGTTTACCGCCAGCGCAAATGTTGTATACTATTCAGAACTATCCAAATTACTGACGGAGAAAGGTGGAATGAAGATTGTGCAAGTCATTTTGTTTAGTTCAATTGTGATTAGTGTATAAACGTGCAATGAACAACTGGAAGTCGACAACTTGTCAAGAGTTATGAAGATGCATACACATGAGCTTTTGTTTAAGTTGTACTCTGGAAGGTATACCACGCATTCATTATAAGTAGTGATTCCCTGCTCCTGTAACTCGCTCGTGACATTCCTGCTGACGTCTAAATAAAGAACACGTCACGACTGAAAACATTGGCATTAAAATCAACATCTGTGAGGTACTTCACCCACTACAATCAAAAATCAGCCGTGTAATTAGAGAATATTAACCTGTAACAGGTTTAACAATCCCAGTAAATAAAAATGTCCTACTCATTCTCCATTTTCTTCTCCCTCTTTCATATTCACTGTCAACTTTGTTTGACTATTCACTAATCTGGGTGAAAAGGTTGAGGGTGATTTATTTTTAATGTCGGCAGAAATCTTTCCCATATCCATGGACATGGCACTCCCCAGTTCCAGCTTTAAGTACATTCGTTGTGTTCAGTTTGGTAGATACATACCTAGGTTTGTAGGCAACCTGCTGCATCCATCTTTAGGAAATTACAGGGTGTTGCATCCGAGAAAGCGGTAATGCTCTTACTCACTACGTCAACAACCACAAATCTTTTATTACTGTATTTCATGCAACGCTGAATCCCAAAGTGATGTCCGGTGTATCGGTTGTATCGGTGTATCGATTTGGAATTTTGAGGAAAGGTGAAATGTCACGTCACAAATGTCTACATTCCCACTTTAAAAAATCGTCACAAATGTACCCTTACAGGTTGAAAGTTCTGCTCAACCATGTGCAGTGACAATAAAAGAAATTTCAGTTTATTTAATGGAACAACATGTTACGGCCTACGCTAGGCCATCCTCAAATCCACGAAGAGTTTCAGAAACATAATGAGGTAAAATGTACAACTACTTGTATATTTTAATTCAGTAAGTTTTTAAATATATTTTTGAACCTGAGGATGACCTTACTTAGGCGAAAAAATGTCGTTGTATTGTATAAAATAGAATTTATTTGTGTTCAGATGGATACCGACTTCGTATATTGAGTTACTGAATAACAAAAGGGGATGTGACATGTCAAAAATATTTTTATTGCTTGTCTCTTACTAGTCAGAATCGCATTTAAGTTTAAGCATAAACATTTGCCAGTTCCAATTTCTAGCCATGATTTCCAAAAGTAACCCTTCTAACGATCCAAAATTATGCATTTAGTTATTCGAGGCACCATGAAATCTCAATTTCAATTAACATGCACGCCATTAACTTAAAAAAAAAAAAAAGTTCTCGACTATCTGATAGAATGAGGGTTACAGACAACTTCTTTTCGGCTCCAGTGTGAACCAAAGTTCCTATCGAAGATTCAGACCGTTTTTGACAGTTACTACCACCTAGCGTACCTATCCGTAACCATAAGAATGAATGGGCGGACACAATAACGCCAAAGCTTAGGCTTTTAGAAGCGCTCTTGGTATAGCGATTAGCTACGGGATAGACGGTCCAGGGTTCGAATCCAAGAAAAAGCAAATGTTTTCCTTCTCTAGAACCGTCTACAGCAGAAATGGGGCCCACTCAACCTCCTATTCAGTGGGCAGCAGAGCTTTTTCTCGGGGGTAAGGTGGTTGGAGCAAGAATTTGACTACTCATCTCCATCTAGTGGGGAGGTTAAGAAAGAGTGGAGCTGTACTTCTACTCCCATATATGCCTTTATGGCGTAGACAGGGAAAGTTTTACTTTTTTTTAGTTCGTAGCTGCTATATGTGGGTAATGTCAAAGGTGCACAAATCCCTGGCGCCATTTTGTCAGGGCGACTAGATTTTGCACCGTAGCACCTAACTTTTTTAGGTCGTCAGTGTGTCTCCTGCTTTATATAGCTCTTCTTAAGCCTAGAATTTTAAGATGGATCCTACATTTCTGGAATATCTGTTGACCATGCTACGTGCGAATGTATTTGGAACAATAACAAGACCTCTTGAAAATGTACATTAAAAGGGTCATTTCTTTACTCTGAAAAATTATCTGCTTATCAGGAAGCAGCTACTGCTTTAGGAAAGCAGTTCTACGCTACAATATGAACTGCAACACCTGCAGTCCAATAACGTAACATCGAAAGTTTCAAGTTTTCTGTGTGTTTTAGCCGGGTCAACTGATAAACGCTGCCGATGCTTTGGAAGATCTTAATGCCTTCATTTTTAGGGCCATGAAGTCTTACGACTACTCGAATACTACGAGTCGATGTGGTATAATATCCAGGAAGATATGAATCTGTAGCAACACAGGTGTGAGAACTTGAAATCTCATTACGTAAAATCAGTGCGAAGTAACTGCCTTCAAGGTACATGACCGGGGTTCCGCTTCCACTAAAGGCATAGAGCGAACGGGTAGGTTCTAGTGCATGTCCACACTGCTGTTCCATAAGAGTCCAGGTTTAGTCATCGCATATTGAAGACATTGTCCCTCACCCAGTGTCACGATAATGCTTGCAACTCTATCTTCATTCCCTCGTCATCTTGTTGTACTTAAGCATTGAGACACATTTTTCTTTACACGTAACAACACAAACACTTGATGTGGCGTCGTATAAGCACCAAATAAAACACCTTTAAGCTGAATTAGTGCTGCTAATGTAGGCCTTAGTGCAGTGCCCGACCTTCAAGGCTGACAGCTTCAGAAAAAATTGAATTGTTTTTTTCATTACCGCACTGGCTTGGTGGGAAAGTTGCCGAGATGATCGCAACCTTCTCACGTAAGGAAGTCCGTTTGTGAGAAGAGCGTGACGATGATGGCTTGCTGGAGACAGGGGCAAAAGAAGTCTTCGCCGAGATCCGGTTCATTATAAAAAAACTGTAAAACATTTGAACACTGTATGAAAAGTACTTGTAACATATTGTATGGTATATTTGTATTTTTGTTTATTTGTATGACCTATTCCTCATCCTTTTGTCACAATGACTAAATTCTGGATCTAAGAAATGCGTACTGTATATACGTATGTATGTATATCTATGCATGTATATCTATATAGCCTGTGTATGTGTGAATGGAAGTTGTGTATGTATGCTTGTGTTATGCATGTGCGACTATACAGAGTCAGTATAGTGCCGGTGACGGATGAATTAAGTAGTATGGTGCAATGGTGGAGTAATACTGAGAGAGAAATACCGAAGTACTCGGAGACAAACCTGTCACTGTGTCACAATGTCTGCCATACACCTCACACGGAATGGTCTGGAACCAACCCGAAACTCCTCGGTGAAAAGTAGACCACTAACAGCCTGTCATGGAAGCCCCCCCCCCCCCCAATATTTTTCAGTTTTCCTTAAAAAAAAAAATTTTTTTCAAAAAAAAAAAACAAAATTTTTTTTTTATAATAAAAATTTCTATT
>Ga0123357_10001690_pt1 | contig 23768 bp, 17 predicted proteins | sample TergutEmb28metaG_FD_89873 | JGI IMG/M metagenome (GOLD analysis project Ga0123357, IMG submission 89873) | Embiratermes neotenicus P4 segment gut microbial communities from Petit-Saut dam, French Guiana - Emb289 P4 | ecosystem: Host-associated > Arthropoda: Insects > Digestive system > Gut ... | reverse complement strand
GCGGAGCATTGGGATATAGTTGGTGGCACGGCATCCTCCGCCCGTTTGTGTCATCAGTACCGCCGTTTTGTGCGGGTCATATTTGCCATTTTGCAAAGCATCCATAAGGCTCCCCACCGTCAAAATGGTGGGGTAGCACGCATCATTGTTGACATATTTGAGTCCGCAGTTGAGCGTGCCCTCGCTTTCGGGCAAGATATCCAAGTCATAGCCAAAGCCTCTAAACAACGGCTCCAACAAGTCAAAGTGGATGGGGGACATTTGAGGAGATATGATTTTGTAGTTTTGTTTCATTTCTTTGGTAAATAAAACTCTCTCTCTGTGCAGTTTTTGTTTTTTTGCTTTCTTTTCTTGTTTTTTGCGTTCCGCAATGACCGCCATCAAAGAGCGAATGCGAATTTTTGCGGCACCCAAGTTGGAGACTTCATCAATTTTGAGCGTCGTGTACAGTTTGCCGAGTCCGTCCAAAATTTCGTGTACTTGGTCTGTGGTGACAGCGTCCAGTCCGCAACCAAAAGAGTTGAGTTGTACCAATTCAATATTGGGGTGATTGCCCACATAGTTAGCGGCTTTGTATAGGCGGCTGTGATACATCCATTGGTCATACACTCTCAGTTTGCTTGCTTTGGCTTGTCGAGCCACGCAGTCCTCTGTGAGTACCACAAATCCAAAGCCGTTTAGGAGTTCTGGGATTCCGTGGTTTATCTCTGGGTCAAGGTGGTAGGGGCGTCCTGCCAAGATGATGGCCTCTTGCGTTGGTTGCAAGTTTGCAATCACTTTTTCGCCCTCGGCAATGATGTCTTGTTTGAACTTTTCGTCTTCTTGCCGTGCTTTGTGGACGGCTTTTGCAATCTCCTCTTTGGAAATCCCATCAAACTCTTCACAAAGTCTTTCTATCAGTCTTTCGGTGTGGTTGTAGGGCAAGAAGGGGCACATAAACTTGCTCGTGCCAAATTCATCGGACATATTGTTTTTGATGAGTTCGGCATAACTGCTCACAACCGGGCAGTTGTAGTGATTGTCCGCTGTTTTGTCCTCTTGTAGTTCATAAGGAATACAAGGATAAAAAATCAAAGGTACGCCACTTTTGATAAGACTCATCATATGGCCGTGTGCGATTTTGGCAGGATAACACACGCTCTCACTAGGCATTGTATCAATCCCCAAATTGTAGATGGCACGGTTGGAGTCAGGGGAGAGTTCTACACGATAGCCAAGCGTGTCAAAAAAGGTGAACCAAAAGGGGTAGTTCTCGTACATATTGAGCACCCTAGGCAAACCAATACGCCCACGAGGGGCATTGTCAAGTTGTCTAGGTGTATAGTGGTCAAACAGTCTCTTGTATTTGTAGTCAAACATATTGGGCAAGTCGTTTGTTTTTTTCTTGCCACCCATCTCGGCACCTTTTTCGCAGCGGTTGTTGGTGATATATTTTTTGCCGTCGCCAAAATCATTGATGGTCAGCAAGCAGTGGTTGGAACATTTGCCACAGTTTGCACTCTTTTTGTCTACGGTAAAGTCATCTAGTTCTTCTTTGGAAAGCATTGTACTTTTTTGTGTTTTGTCGCTATGATTTTGCTTTGCCAAAATAGCACAGCCAAACGCACCCATCAGCCCGGCAATATCGGGTCGCACCGCATTGCATCCAGCGGCAAGTTCAAAGGCTCTGAGTACGGCATTGTTGAGGAAGGTCCCGCCTTGCACAATGATTTTGGTACCAATCTCTTTGTTGTCACGGAGTTTGATGACCTTGAACAAAGCGTTTTTGACGACGCTGTACGCAAGCCCCGCTGAGATATCGGCAACAGAAGCGCCTTCTTTTTGGGCTTGTTTGACACGGCTATTCATAAACACGGTGCAACGACTGCCCAAATCAACGGGGGAGGAAGCCAACAAGCCGGCTTGTGCAAACTCGGCAACGGGCATACCAAGGGCGGTGGCAAAGGTTTCAATAAAAGAGCCGCAACCGCTAGAACAAGCCTCATTGAGCAAAATATCCTTGATTTGTCCATCCGCAAAACGGATGCATTTCATATCTTGTCCGCCAATGTCAAGCACAAAGGATGCCCCCGGCATAAACACATTGGACGCTGTTTGGTGTGCCATGGTCTCAATTTCGCCGTCGTCTATCAAAAAGGCGGAACGCAAGAGATTTTCGCCATAGCCGGTCACGCACGCACGCCCAATAAAAGCACCTTCGTGGAGTTTCTCATAGATGGAGACAATGACTTTTTTGATGACAGCCAGTGGGTCACCGCCATTGGAGCCATACCAACTGTACAAAATGGCATTTTCTGCATTGACCAATACAAGTTTGGTGGTGGTAGAGCCTGCATCAATGCCCAAATAACACACGCCCTGGTGTGTGTCCAAATCCGCTCTTTTTGCTTTGGCGGATTCGTGTCTTTCTACAAAGGCGTGCAAATCTTCTTGGTTTGCAAAGAGTGGGGGGAGTCTGTCCACCTCACTTTGTTTTTGACTTTTGAGATTGTCAAGTTTGGCAAGCAAATCAGAAGCCTTGTACAGATTGTCAGGAGTAGCCGACAAGGCACTCCCAATGGCATTGAACACTTGTGAGTTGTCAGGGACAAGACTTTGAGCGGGGTGGAGCGTGTCCATAAACTGCTTGCGTAGTTGTGGCAAAAAGTGTAGCGGGCCTCCCAAAAAAGCAATGTTGCCCTTGATGGGTTTGCCACAAGCAAGTCCGCTGATGGTTTGGGTCACAACGGCTTGGAAAATGGAGCCCGCAATATCGGCTTTGGACACGCCATCGTTGATGAGTGGCTGAATATCACTTTTTGCAAACACACCACAACGGCTCGCAATGGGGTGGAGTGTCTTGCACGCAGTGGCTAGGGTGTTGAGCCCTTGCGGGTCCGTATCAAGCAAAGCCGCCATTTGGTCAATAAAAGCACCCGTGCCGCCCGCACAAGTCCCGTTCATTCTTTGCTCCACTTCGTTTTTGAGATAAGTGATTTTTGCATCTTCGCCGCCCAACTCAATGGCAACATCACACGAAGGCAAAAAGGTCTCTATCGCCTTGATACCCGCAATGACCTCTTGCACAAAAGGGATGGAGAGCCACTCTGAGACACTGATACCACCGCTCCCGGTGACCATAATGCTAAAATCATCATATTGCACAAACAAATTTTTGAGCAAATCAAAAAGACAGGCGCTGATATCACTATAATGCCTATCATAACTACTGTATAACAATTGATTGTTGGCGTCCAAAACCGCCGTTTTGATGGTAGTGCTGCCAACATCAATTCCTATTGAATATTTTTTTGACACAATAAACCTCTATCAATCGTACCCAAACGCAAAATACAGCCTTTGTCAGTGAGACAAAGGGATTTTTGGGAACCTTGTATATACATTATAACCCTAATATATATGTTTTGTCAAGCATAAAAGGCTTGTTGCACAATATATTGTGTAGAGACCGTATGCAAGTACAATATATTGTGTTTGACAGAGGTCAATCAATGTCAGTGAATTTGTAAAAAAATAACTATTTTTGTATTTTTGGATATTGTTGCAAAGATTGCTTTGAAAATTTGGAAAAATATGGTATAATATACGGTATAATCATCATAATAAAAGCAAAGTTTGAAAAGAGTTGTTGTAAAAATAATTGTAATCAAACGGTCACCACAATTGAGTGGTGCGAAAGGATGGTATCATAATCATATCAACAAAATGGTAGGAGTCCATTGATTGAATTTTAAAAAACTAGAAGTGAGCGGTTTCAAGTCCTTTGCGGACAAATTGCAAGTTTCCTTTTCGGACGGTATCACAGCCATTGTGGGACCCAACGGTTGTGGGAAAAGCAATGTAGCCGATAGCATAAGGTGGGTACTTGGAGAACAAAGTGCCAAACTTTTGCGTGGTTCTTCTATGCAAGATGTCATTTTCAATGGGACGGAACGCCGCAAAAGTCTTTCTTATGCAGAGGTATCACTTTTTTTTGATAACTTTGATAGAACCATTCCCATTGATTACAACGAGGTGGTCATCTCTCGCAAACTATATAGGAGTGGGGAGAGTGAGTACTTTATCAACAACAACCTCAGCAGACTCAAAGACATTGTCGCCTTGTTGCGTGATGCGGGGATGGGGCGAGAGGGATACAGTATCATTGGACAAGGGCGTATTGAAAGTTTGTTGAGTGCCAAGCCCGAGGATAGGCGTGCCATCTTTGAAGAGGCAGCGGGTATCTCCAAACACAAGGCACAAAAAAGAGAGAGCGAACTCAAACTGGAAAGAACGAGCGACAACCTCAGTCGTTTGGTGGATATCAGAGACGAAAAAGCACGCTACTTGGAGCCGCTCAGCAGGCAAGCCGAGAACGCAAAGTTGTATTTGGACTACAAAGAACAACTCAAAAATTTGGAGATAAACATTTATCTGCACAACTTTGAGAGTTCGGACAAAGCCAAGCAGAGCGTGATGGGGCGTCTACAAAAGACAGAGGAGCAACTAGGGATTGCCAATGCGGAGTATGAGGCGACCAACAAAGAGTTTGAAAGTATTCTTGTCAAAGGTGCGGAGATGGATGCCACACAACAAGAAACCAATCAAAAACTTTTGGGTGTCAGTGTGGAACTTGAAAAGCGAAGCAGTGATGTGCGTGTGGTCAAAGAAAAACAAGCAAGCATTGAGCAGACCATTGCAAGACTGCAAGACGAACAACAAAGTGCGATGCAAATGCTGGAAGAAAATGAAAATGAAAGCATTGCCCTCGGGACAAGCATAGCCTCGTTGACACAAAAACTGAGCGTGCAAAGAGCGGCCGTGGACACGATTGGACAAGAGTATATACAGTTGGTAGAGGAGTTGACCGCCTATGAGCAAGAGAGCAATCAAGGGCAAGACAACCTTATCAATGCCTATGACAAATTGAGCCAAATCAAAGCCAATGCATCCAGGCTTTTGGCGGAGCGAGATGGCTTGACCATCAAAAAATCAGAACTTGAACAAAGCAAAGAAAGCACAGCACAAGCCATTGAGGAATACAACCAAGAACTCAAAAACCAAGTGCAAACCAGAGACGCCTTGCGAGAGCATTTGGATGCAATGCAAGTCAGTCTGGCCTCGTGTGAACAAAAAACGAGGGAGTACACGGCGTCGTTGTCCAAGTTGTCCAACCAAAAACAACAAGCCCAAAGTGAGCAACATATCTATGCTGCCAAACTCAAACTTGCCAAAGATATCAAAGAGAGTCACGAGGGGTTTGTCTATGCGGTTAAAAAACTCTTGGGCGATGCGGCACACAATGCAACGCTCAGTGGTCTTATCAAGGGTGTGGTGGGCAAGGTCATCAGTGTGGAGCCCAAGTACGAGTTGGCGATAGAGACCGCTTTGGGTGCGGCTATCCAAAACATCATCGTACAAGAAGAACAAGACGCCAAACAATTGATTGAGTATTTGAGACAAAAGCAGTATGGCCGTGCCACCTTTTTGCCACTTTCAAGCATCAAGCCACGGAGTATTGACAGGCAGTATTTTGACATCCTCAAACAAAACGGTGTGTGTGGCATTGCTAGCGACCTTGTCAAATGTGAGGGCGAATTGCAAAAGGCCATCAAGAGTCTTTTGGGTTCTACCGTGCTTGTGGACAACTTGGATACGGGGATTGCCATCTCCAAGCAAAGTGGTTACTCTTTTAAGGTGGTATCTTTGCAAGGCGATGTGCTGGCGACCAGTGGTGCTATCACAGGTGGACAAAAACGAGAGAGTGGAAACACGCACATTTTGGGCAAAGATAGAGAGTTTTTGGAATGTGAACAAAGGCTTTTGGAAATCAACCAAGAATTGTCTGAGTTGGGGGCAAAGTATGATGAGGCGTATTTGTTGCAAAGCAGTGCTTTGCAAGAGATAGAGCAACTCTCCCAAGACACCAAAAGTGTGGAGATTCGGCTTGCCCAAAACGCACAAAAGATGGAGGCGTTGACGGACATCATCCAAGAACAAGAGAGTAGGCTTGGGCAAAGCACGATGGAACTTGTGGGCGTGCACGCAAGATTGGTGTCCATCACGAGTGATATAGGACTCATAGAGCAACAAGAAAGCGACTTTGACAAAGACAAAAGTACGGTCAACGAGAGCCTGCAAAAGGGGCGGAGTCGGTACGCAACGCTTGCAAGTCAAAGGGATGAATGCAATGCAAAAATGCACGAGTGTAGCATTGGCATTGCTACTACGGAGAGCGAACTCAAATCCACCAATGCAATGCTTGTCAGTATGCGTACGCAAAAAGAGGGATTGGTACAAAGGATTGACAAACTGCGTGTGGAGATTGCGTTGCAACAAAATCTTGTAGAGGGCTATATGCGTGATGCAGAAAGCATTTTGCAAGGTCTGCAAGAAAACGCACAGTTGCAAGCCTACAAAGCACAAATTGAATATTTGCAAGAGCAAAAGGCCGCCTTGGTGGAGGCACAAATTGCTTTGGAAAGTCGCAGAAACGAGTGCATTGAACAAATCAAAAAACATACCGAACAAAAAAGCAAAGAAGAATTGCAACTGCTCAAAGTAGATACCGATATTGAGAATATGGGCAACAAAATCTTTGAAGAGTATGGACTGTCTTTTGAGCAGTGCACGGAGATGCGTGCAGAGATAGGAATCACGGCTGCCACCACAGAGGCAAGAAAACTCCGCAGTGCTATCTCAGGGCTTGGCAATATCAACTTGGATGCCATTGAGGAGAGCCAAAGCCTTTTTGTGGACTACAATCAATACTGTACACAAATTGATGACTTGGAGAGAGCCAGGGCAGATTTGCAAAGCATCATTGCCAACCTCAACAAAGAGATGAGCACCACCTTTGCTACCGAGTTTGAAAAAATAAGAACCAACTTTGTCAAAATATTTAGGGAACTCTTTAATGGCGGAACCGCCGATTTGGTGTTGCAAACGGACCCAAGTATGACGGAGCACGAGTTGTTGGAGGCTGGCATAGATATTGTGGCACAACCCCCAGAGAAAAAATTGCAATCCATTTCTTTGTTGAGCGGTGGAGAGCGGGCGTTGACAGCCATTGCTATTTTGTTTGCTATCTTGCGTCTCAAACCAATGCCGTTTTGTGTACTGGATGAGATTGAGGCGGCATTGGATGACGCCAATGCACATAGATTTGCAAAGTACTTGCACAAGTTTTCTCAGGAGACACAGTTCATTGTGATAACGCACAGAAAGCCCACAATGGAGCTTGCAGATAGTTTGTATGGTGTCACAATGGAGGAAAAGGGCGTGAGCAAGATTGTATCCGTCAAACTATCGGATGCACAACGACTTGCAGACAGTGGGGAGAATAGTGGCGTAGTGGCAACGGCATAGCCCAAGCAAGGGAGATGCCAAAAAAGGGATAACAATGACTTGCTACCAAAAAGCAAGTCTACCATAAAGTTGCACCAATCTTTTGGGACACTCGTGTCAAAAAAAATTGTGTTTGGTGCAAAAGAGTAGAAGGAAAAGATTATGTCAAAACAAGTATTGATTTTTACGGATTCATCGGCAGATTTGACCAAAGATTATGCAGACAACAACCAAATTTTTGTGATGCCATTTGCCATCAACATCAACAACCGTGAGTACCTTGATGGGGTAGATATCTCCACCAAGGAATTGTTTGAGTATGTTGACAAGACAAAAAAACTGCCCAAAACAGCGGCAAGAAGCATAGAGGATATGAAGGAACTTGTCAAACTTCATAGAGACAATGAGCAAGATATTGTGTGGATTAGTATCTCTTCTAGGCTGTCCGTCAATGGGAAAAACGCCGAGAATGCACTCAAAGAGTTGGGTGGTGAGGAGAGCGGTTTGTACTATGTGGACAGCAAAGGTTTGTCAGGCGGTATCGCCTTGTTGATTGAGCAAGCCGTGCAAATGCGTGATGGTGGCAAGAGTGCAGCCGAGATAGCCGTAGACTTGCGAAAAAAAGCGGAGGGTTTGCAAGTGTCTTTTGTGGTGGAGAATCTTGAATTTTTGCACAAAGGCGGGCGGTGCACGGGTGCACAGGCTTTTTTTGCGGGGATACTCAAAATTAGACCCACCATACGATTGATAGATGGATTGATGACCGTCGGACGCAAGTACAAAGTCAATAGTTATGAAAAAATTGTTGCCAAGTATATTGAGGACACGCTTGCCACTTGTCCGGACTATGTGGATGACAAATGTTATCTCACGCATTGCTATGCGTCCGAGGAGGCACTCAAAATTGCCAAAGAGACCATTTTGGCAAATTCTACTTTCAAAGAAATTGTGGTCAGTGATGCTGGCTCTACCATCTCCACACATTGCGGCAAAGGGACTTTGGGACTTTTGTATTTGACCAAAAGCAAGCAGTAGCCCACCCAAGAAAATAGCAACAAGGCACAAATAAAATCGGAGAGACTTATGGGCTTTTTTGGCAAAATCAAAGCAGCACTCAAAAAGACAAAGGATGCATTGTCCTATCGCCTCAACAAATTGTTCACGGGGGGCGTGTTGGATGATGATTTTTATGAGGAATTGGAGAGCATATTGCTTGCAAGTGATATTGGATTTGGGGCTACCGAGTTTATTTTGGACGCACTCAAAATGGGTATTGATGAGGAGCACATTACCAAAAGAGAACTCGTTGTACCCAAACTCAAACAAATCCTTGAAGATATGTTGTTTAGGCACCCCATCCCTGAACAAAGTTATCCGCTCGTTTTGATGATTGTGGGTGTCAATGGTGTGGGCAAAACGACCACGCTTGGCAAACTTGCCAACAAGTTTAGGAGCGAGGGCAAGAATGTTACGCTGGTGGCGGCGGATACTTTTAGAGCGGCGGCCAGTGAACAGTTGGAGATTTGGGCCAATAGAGCCAAAGTCAAAATTGTCAAGCATAGCGAGGGGGCGGACCCAGGAGCGGTTGTGTATGATGCGATTCAAAGCGCCAAGGCCAAAGCAACCGATGTCTTGTTGGTGGATACCGCAGGACGACTCCACAACAAAACCAATTTGATGAACGAACTCAAAAAAATCACCAAAGTGGTGGAGGGCAATATGCCGGAGGCACAAATTCTCAAATACATTGTGCTAGATGCCACCACCGGACAAAATGCACTCAATCAAGTCAAGGCATTTGATGACATTGTTGACCTTGATGGTATTGTGCTCACCAAACTTGATGGAACCGCCAAAGGCGGCGTAGTCTTTGCCATCAGCGAAGAAGTTGAACTCCCCGTCGTCTATGTGGGCGTGGGCGAGGCGATGGAAGATATTCAAGATATGGATGTTATAGAGTTTGTGGATGGCGTTGTGGGTGAATAGTGGGCTTGTGTTTGCATTGGCATTGGACAAGGGTAAAGCAAGGCAAAAATGAAAGAGGATGTTTGCTGGAATATAGTCTAATGCAAACGCTTGACAACCTAGGACAAAAATGATACAATAAGTGCGTAGATATCCAATACAAAATTGCACGACGAGTTGAGATAAATTTTTTATACAGCGTGCTATGCACCGGCTGCGAGGAGTAGCCACAGTATTTTTTCAAGACAAGTTGTTTGTGAGTACGGCAAATGTCCGCCAAAGTGCACGCACGGGCGTGTGCAAAAACGGACAGGTGTTAGACTTAAAAAAATGTATTGTTACAACCGCACGAGTCTGAGAGTCGTGCAATTTTGGACGGTAGTCTACACGCAGTGCATAATTATGCAACAAAATGTATAATTATGCAAAGTACATAGCAGGGATGGCGTTGTTCTCCCAAAAGAAAAATCCCAAATAAAATGTGCGTCAGCGCCAAGCATAGCGTGGCAATGGCTATCGTTGCGGAGGAGCAATCAAAGTTGCGTTGGCAAATTGTCAATATTTGCCAAGGCAAGTTTTGTGCTCAAAATTGTTTGACAAACAATTATTTTGGTGTTACAATAGGATTTCACACACATCGTAGATCAAATTTATTCTAAATATTCAATTGGGGTGAGAGTATGATAGAAAAAAGTGTTGAGGAATTCGAGCGATTTTGTGAGCAAATGTTGGGACTGTGCCCAGGTTCCACGCAGGCATTGATAGATGTCGCTTGCAAAGAAATACAAATGATTGTCAAGTTGGACATTGATGAGGCATTGTTCTCGGATGATTGTTTGCCATTGGATGTCAAGTTCAGGCATACCAATAGGAATAGGCGCCCACAATAATACGGGTTGTCGCACAAAAAAGTTAAAGACCATTATGACAAACTGAGGCGACTGGGAAGAAAGTCAAAGATTTGTCTCTTTGCCAATCAAACAGGATAAAGCAAGCAAGTTTATAAAACGAGAAAGATGTGTGTGCAATATTTTGGGATGGTGGGCAACACGATTCCAAGATATACATATTTTTTGATATGCAATTGATGCACAAAAATGGGCAATTTTTGACAAAATGCAACATATATATAACATATGGTTTTTGAGAGTTTTTTTGTTTTTTTGTCAAAGGTGTTCTTTTTTACTTCGTATGTCAACAACAAGGGCAGTTTTCCCAAACCGCTCAGTAGTGAGGACGAAAAGAAATATTTGGAGGCGTACAAGGAGTGCGGGGATGAGCACGCCAAGGAGATGCTCATACGGCACAATTTGCGATTGGTTGTACATATTGCCAAGAAATATACCAATAGCAATGCAGAGGCGGATGATCTATTGAGTGTGGGGAGCATTGGACTCATCAAGGGTATCAATAGTTTTCAGTTTGGCAAAGGGAGTGCTTTGGCTACCTATGCTGCCAAGTGCATTGAGAATGAAATGCTGATGTATTTGCGTGCAAACAAAAAGCACAAATGCAATGTCAGTATCTATGAGTCTATTGGGGTGGACAAAGATGGCAACGAAATTACAAGGATGGATGTCTTGCCCGCACACGGAGAAGAAGTAGAAAAAGAGGTGGAGACAAGAGTGATGTATCAAGCAATCATCAAAGATATGCTGAACGCACTGAGTGAAAGGGAGCAAAACATTGTTTCTATGAGATATGGGCTGGATGGTGACAAGCCTTTGACACAAATTGAGGTGGCTGAAAAATTGGGGATTTGTCGCTCCTATGTTTCTCGCATAGAAAAAAAGGCGATAAAAAAACTCAATCAAGTCGTGGAAAGCAAAGGGGACACAGAATAAGATTTGTAAAAGATTGACATTTTGACAAAGATTTGTTATACTAGATAAATGGAAACATTTGAAGCGGTTATACTACAAGTGGAAGGTATCAATGGGGCATATGTCAAAGTGCCCTTTGATATCAAGCAAAAGTATGGAAAGGGTCGCTTGCGAGTGCGTGCCTCGTTTGATGGTGAGCCTTATGTGGGGAGCATTGTCAATATGGGTGTCAAAAACGAAGATGGGAGTGTGTGCTATATTTTGGGAGTCCTCAAAGACATTAGAGCCAAAATAGGCAAACAGCCGGGTGACAAGGTGGCGGTCACCGTAGAGCCCATCTAGGCGCCAGGGGTTGGAAATTTGATTTGCGGTCTAGCCTATCTTTAACATTAGTGTAAAGGTAGGCTAGACCAAGGCAAAGGTATTGTAGAGCGTTGTCAAATTTGCAAGGTAGGCAATGGTGGAGGGCAGGTTTCATACAAAGGCACTTTTGGAAAAAAGTGCAGGGGAGGGACACGATGGATAAAAATAAAATAAATCATAGGGAACAAAGTGGGTACACCAAGTCTCAGAGTGGGGTAGAGGGTCATCATACGCCTCATAGAGAGGGTCACCCCTACGCGCCTCATCACGAGAAATATACTTGGGGTGCAGGGCATTCTTCGTTTGCTCATATAAAGTCTCCTTTGGGCGATACGGAGCCTGGGGTAGAGTGCAAAAGGGCAAAGAAAATGCCGCATATGGACACGCACGATGAGCCGATGGAGTACACCAAAACGGTAGAAATTGAACAAGTGGAAATCCTTGAAAGTGAGCAAGAATCACAAAATCAAGCAGACCAAGTTGGGCACGCACCCAAGCACGCCAAAGAGTATGCAGAGGTGAGTACAATGCACCACGACAAAATAGATTTGAAATCTATGTTGATAGCGTGTGTATCCATTGTTTTGACAGCAAGTATATTTTTTGGAGTCGTCTTGCTGGCAAACCGCAACAATCCAGTTCCTGGTGCAGACAATCCAATCACAGATACGCTCCCAGAGGTCAAGCCTCCCATTATCTCACAATTTGCAGTGGATGGCAAAAGTGAGGTCATTATTGGGGTGCCAGAGCAATATGAGATTTGGAGTTATGCACCGATTGTTGAGCACATTGTGTGGGACACGGACAACCACGACATTGCTTTTATTGACAAGGTGGGCAAGTTGACACCCAAGCAGGAGGGCAAAGTGCTTGTGAGTGCCAAGATAGGGCAAGCGATTGCCAGTATGGTTGTGACCTGCAAGTGGTGATTGTGTGTCAAATATTTGCAATTTTGCAAAACTGCTTGACATATCTATCATAAAGTGTTATGATTGTATGGATGCGTGCAAAAAGGAATGCCACAAAATGATTTGGTTGTATGGTTTGGGGCTCTTGCATATAAATAAAAAAAGGAAGAGCACTGCGTAAGGGTGCCAAAAGTGATAGATGGAAACGACAAACAGAACGATTGCCTTGTTGATTGATGCGGACAATATCAGCAAAGAATATTTGGGCATTTTGGTAGAGGAACTCAATAATTTTGGAGATATCACATACAAGCGTATTTATGGTGATTTTACGAGGACAGAACTCCAAAAATGGAAGCAAACTTTGCTTGACTTTGCGATTGAGCCCATTCAACAGTACTCCTATACTACGGGCAAAAATGCTACCGATAGTGCAATGATTATTGATGCGATGGATATCTTGTATAGTGGCAAGGTCAACTGTGCGTGCTTGGCTACGAGTGATAGTGATTTTACCAAATTGGCTACCAGGTTTAGAAACGAGAACTTTTTTGTCATAGGGGCGGGAGAGACCAAGACGCCCAAGTCTTTTAGGGCAGCGTGTCACCGATTTTTGTTGATGGATGTGCTGATGCGAGAGGCGGGGGCTGGCAAAGCGGGCACAAGTGATGTGGAGAAAGACAGCAAACCCACCAAGCCAGCCAAAGCAACAGCAACCAGCAACTCAAAATTGATACCCAAGACCACACCCAATGCAAAGCAAGAACCCAAAACCAAAAATGAGATGCCTTTGGCGGTTGCCCCTATCATAGAGTCAGAGAGTCAAGACAGTCCAACCAATGGGCAAGAAAAGGAAATTGACCACAAACTCAAAATCATCAAACTGGCACAACAGATTTTGTGGGATGAGGGAGACCTCAATGGCTATATGCATTTTTCCACTTTTATGAACTCTCTGTACAAAAGAGACAACTCATTCAATCCCAAAAACTATGGACACTCCAATCCCAAGTCCTTTTTTATGGGACTCAAAAACCACGACAAACCCGTTTTTGTGATAGAACGCAAAGAAAACTACGACTTGATAAGAATGAATGGATAATACGGTTACAAGCGTTTGGCACAAGGGTGTCAAACGCTTGCAAAATGATTGCACATTTTTGACAAATAAATATATTAAACAGTCATATAAATGAGGAGTTAGTGCAATGCAACAGTATAGAAAAAATTTGCTGTGCGTGGCACTAGGTGTATCGGTAGTGTGGGGTGTTTTTTATGGACTGTCTTGGAAGTATCAACTTTTTGGACTTTTGCTGGTTGCCCAATTTATTTTTTGTATCAATGGAGTTGCTTTTTTGATAGGAATAACCAACCCAAATTTGACCAACTGGTTGGGGGCGATTGCATTATTTTTGGTGGCAGTGGGAGTATTCTTGGTGGGGGGTATTTTATCTTATTTTGCAGTGAGTGGTGGTTTATTTGCAAAGCAATTGTCGGCATCTAATGGTGGAGTTATCTACTATTTGGCAATGGGAATTTTTGTGCTATTGCCAATTGGTTGTTTGTTGTTTTGTGGGGAGTATATAAGAAGTTGTTGGCGGGCAAAAAAAGTGCAACCCCCAAGTTGCAAGGAATAGAGGATGAAAGCATTTTGGAAGCGAGGGCATAGCAATGGGAAAGCGATGTAAACTTGCTCTTGGTACGATACACATTGTAGGTTGTTTGCTGGGTTTTGGTATGGTGGCATTGGGGCAATATGAGTCTGGATTTATGCAAGTGTTTTTTATGGGTTTGTTGCTGTTGCCACTTTTGATTGGCAAAATGCAAATAGGAGTAAAGAAGTTTAGAGTTCTTAGTGCATTTTGGATGTTGTGCATTATTCTAATGACCATACTCTTGCAATTTTATGGACATCTCAACTTTGTATTTGTAATTTGTGTGGTAGTGGTGAGTGTGCCTATCTATGGGTTGGTGGTGTTTTTGTTGCGTGAGGGCAAAGGGTGAGATTGGGGAGTGTGGGCATCTAGGAATCGCACAAAAATGTCAAAAATTGACAGGGGGCATTTGGCAATTTGTTTTGTCAAATGCTTGATTTATTGTGGGTTATGTGATATAATTTATACAAGGAGAGTTCTTGCATTTTGCAAGGGAGTAGAGTTTGGGGAAAAAACAACAAGATAATATGCAAGATGGCTTTTTTGCAATGATGGCGGGACAGAGTTATCACGAAGAGCACAAAACCATTGAGCGTACCATAACCCGTACGGAGTCACTCAACAAGCGAGGGCGTACGGGCTACAAGCAAGAGCCTGGGTATATACCGCAGGCCAAGTACCCATACAATCCCAACAAAATGCCGCCCCCAAGACAATTGCAAAACAGGCACCCCAGCCAAATGCCACCACCAAGACAAGTGGGGCAAGGATATTCAGGATGGCAAAACCAAGAGGGACAATACGGTTTTGGACAAAAAAAATCCAAGAGCGGAGCTATGTTGCTTGCTTTCATTTTGATTCTTATCGCCGTGGGTGCCGTTGTGGGTGTGCTTTTTGCCACAGGTATTTTGGGTGGAGACCATAGCACCGCCACAGACACGCAAAGCAGTCGTGGGTTCTCTATGGCAGTCCAAGTGTGTGGGGAGCACACGCAGGATTGGCAAGAGGGGATGCAAGGTGCGCGACACTTGCAATATGATGGCTAGGGTGCATTGAGAGAGAGTGCACGGCACAATACAAAATACAAAGTGCAAATAGGCGGTTACCAAGGTATAAGAATCCATAAGATTTTGATAACCTCTCAGCAAATTTTTTGTGTGGTTGGATAGTGCAAGATGCAATCGGTAAAGTCTTTGGATGCTCCGCAAAACCATAAAACCACAAAACCATAAAACGGTCAAAGACAAAAAGACAATTTTGGATACCAAGGGAGAACAAGCAAGCAGATTGAGTGCAGATAACAAAGACTTTTTGGATTCGCTTTTGCAAAAGATAGATATTGTCGGTGTGGTAGAGCGGTACATTCCTTTGGTGCGTAGGGGTGGCAATCATTGGGGGTGCTGTCCTTTTCATCACGAAAAAACCCCGTCGTTTAGCGTCTCGCAAAGCAAGCAAATGTACTACTGTTTTGGTTGTGGTGTGGGGGGCAATATTTTTGGTTTTGTCAAAGCCATAGAAAACATTGAATTTTGGGATGCTGTCAAAGTGCTTGCCGATAAGGCGGGGCTACCAATGCCTGAGTACCACTCGTTGGAGCGCGGAGACGCACGCAATGAGCGGGTCAAAAAGAGAGAACGAGGATATGACTTGCTCAAAGATGCGGCGTTGTTTTATTGCAACAACCTCAAAAGCCAACAAGGCAAGCCTGCCCAGCAATATCTTGCAAAGCGTGGCATTGAACCAAGCATTGCTACCAAATTTGGGATGGGGGTCTCTTTGGATGGGTATGGCGTGATTGGGCATTTGCATGGCAAGGGCTATCAAGAAGAGGAAATGATTTTTGCGGGGATTGCCAACCAGTCCACCAGAGACTTTTGGCAAGCACAAGGGGTTGCGGTATCCACAGATGAGCCTGGGTTTGTTTCTACAAAAAGTGGCAATAATTACGATAATTCTAGTGGCAAAATACTTGACAAAAAAATGGGTGGGTCACTCTACGATGCTTTTTATGGTAGACTGATGGTGCCCATCATCAATCATTTGGACAAAGTAGTAGGTTTTGGTGGGCGTGATTTGAGCGGGAACAGTCCTGCAAAATACAAGAACTCTGCACAAAGCGAAGTATTTGACAAATCCAATACGCTTTTTGGTGTCAATCTTCTCAAAAAATACAAGCGGAATGGTGGCGATTTGTCTTTCGTCCTTTTGGTAGAGGGGTATATGGATACCATTGCCTTGCATAGTGCAGGGATTGAGAATGTAGTGGCCTCTATGGGAACAGCACTCACCAACAAGCAGGCAAGGCAAATCAAGCAGTATACCGAGACCGTGTGCGTGTGTTATGATGGAGACAGTGCGGGGCAAAAAGCGACTTTGCGTGGATTGGATATTTTGTCAGAGGCGGGGCTTTCCACCAAGGTGGTGGTGCTCAAAGAGGGATTGGACCCAGATGACTTTATCAAAAAGTATGGTGTCGCAGAGTACAAAAAATGTATACAAAGGGCAAGAACGCTGGAAGAACATAAAATTCTTAATATTATTCCTCAGTGTATTTTCAAGGATGGAGCCACCTATGATTCGCTGAGTGACCGTGACAGCAAAGACTTGCCGCCCATTGCATTTGCAGATGTGGAACAAAAAAGCAAGTTTTGCGACCAGGCTTTGCGTATCATCCAAAAACACACGAGCGTGGTTTCACAAGACTTGTATTTGCGATTTGTATCGCATTTGAGCGGGGTAGATGAAAATGTCCTCAAAAGACAATTGGAGTATACAATACCGACAGAGGACGATTGGCAAGAGAGTGAGTCTGTCCGAGTTGAAATTGTTGTCATACAAGAGAGTGCGTGGGTGTATGTGCTGGCAAGCGTGATGCACAACAAAGCGTGGGGTGACACAGCATTGATAGAGGCGATATGCAAGCATTTTGGAGAGATGGCACAATCATTTTTGAATCTCGTCAAAAAAGCCAGTGGGCAATGTGGTGATGAATTTGAGTATAACAATCTTGGTGAGTTGTGGGGGCAGGCGTTGGTGTATGGGTTTGACAAACCAGCAGACCAGGAAAAGAAGTATTACAGCAATTGTGTGAGAAGGATTGTGGTGGATTTGTATAAGCAAGAAAGAGCCAAAAGTCACAATGATGCACAAAAATTTCAAAGTATAGATAGGGATATAAGGGAACTAGAAAAGGGTATAAAGCCAGAACAAGTCATCAACTATTTGCGTGAAAAATTTGAGATAGAGTGAGACCAATACCAATGCTTTGCGGTATTTGCAAAAACCGCAACAAGGGAGAAAATGAAAAACACAACGGAAAGTCGCAACAAAAAGAAAGCAGTGCCAAACGAGGGCGTGCTTGTGGATGCGGGAGTCGTTCCTAAGGCAGAGGAGGGGCAAGTTTTGCAACCTACCAAACAAAAGACAGAAAAGGTAGCCAAAGCTGACAAAGTGCCCAAAGACAAACCCGCCAAACAAGACAAAACGGAAAACGGGGAGGTGAGAGTCAAAAGGGCGTACCGCAAAAAGGATTCCGCTGAGAGAGCCCAAGAGGCAGCCCGACCCAAAAGAGCCTATCGCAAAAGAGGTACCGTGGACCCAGATGCTCCACCAAAGCCAAAGAGACCCTACAAAAAACGGGGCGCAGTGGCAGAGGGTGAGGAGCGTCCTCGCAAAAAAGCGGCGGATGGGACAAAGCCCAAAAGGACCTACAAAACACGCAAAAACCGTGCCAAGCCAGGTGTCATTGTTGGCACCGAGTACACCTCCACCACGATGCCTGAGATGATTGTCAAAGAAATCAATCGTTTGATTCAAGTGGGACGCAAGCGGGGCAAACTGTATTATGACGAAGTGGGTGAAAAATTGGGTTTGATACCCGAGTTTACCGCTGAGCAAATGGATGAGGTCTTTGCAATTTTGGCGACGCTTGGGGTAGAGGTGGTTGCCAATGATATCAGTTTTGACCTTGATAATATGGGTGAGGTGGCGATTGATGACCCTGTCAAAGTGTATCTCAAAGATATTGGACGAGTGGGGCTTTTGGGTGTAGACGAAGAAAACGAACTTGCCAGCCAGATGGCGGATGGAAACGAATATGCAAAAGCAAAATTGAGTGAGTCCAATCTACGGTTGGTGGTCAGCATTGCAAAACGCTATGTAGGGCGTGGTATGCAGTTTTTGGATTTGATTCAAGAGGGCAATTTGGGGCTGATGAAAGCCGTTGAAAAATTTGACCATACCAAGGGATTTCGGTTTAGCACCTATGCGACTTGGTGGATACGGCAAGCGATTACAAGAGCGATTGCTGACCAGGCAAGAACCATTCGTATCCCCGTTCATATGGTAGAAACCATCAATAGACTGATACGGGCCAATCGTCAGTTGGTGCAAGAGTTGGGCAGAGACCCAAGTCCTGCCGAACTTGCCAAAGCAATGGAAATCTCAGAAGAGCGTATACGAGAGATTCAGCGGATATCGTTGGACCCGGTCTCTTTGGAGACGCCGATTGGCGAGGAAGAGGACACGCAACTGGTTGACTTTATTGAGGACAGCAGTGCACAATCTCCGATTGATGTCACTTTGGCACACGGACTCAAAGAGACCTTGCTAGATATTTTGGGTGGACTCACACCAAGAGAGGAGATGGTGCTAAGAATGCGTTACGGCTTGACGGATGGGCACCCAAAGACACTGGAAGAAGTGGGCAAAGTCTTTGGTGTGACACGAGAGCGGATAAGGCAAATTGAGGCAAAGGCGCTCAGAAAACTCAAAAAGAACAATATGACCAAGAGTCTCAAAGCGTTTATTGAAGGGAGATAGTAGGTTTTGGGTGAGGTGGTATTGTCCAAGAGATTGCAAAGGATAGCGGAACTTGTGACGGGGAGATGCGTGCTTGATGTAGGGTGTGACCACGGGCTCTTGTCCAAGTACTTGTTGCAGAACGGGTTGTGTGAGAGAGTGATAGCCAGTGATATCAGCCAAAAGAGTTTGCAAAAATTGGACTGGACAAATGAGCATTTGTGCAAACGAGTGGGGGATGGGCTCTCTGTCATAGATGGTAGGGATGGAGTGGACACCATTGTCGTTGCAGGGATGGGGGGAGAGACCATTTGTGGCATTTTGCAAGGCAATACTTTTTGTGCCGACTTGATAGTGTCACCTCAATCCAAAGTACACCTTGTGCGGACACAGATTGCAAAAATGGGCTATGCATTGGTGGAGGATTTTGTATTGTTGGATGGAAAGTATTATACCATTCTCAAAGCAAAGTGGTGCCCTGAGTCTACACCAGTATACGACGACAACCAACTTTTGTACGGTGTGTACTATACAAAAGACAAAGTGCAAAAGCAACAATTGTCGCAAAGGTATCAGAGTCTTTGTCAAAAAAAGAATGAAAAGGCAAATCAAAAAGCACAACAACTTGCTTGTGTCTTGCAATCGTTTGAGTTGTGACCCTTTGGACACAGAATTTTGAGTGGGTGAAAAGTGCCCCACACAAACAAAACAAAAAATATTTGCTATTTTGTTTTGTTTGTGTTATAATATGGGTACAAAATGACAGTATTTGAGTTTGAAAATTTGTTTGACCAACGCATTGCACCGATACAATATGCGGAGAGTTGGGACAATGTGGGCTTGCTTTGGGGGCATCGGTCTCAAAAGGTACGCAAAATTTTGTGTGCCTTGGATGCTACAAGTGTGGTCGTAGAGCAGTGTATTGCACAACAAGTGGATTTGTTGGTAGTGCATCACCCGATCTTGTTTGTCCCAATGCAAAAAATAGTGGATACCCATTTGGAGGGCAAAATACTATTGCAACTTGCAAAACACGGGATTGCTTTGTATTGTGCACACACCAATTTGGACGGCGTTTTTGGGGGTATCAACGACTACTTTGCGGGTGTATTGGACTTGCAAGACATTGCACCGTTGCAGGCACTGTCCACAACGCAAAAGATTGCGTGGGACAAAAAGGGGCAAACGGGGAGCGATGGGTTGCCAAACGGCGGCATAGGTCGCATTGGCAAGTGTCAACAACCCATCCTAGCGAGCGAGTTTTGCAAAATGGTGGGAGAGACAATAGGTGACTCCAATGTCCGGCTGTACGGGGTAGACAAAACAATCCAAACCGTGGTTGCCATCAATGGAGCCGGTGGCGGAGGTACGAGTTCGTTTTTAAGAGCCAAGAGTCTGAAAGCGGACTGCGTGGTGACCGCCGAAATCAAACATCATATTGCATTGTATGCAGAGGAGATGGGACTCAATCTCCTAGAAGTGAACCACAAAAAAAGTGAACAAATCTTTGTGCCCGTTTTGGCAGAGCGTCTCCAAGAGGTGGTGGGCAAAGAGGTGCGGGTCATCATAGATAGTGAGACCGATACAACCAAAAAAAAATGGGGGCAAAATGTCAAATCTGAATAGTATCATCAAGTATCAGCAACTTGAAAAAGAGTGTCATAGATTGCAAGAGTTGCTAAAAAACTCTGACTATAACAAAAAGCAGGAACTTGCCAAAAATGAGTTTAACAATGTCAAGTTGACGATTGCCAAACTGGAAGAAGATGCAGAGAGTCTTGCCAATAGGATTCCTTATGAGTGCACCAAGGGTTGTCGCAAAGAGAATGCCGAGGGTGTATCCATCCTAAAAACGCTTGGGAAAGATTATTATGAGCAAGCCATCAAAGAATTTGAAGAGGCAAACAAAGCCCTCCAAAAAGAAACGGATGAGCAAAAACTTGCCGAGGGTGTGGAACTCTTGTCCAAGTGCAAAAACAAAATCATAGAGGCCGAGAGAAGCACCTTGGATATCCAATCCAAAAGCAATGATATCATCAAACGATACAAGGACACGCAAGCCAAAGGTGCCAAAGCAAAAGCAGCCTATGCACACAACAAAGAACAAAATGAAAAGCAAATTGCAGATACGCAACCAAAAATCAAAAAAATGAAAGATGAGTTGGCGGCACTCAGGGCAAGTGGTGACAAAGGATTGTTTGAGAGATATGACACGCTGTTGGCGACGGGGGTGCCTGCACCTGTTTTTGTGCCTTTGTCGGGCAAGGATGCTTGTGGAGGTTGTTTTACCAACAATTCACAAAGAACGATTGCCGAACTGACACAAAAGAAGACCGTTGCGTGCGACAACTGCAAGCGAATCATTTATTTGGTGGACTAACGCTTTGGGTGTGTCTCAAAAAAGTAGGTCACAAAATGCAGAAAAATACAAATACTAGTAGCGTACAGTTTTGCATACCAAATTGCAAAAGCAGTAGGGATTTTTATGGCGACAAATCAAACGACACAATATGAGACACAGGCGACGGGTAAACCGATGTCTACGGGGGCTTTGGGGCAACCCGCAGCCTTGCAACCCAACAAGCCAAGTGCGGCTAGTCCTGAACTTTCCAAGGCTGAGTTGAAGGCACAAAAAAAGGCTGCAAAAAAAGAAAGTAAGCAACAAGATAGACATTGGTGGCAAGTCTTTAAGGCGGAACCGATTGAGATTCCTGTGCCGATTTATGACCAGCAAGACAAGACCGTTGCCAAAGATGTGGAGTTGGCTACCCACAAACTCAATCAGACGCTGAGTGGCATTGAAAGTCAACTTGACAAAGTGGATGAGCAAAATCAAATGTTGTTGATGACACTTGGTACACTCAAAGAAAACAACCAAGTGCTTTTGCAACAGGTGCAAACTTTGGGAGATACCAACAAACAATTGTTTCAAAAATTGCAAGCGTCCAGAAAAAGAGAGAGGATAATCAAAGTGATTGCAGCACTCTCCTCGTGTATTGCGTTGGGTATTGGTATCTACAATGTGTACAAATTGTTTTTTATGAAATAAAAGGTGTGTGCACAAAGGCACAAAATGGGAAAGAGGCGGTTTTGACCATTGGGGGAGGAAAGCAACACGGATGAGTAGTGTACAAGACATTTGGGGCAATATGCTTACTTCTTTGGAGACCGAGTCCAGTGCAATCAGTTTTGATGTGTGGCTCAAACCGTTGGAACCTGTTGACATTGTGGACAATAGGCTTGTTTTGCTTGCACCCAGTGCGTCTGCACGGGATTTTGTGGCCAGTAGGTTTTTGAATTTGCTCAAAGCCACGCTACAAAAACACCATACAATGCTCAGTGAAATAGAACTCATTGACCCACTTGAAATGGAAAAATTTAGTGCACGGGAGCAAAAGCCAAAGCAAGAGGAGCCCGTGGCGACCAAGGATGCGGTCACACTGCTTGCCAAATATACTTTTGATACCTTTGTGGTGGGCAAAGCCAATCAACTAGCCTTTGCTACGGCACAAGCCATCTCTGAGGAGCCTGGGAGTCGGTACAATCCGCTGTTTATTTATGGTGGGGTGGGACTTGGCAAAACGCACATTATGCACGCCATTGGCAACAAGATACGGAGCACCAAAAACCTCAAAGTAATGTATGTGCCCAGTGATGCATTTATCAATGACTTTATTGCTGGGGTTCGGACAGGAAGCAGTCATAGTAACTCCTTCAAGGACAAGTACCGCAGTGTGGATGTCTTGATGATTGATGATGTGCAATTTTTTGCGGGCAAAGAGGCGACCCAAGAAGAATTTTTTCATACCTTTAATGACTTGCACCAAAGTGGCAAGCAAATTGTAATGTCCTCAGACCGCCCTCCCAAGGAGATAGGCGGATTGCCTGACCGTTTGCGTAGTCGTTTTGAATCAGGGATTATTGCCGATATTCAGCCACCTGACTTGGAGACACGGATTGCTATTTTGCAACGCAAGATACAAAACGACAAGCAAGAGGTACCCAATGAGGTCATCACCTATATGGCGGAGCGGATATCCAATAATGTGCGTGAGATGGAAGGGGCGCTCAACAAGTTGGTGCTTTTGGCACAACTAGAAGGGGTCATCCCATCCGTGGATTTGCTCAAAACAACGCTCAAAGATTTTGACGAGAAAAGTGGCAGTGCTCCTACAATGGATGGGATACTGGACAAAGTGTGCAAGTACTACACGCTCAATCCAAACGAGTTGCTCGGCAAAGGCAGAACCAAAGATGTGGCACACGCAAGGCAACTTGCAATGTATTTGTGTACCGAACTCCTGAGTGCGACACCCTTGGCATCCATCGGCAATTATTTTGGAGGTCGTGACCATACTACGGTTATGCACGCAAGGGACAAAATATCCAAACAACTGGCGAGTGACAACAAACTCAAATTTATTATGAGTGACATCAAGGAACTCTTGACAAAGGGCTAAAAAAGTCATTGGGCAGTACAACAATCTATCAAAAAAAATCGGACGATATGAGTATTGTATCGTCCGTTTGTATGCCTCTCAACTGGAAAAATTTGGGAAAAAGAAAAAATTTTTCCAATTTGGAAAAATTTAACAAAAATAGGTTGTAAAACTTTGCCAAATATGATATAATTAGTTTGTTAGAATGGGCGATTGCATTTTACAAATTGATGGTAGGGGATTCAAAATTTTGCAAGGAGACCGTCAAGCCAACTTGTGTGGATTGGAAGGTTGTGACAAGGATGATTATGAGACAACTAAAAGATAAACAAGAGAGGACAGAGACCGTGAGCCAAGGTGGGCGTTCGGCTTGGTTGACAATGCTTATTACGAGCATTGTTGTTTTGTTTTGCATATGTTTTAGGAATGCAGTGGGTATTCTTACACAGGGATTGTCAGGTTTTATTTTGGGCACAATGGGTGCGGTTG
>Ga0123357_10001689_pt1 | contig 23768 bp, 16 predicted proteins | sample TergutEmb28metaG_FD_89873 | JGI IMG/M metagenome (GOLD analysis project Ga0123357, IMG submission 89873) | Embiratermes neotenicus P4 segment gut microbial communities from Petit-Saut dam, French Guiana - Emb289 P4 | ecosystem: Host-associated > Arthropoda: Insects > Digestive system > Gut ... | reverse complement strand
ATTCCACTTCACTTTGCTTCGTTTATACAGAATCATTAATAACATAACCAGTCAACCACTTCTGAGCAGAATTGTATGTATACTTGTACCAGGTCTACTCTAAAAGTACTTTCATCACCATTAATTAGATATGGAAATATATTTTTCATTAATTAGCTGATTTTCTCAAATGATTGGGTTGTATATTATAAGTTTCATTTCAACACCAGTGCTGCCATAATATTCAGCACTTTTAGAGAGGATGGGAGATATTGTTAATCACTGCCTTAGTTCATGCATCATTTTGCAGGTGTAAAATGTAGGACAGGCTTTAGTTTGAAAAAAAAAAAGTGGATTTTTTTTTTTTGTATACCATTATTTTAGAGACAGCCATTAAATTAGGATTTCTTGCAGGTAGGTCATTGAAGGTGAACATTGAATATTTTCATCTCTTGGTAAATGGATTGGACAGGTATTTGCACTGTAACATGTGTACGGAACAATTTCTGCTGGAAGAGTGCATTCATTTTTTCTTGTTGAAGGTTCCCGCTCTTTATGGTTATAACTTAATATAAGTGCTATACAGGCTTGAGTTGCTGATGGTATTATCCAGTAAACCATAAATAAATGCAGGACTGTATAAAATATCACTTCTTAAAGGGCTCAGAGGCTCTGGACAGAGGATTCCCCATTAACTCATATTAATAAATCTTGACGTTTTGCTGACCGTGCATCTCAGTATATTTATCTCAGTAATTAACCAACTTGATGCACAAAATTTTTATTTTACAATAAGTTTATTTCATGCCTCTACATGAAATAAACTTATTGTAAAATAAAAATTTTGTGCATCAAGTTGGTTAATTACTGAGATAAATAATATTAATAAGTTTGTATTATGGTGTACCTAAACACACTGTACATGTAGAAAAGGTCACACTTGTGGGATTTTTTAGGTTTTCACAGTGTCGTCGATGAAGATTTTAGTCTTCTGGGATATTGACACCTTGGTGATTGGTAACTCATTACTGACATTTTGGAGGATCAGGACTTAAACTCTCCTGTTGCCTTGTCATGACTGTCACCTAACCTACCATTTCCCTGCATAATGCAAACAGTTTTCATAGCAACTTCTTATTCTTTTACTGCCCTGAGGATAGAGGCAGCATGCTTCTCTGAAACCCTTACTTACTTACTTACTTACTTACTTACTTACTTACTTACTTACTCCATGGAGCAGAGTTCTTTTTGAGAAGCTAACTGGTTCTGCAGCTAGTCAAGAAATTCCCCGCACTTTATGGAACCCGAAAGTTATCATCGTATTCACAAGTGCCCGCCACATGTCCCTATCCTGAGCCAACTCCATCCAGTGTGCACCCCCTCCCACTTCCTGAAGATCCATCTTAATATTATCCTCCCATTTTCTGAAACCCTAGTAACAAATTTCTGGTCAACTGTCATATCCCAGAAGCCTGTAATCATCAAAATCGTTACTGTAAATTATTTGGCGTGTGTACTGTATACCCATAATTGTCAGAGGCACCAAGATTCTTAAGTGAGCCTTACGGTTTCCATTATCTGTTATGCCTGTTGTGTAATTGCTAATTATTGTATTGCCAGAAAAACGGCACCTTGCTAAAATATTTTACCTTGAAGCTCATAATTATATTTGTGCAGTGGAGAAGATTTTAGCATGCCCATTATATTTCAACAGGAATCCTGCAATTTTGGGATTGTGTTGCAATGTTGGTGGTGCTAAGTGATGGCACTTCTTCTTTTTCATTAAGACTTGAATAATTTATGGCTAGACTGCAACTAACACCACATTAATGGTGAATATGTAGATAAGGTTTGTCATGTGGGAGGCACCTCAATTGTTTGCAGTGTAACTTTTGTTAAGTTGGAGCTTTTTTCTCAAATAATGTTTGATATCTAATAACAGTAAATTATTATTTTTATAGGTGTTGGAATTAATCCTATTTTGGGAGTATAGGAAAGTGTTATGGATTATATATACTGCATGATATATTTTTTTCTTCCCATAAAATTTGTAATGCATTTCTGATGCTGCGTTTATCCGAGGGTTGGTTGAAAGTGGATTGGTATGAATATCCGCCAAGAGCACATGTTTCACTCCAACCTGAGTTTCTGCCATTGTATTGTGTAAATGTAGTTTATACTGACAGCGATTCAAGTAACAGTTTCACTTGTGTTGAGCCTTCAGTAAACATGAAAGTGTGTTGTGTTTTGTGGAACATGACCAGTTTATGGATTCTGATTCATTCAGTTTGCATTACTCTACTCTCCACAGTAACATGTGAAAGTAGTAATTTATAGCTAATCTAGTTGTCATTATAAAATAACAGAAACATTTTATTGAAAAATTAATTAACCTTCAGGCACCATGCATCCTATATATAGGACAGGCATACCGCTACTCCCCAGAGTACACTTTTTATATGTTTAGTCAACAAATATATTTAATTTTTTTTTTTAGACTTTCTCTCGCCATCTTTGTTTATTCTTCCACAAAATGTCTTGTATTTCCTAATGTTACTCTCCTTGGTTCATAAAATATTCACATTTTACATAAATGGTGTGCTAAACTGTAAATGTCCAGCTCCAGGACCAAAGGGTTAATTCAGAATGGTCGTGCATTTTGTGGGTAGTGGTATGTAAGAAATGTAGATACTTACATGTATATATCACTGCTTCATTTAGATTTTCTTGGTTTTTGCTAAGTTTAGACTTAAGTATTGTAGGTGACATAAAGATTTTTAATTTGCAAGCAGTGGAATGTAATATTTATGTATATAGCTATTTAATATTCATAAGAATGGTATTAAATATGAGGGTATTAACTGGTCCCATTTTTATTATTTTTTTTTTTTTGTATTATAGGATAGCAATTTTAGTTTTTTTTTTTTATCATTGCAATGTCTTTTGTAGCATACAGTCTGTGCCAAGGTAAGACAAGATTGAAAATGTGCTTTGTTGTCATGGTAGAACATAGTTAATTTCCTATACATAGAACATACATTGTAGCATTTAATTTTGAGGGTGTGGATGATACACCATGCTAACTTATATCTGGGTTGTTCCAGCTTCATTCAGCCAAAATCCTAAAGTGTTACATTCAATAAAGTATTGTACTGAAAATTGCCATTGTTTTGGTGTGTGTGTGTGTGTGTGTGTGCGTGCGTGCGTGTGTGTTTGGTGCATGACCTTTTAAAGTGAAATTTAAATTTGAGAACTACATATTAAATATGGGTAATCTATAATAACAGTTTATTTAAATCTCTTGAAGTTGAAACCTGTTACTAAGAAACAGTTTATCTTGAGCATTTCTAACTATTGAAAGAACAGTGTATTCATTTGAGTACATGACTTTGAATTTAACACCACTGGTCAGATTGGACTGGTATGCCCCACATTGTACATTAAACTGTAGAAGTGCATGGCTGCTAGAAGGATGGTAGAGTATAGCTTGCTGAAACTATATGAGCATACTTTTTTAAAGTCTTCCATTGCTTGCAATTCAGATACTGAATAAATACCTAGTTACTGTTCATAAATTTCGTAGTATACTGTAACATTTTTTTTGAAAAACCCATGTATTTAATGAGAATTTTTTCAAATGTAAAATTGTGTAACATGTTTCAGATATGTCATTTTGAGCTTTCATGCGCCTTGGTTTATCTGTGTGCATGCATTGTTTACTGTGAGAGTATACAGAACTTTTTAATGCTTGAAAGTAGAAGTGCTTAAGAGCTTGAATATTGTTAATGTTTACACTGGAACGTGGAGCATAGGTCTGTGGTATTAGAACTCATAATCTCTAGATTAACCTTTAACGGACAAGTGGGACAACACGGTCGCATTAAGTGTACATCCTTTCATTCAAAAGGGCAAATGTTTTTCCACAGTGGGGCTTTAAAGTGTTTGGTGCTTCAGATGTGACAGAAACATTGTATTTAAAAAGCTGTACGCTAAAGGTTAATTTATATTGAGAGATGAGATGTGGAGAAAGTATTGAAGAAGAGTGATTGATTTTTTCATATTCAGACATTTTTGGCATGTTTAGAGTAACTTTTTACAATTGCCCATTCATGTTGGTGGATTTATGTGCTTATTGCCAAATATACATATGTACAGTGTACATGGCACATAGTGGTCATGGAAGTATTTCTGTGTGCATTTTGACAGGGGTACGTATGCCGTATCCCCAAGCTAAAGTGAATTGGATTGGCTTGTGGTGTCCAAGTGCCTGTCCACCCCCAGCTACTTTTCAAAACAGGCAACAGATTTTCATGAAACTTTGCACATACATCATATCACTAGAGACCAACCCACTATGTACTTACATTTTTCCACCAAATAATGGAACTAACATAGGAGTCATGCAAACAAGTGAGTTGAAAAGTAGACCATCACCATTAGGTAGGGTACTGAATTTTGCATTGCTGTGCACTGCAGGCATATAGACATACCTAAAAATTGGGAAGTCACCCAGTCAAGAGCATCTACAGTTTTTCAGCAAGGCTTGTTTTTAATGAAATAGTTTCAGTTCTGAATAGATATACGTGTGGTGTGATATTCACCACATAATACAGTGTCATGGTTCAGCCCATACATCTACTTCTATGCAATCATGATACGTTGCCTATAAGTTGAACATACATTGTAGTTGATAGTATTTGCGACACTTTCCTCTCTAACAGATATTTAGTGAATCACTAAGAATTCTCATGGACACGTGTAGATTTTCATGTAAAGTGTTACTCTGTCCCATTCGTTTCAAAATAGGCATATATTTACAAATGTATATATATGTATCATTATCATATTTCATGAAAATCTGTCAGTGTTAAAGTTGCCGCGTGCATACCACAGCCAAGTGGACAGACGTGACACAACTGGTAGGCTGGTTCCTGTAATATATCATTTAATATATACCAAAATAGAGTACTGTGCATTATAAGTAATGGAATACAGCCACATGTGATGTGTTTTGTAGCTTTGAGAATGAATTTATTTTGTAAGTGGAATTACTATTTTATGATCAAATTTGAAAATTCTAACTTGACCAGAACCTGCTTGAAGTTTGCGGAAAGTTCGAATTTCGCTTTTTGTGGTGTGCTGTTTTGGCTAGGTTTTATTCAAGGGATTTTATTTTGGAAATGGTTTCAATGAGGTATGTGAATATGTTTGGTTTTGTGTTGCTATTTGTTTTTTCTGGTTTACAAATCACTGGATATTACAAATTACTTTACAAAATACTCATTGAATTGGATCAGAAGCCCCTGTTATGTACTTATGATGTTAAATTGTTTCATGATAATGTAAAGACCTTATATAGAAACTCAATGTCACATACTCACTAGGAGCAAAGTTGTCTATAAGTAAATGCAGAGAACTGACCATTATTTGTTCGTGTTGCATCATCAGAATGCAATACAAAATTGTAATATGAAGGTGGTGAAGATATTCTTGAAAAAATTTGATGTTTTAATATTTGGAAATAGCACAGCATATCAGAATTGCATTTTAAAAAATTAAATTCAGGTAATTATTGCTACCACCCTACATTTATTTAGAATATTTTGCCTTCCAACTTTCTGTCTGAACCCTTAAAGTTTCAAATACTTACAAAGCTAACCTTTATTTTAGACACCCCATTGTGATTATATATAATCTATATTTAAATAATCTATAAATCACAACTAATTTTTATTGTTTTCAGTATTTAGTATACATTACAACACGGTTAATCTACAAATGAAAGAGAAGCTCATAATCTACACAGTACAAAATTGATCTACAGGTATTCTCTAATACTAATTGTAGAGACAATCTGTAGTTAAGACTGGATGACTTTAACACCATGTATTTACTCTACAAAATCTTCAAGAAGTAAAATCATAAAACATAGTCAAGTACTTTACATAAAGTCAAATTAAGAAGAGATAGAACTTCAAAACAGCCGTAGTAAATACAACTTCAAAATTTATATAATTATTGTAAATAAACTGTTACATATTATTATCTTTTATGTAAAAATGAAGTCTAATTTTTTAAATAGAACTTTATGTTGCTTATATCCTCTCAGGTATTTTGTACAAACTGTATTACCTGAAGAGGGCCAGGTCAGCTGAAACATGTTGTAATGTATGCTAAATTCTGAAAACAAAATTTAATTGTGATTGAAGGATTACTTCAATGTAGTTTATTTATAAAACTGATTTCCTTTGTTGTTTTGGATCTATATGAAACTTGGTCTTTTTCAGTAAGGGAAGAACTTTTAAGTGTATTTGAGACCTTGGTGCTGATGAGAGAGTATTTGGAAATAAGTTGAAGTAATAAGAGGATGGAGAAAATTTGCATAATGAGGAGCTACCATAGTCAGTATAGTGAATAGGTTGCAGGCTTGTATTTAATATTATTATTTAATATTGACATTCCAGGGTTCAAATTCTGACAGGTGACAGAAATATTTCCCTTCTCTGGGATGTTAAGACTGGCTCAGGGGGCCTATTCAGTGTGTACTGGGGTTCTTTCCTGTGGATAAAGCAGTTGGAGCATGGTGTTGACCGCTCATCTCAATCTAATGTCGAGGTTAAGAATTGGTCTGTGTGTCTGATATCCTCTTTGCCTTTGTGGCATGGACAGGGACAACTTTACCTTTTTAACTTCATGCATACATAATTTATGCTGTTCATCAGATGTTATTGGGACAGTCAGCATTCAAGCAGGATCACGTGGTCAGAGCATGTGGCATGCATGAGAGAGATGAAAAATGTGGAAGACTTTAAGATGTAAATGGGGGAATAACGTTAATAATGTATCTTGAAGTGGCTGGGTTGGAGGGAGTTGGCAGGATTTGTTTTGTTGAGGATATGAACCATTGGGAGGTTCTTATATTCATGGTAATGAATATTTGTTGTTTAACTAAGTGGTTTCTAGCTTCCCAAGAGGGACTCTGCTCCACTGAGTATGTGTCATTAATTATTATTATTATTATTATTATTATTATTTGTTTCCTTTATAAAATTTGTGTAGTATTCCTTTGTGAATGATTTCAAAACATCACCATTATGGGAGAAGCACCAACGCAGCTGGTAGATTTGTAGCTATTATTTTTGTATCTGAAGTCATAGACAAAGATGACGATATGAGTCATGACTAGTGATGATACATCTAGTCTCATCAAGTGTCTTAGGTGTGAATACACTTTGCAGTTTTGTAAATTGTCTGTTTTCTCTTTTCAGGTGACAACTTGGGTTGCTTTGGTGCGAGTAAAAAGAAGAAAGAATCACAACCTGCTCAGCAGAAAGAAGCAGCTAGCACTAGTCGAAGTACTGCCCAGAGAACTGACCCTGTCAAAGGGATGGAGCTCCTGTGGCAGCCTGAGGTATGATGTCTCCTGTTGGTTTGTGAAGAGAGTATAGAGTATACAATTGCTGATTTTCTTTGACACTTTAGTTCCATTGAAATTTGATTTTCCGCTACATTAAAATCTAGAGAAGGTTGTTGCTTTTCTGAGGAACATATAGCATAATGATTTTGGAACATGCAGCAGTTGTGACCTGTCCATACTGGTAATTACTGTTAATTTACAAAATGTCACCACTTATTAGTGAAGTTTGAATGGTGGTGGACTGGTTGGGGTGATGGGGAGGTTTAGTTGTAAGGTGGCATACCTGTGAACTGTTTTACACAGTTGCAGGCGTAGTACTATTATACATAATCCTGTTTGTTTCCTCTTGAGTTCAGCAATTAAAGGTTCTGTGATTTGGTACTGTTATTCCTGTTACGTTGAACTTGTGCTGATCGTGATTGGAAAGTCATTGAAATGGTGCTTTTTTAAAAAACATGAAATACTGTGGAAATTAAGATGCTTAGATGACTGCAACAATTCTAGTGGAGTTTTTAGTGGTGCTGGCTGCTTCCATTGGTGTGCAAGGTAAAAACATTTTGCCGCTTGCAGACAACTGTGCTGCTTATCAACAAAAATTGTTTGTTTCTACGGAATGTAAGGTTTATATATTCACCAAACATCACAAGGACTGGGTATGGCAAGGTGCTGAGAAGGATGTACACTTAAGTTCTTTTGTGTGTGTGCGCGCGCGCGCGTGTGGAAGAGGGGGGGCAATGACCTTGCCATATGTTGCATTCCCAGCATTGACACCTTAAAGCAGTCACGAGTTTTAGCCAAGCCCATGCTGTGTATGAAACTGTTAAATCATTTGTTAACGTACACAGCTTTGAAGAATTTAATGAACAGAATATTGTGAACTTGGAACTCTCACTGCTTTTTCTTTAATATAAGGTTTCTAACAAACAGCTGTCAGTTACCAGACTTTTTGAAGAAATTTATTTGCACACATTTATTAACATAAGTTGTTATATGACTGTTAGTTTTTTTTTTGGCCTAAGTACAAAATGTAAAATTTTATTTCTTTGTTTGTTGTGTCTCTGACACATGAAATGTTTTTCCTGCAACTTGTGTTTTCTCACATTTATTGTTTGCTGTCCACAGTCTCATCAGAAATGATGGAGCAAGGTTTATCATACAGTTAAAAAAAAAACACGTGCACACACACACACACACACACACTCACACTCACTCTCACACACACGCGTGCGCACGCATGCACGCGCTCTCTCTCGCTCTCTCTCTCTCTCTCTCTCGCTCTCTCTCTCTCTCTCTCTCTCTCTCGGAATAAGGCACGATAAAATGAACATGTAATAATTGTAGTAGTTAGAAGTATAACGTTATGGAAATGAGTTACATAAAAGAAGTAATGCATCAAACTGCATGAAAATAATGACAATAACTAACAAAAAGTAGCTCTATAAAAACAGCAATAAAACAAGTAATTAAAGTGACATGTTGTGGACTTCATAGTGGTAAAATATTATATAAATATTTAAAAATTGACATTATTTGTTAGTGACATTTTATTAATGAATCATTTAGAAATAATTTAGTGTGTAAACAATAAATTTAACTAATGAAACAGTATAAATATAATAACAGGTATTGAAAGTCAACTGAAGTACAGACATGATACAGTAAGCAAGGCATGGCATTCATATTATTGTTGTGTGACAATACTGGAAATGGCTATTGAGAGCGAACATGCATATGCCTTTAATAATAATGCTGCTAATAAAAGGCTTGCATTGGTGAGTGTATTCTGTATATTTATTACCGAAGCCCCACAGAATGGTATAGTCGAAAACATATGTAGAAAGTATGATTGGAGCAAAAGGTCTTTGATAGGTGATGGAGAATTGTGAGGCATCTGTGAAATTGGTAAAATTATGTTTTCCTATTTTCTTGTACTGGTGACAAAAGCATCACTGTTGTTTTATGATAGCTTAATTACATCTGGTGTTGCATATGAGGAAGATCTGAAGAGAAATGGGAAATGCATTGCTGTTGCTACTTTGTTGTGTTTGCTGGGTTGTTAATTTTGTAATGCACTGTTGCAGGTTGTACAGTCATACCTTTCTCTACTGCAAAGCTGCTCAAATCCTGAAACTTTGGAAGCTGCTGCAGGGGCACTGCAAAATCTGGCAGCCTGCTATTGGCAACCAAGTATCGAAATACGAGCAGCTGTACGGAAAGAGAAGGGGCTTCCAATCCTTGTTGAATTGTTGCGGATGGAGGTGGATCGCGTTGTTTGTGCTGTGGCCACTGCCTTGAGGAACTTAGCCATTGATCAGCGCAACAAAGAACTCATAGGTAATTTTATTAAACTTGTTTACATAAGAACAGTTTCCAAAGTATGCCGAAGGTTACTGTAAAGTGAAACCGTAGTCATTATTATTTCAAAAAACTCTGGTTATATTATGCATCCAAGGAAATTACAGAAACTAGAACACTAAGATGTTGGAAACCATGAGCATTTTGAATGTTTATTTCAGTTTGAAGTTTAGGCAATACTTATATGCTTTTTTTTACAAACACATTTCCTGAAATTACAAATATTGAGGACCCTGATATGCACAGAAAAAGTCAGCCTAGATTCTGCAGCATTTCTGATGGCTTGTGAGCCCATAGAGTTTGAAGATGGTAAGGAATTGGAAGTCCTGTTTGAAGACAGCTGTTCAGCATACCTCATTAATATGGGGTTCTTTTTTTTTTATTATTCATTGGACTCCTGTTGAGCATTTGACATTATAATCCTCAATGTAGATGACATGATGAACTGTGAAATTTCATTCACTGGCCATAAGTAGACAATTAATAGCTGCATAAATATGAAGAACAGTATCCTTGAAACACAAAAACCAGAAAACACAATTCCTCCCCATATGTGTAATAAAACATGCTTAGTGTGATCAGCCAAACAGGCTCCCAGGGTACCATATTTTAGTCTTCAACTTCCTTAGCAGCGGTGTGGGTTATCTTTTTTGATTTTGAGACCTTTCCAGTTTGCATAATTAAAGCCTGTTTTACCAGAAATCTATTATAAATTATCTTACCAACTTCTTTGTTTTCCAATGGATACTTTTTGCCACAATCCATTTGCATGTCTTGTTTTATCTGATTTTTAAGCTGTGTGTTCAGTACAGACCTTCCATTTGGTACCGCAGGAGAACTTTATAAATTATGAAGTATCAGTTTATAATAAAGGTGTTTTTCCACTCTTGCTGAGAAGTTTCGATGGTATCCTTTTGCATGTAGTTCATTCCATTTGGAGTTGAAATGGTCATCCTTGTGAATAATAAATATCACGCTTCTGGTGGAACTGTGGGAAATTAATAAGGTGTCAGTAACATGAAATCTAGGTTGTTCTTATCAGAGTTAAATAAAGAACCCAAAATGTATGAATTGTAAACTTATTTTCTGACCACATCATATATTTCATATGCATTCAGTTTAAAAAATAAAAGATTTGATTTCTCAGGCACATTTTTGAGGTATGTTAATTTTTCAGCGCTAGCTGTTGTGTGTGCATCATATTTTAAAATGTGGCACTCTTTTTTTAAGGTAAATATGCCATGAGAGATCTTGTGCAAAAGTTGCCATCAGGAAATCCGCAGCATGACCAGGGCACGTCAGATGACACGATAGCTGCAGTGCTTGCAACTCTGAATGAAGTAATTAAAAAGAATGCAGAATTTTCAAGGTTTGTTTTTCTTCTTTAATGTTGGGCCTGAAAATTTATGACAGGTGTATTGGGGCAGTCTAATATAAACAAGATTGGTACGGGAACAGTTTCAGGATAATTCCTATCCATACCTTTGTACACTTTTGCTTGGGTATTTACACATACAGTTTATGTCATCACATGTCATGTGTTAATATTTTATTGTTCTCTGTGCAGTATAACATTCGGTTACATGTTACCATTTTCAAGTTAACTTTCTTCTTCTATCCCACAGCTTATGTTTGAGAATTAAGTTTGTTGAGTCCTCACAGTATAGTAAATTAATTTAGTATTGGATACTGAAATGTGTGAATGGCAAGAGAAAAGTTGCATTGTTGAGGAAAATGAAATAACCCAGCGCACACTTCATGTCTTGAATTCTGTTTGCAGAAACATGTTACCTTAATTATATACACATATTACCAGCAGTGTTACGTGCAGTGTTACTCCTGGAAATGGTGAAATTTTAGAATGTAGAGTTGTGAATTTGAAATGATTTGACTTTGTTCTGTCTTCACTTGACAACCTTTTTGATTCATTGTTCACTAATGATCCTTTCATTTGCCACTATATAATCTGAGCTACTACAGCATTATAAATTAAACTGTAAATAAATTAAAAAGTGTGGCCCATGCAAGGTGTTCTGCTAGTTTGAATCTTCTTTACCCATTTGAAATCACAGTTTTTGGAATGTTAATGAAGTGGGCCTTGTCTGAGGATTATCGAGAACTATTGCACTTACGTAATACAAAAATAATTATATTGTTGTCACTTTTGAAGTTGTGCTTGATTTTATTTCATATGACATAGGGCAAAAATTGGTATTATTTGTTCGTTCTGTATACAATACATAAATTGTCCATTTAGTTCTGTGAGCACTAGTGCTGTCAACCACTGACTGTACCCATCTTCTTCTTCTTCTTTTTTCTTTTTTTTTCCCCCCTAGATCACTTCTTGAAGCTAGTGGTGTTGATCGCCTACTGAATATTACACGACAGCGGCAGAAGTACACACCAAGGGTACTTAAATTTGCTGGTCAGGTTTTGTTTACTATGTGGCAACATCAAGAATTAAGAGAAGTGTATAAGAAACATGGTTGGAAAGAACAGGACTTCGTCACTAAAACAGTTGCAGCAAGAAATGCAGGTCCAAATTCTCCAAATAATGCCAACAGTACATTAAATCGTCCAATGGCTAGCCAGGGAGGTACACGATATGAAGACAGAACAATGCAACGATCTGCCAACATGAACAGTGCTTCTCGAAGTCCTGGGCCTTCCATTTATCAGCGGGTAAGTTTAATATTTGTGTGTGTGTGTGTGTGTACACATGCACGAGTGCGTGCATATCACTTAGAAATTTTTTGCAAAATGTTTGAAATTCCGTATAATGAATTTTGTATGATGTAGCTTGTTACACATACCAGGCATTATTCTAACATGTAGACCCAGAGTCAGCTCATGTTTCAAATTGTTGGTCTGAAAATTAGGGGTGAAAATTTATAGATTGTATTATCTGTTACATGTGTGAAACTCCTTAAGTGCCCAGCACAGTATAATCTGTTCTCATGTGTTAACGCCTTAGTGCCCAGTAAACCCTCTTTTCTCTGTGCCCTTGACGTGATACTTGTAAAGCTCAATGGGAAGTCATAGTTGTATATGTTGCTGTAGTAGCTGGGAGGGTTAGTGCAAACTATTTTAACAAAATATGATGGTATATTGAAAAATCTCAATTTAATGTGAGATTTCCTTTGACAAACAAAAGTAATTGCACCAGACAAATGTGTTTTGTGTGCAATGGACTGTCCGACGAGAAGGTTTTTCTATCCAGTGAATTCTCACTGTAAGTACAAGATTTTAAGTGAGTGAAATATACCAAAGCAAGTAAAAGATAATTTAGTGACCTTGAAACTTCAGTAACTATTTACCAAACTACACAGCAGAACATCCGAGGAGACTTGAGTCTTCAATTTTCTATGGTCAAGAGTTGTTTTTATACATACACACACGCACGCACGCACGCACGCAAACACACACACACACGAACGCACGCGCTCACACATGCGCGCACGCACACACATGCACACAGGGACTGATCATTGCTATTTAAAGCAATCTGCAGAATTGCAACCATGAAGAAATGTAACACAAACGTTGTACCCAGTAACTCAGTGTAACTTCCAACACGGTTTTGAATTGCCAGCAGTGTTGCTAGTGATCACCTTGAATGTCCCATTGGACAGTTGTTTCACAAGTGTTGATATTTGGGAGTTTCACAGATTTCATCAAGTTGTAATTGTCATTGTGATAGGACAGTTTTAATGATCACTCTGCATAAAGGCCCACATCCCTTTCTGCAAGCAACTTGAGCAGAAGTTGTTGAATATTTACCAGAGTGATAAATGGTTCAAGCAAAAGATGCAGAGAACAGTGAAACACTGTTCATGTCCAATAAACATTTCCCAAAAGTCCACATGAGTTTCATGGTAGTTAAACACATTTGAGTGTCATGATAGGTAAACACACATGATGCTGTGTGTTCATTTCTAAATTTTACAATTAATAATAAGCCATAGTCCTCTGTATATAAATGAAGATTACTGAAATCTGTAATTGTTGATAATGCTTGAACAGAGCTTCTTCCCTCTGGAAGGTATAGGTCTACATGTATACGGACAGAAAAAAAGATGGAATATGTTGCTACAACCTTTACTTTATTAAAATTTGAACTTTGTCTCCTTTGAGACAAACAATATAGCAAACATACTGGAATTGTTATGTGTGTATATTTTCACCTTTTTCTCTATATTTCATGTATTATTCAGTTCCATTTTGCGTCAGTCAGTAAAGGAAAAGAGGTAAACCTGAGTGACATTATTTATTTGTGTTCAAAGCATTCCTACCTTTTTTTTATCAGGTATTTGTGCGAAATAATTGGGGAGGGTGTAACTTTCATATGTTAAATGTAAGTTTTCACTGAATTGAGTTTCAGAATAAAGAAACTGCTGTACATAAGTTCATGAATCATGATGAGGAATGTCACATGTGTCACCTTTTAAACATTTGCTTTAACATGAAATTTGTTTTATTGCTAGTTTACTGTTGAAACTGCCAGAATGTGTAACAGCAAGGCTGCTCTGCTTCATAGTATGATTCTTTTCAGAGTGAAGATATTCCTATGGCAGACATGTCATACCCAGAAGGAGGCACGCACGCCCCACCTCCAGGGGGAGTCCGAGCTTATCCTCCAGCCCCAGTAAGTGATGCTGCTCATTAAAAGATAAACTTACTCACTCTCTGTCACACACACACACAGCTGCATATGCACACACTGGCATTTATTTTCTTATACAGATGTGTTGGTACTATGCATGTTTCAGTCTTTTGCACCATGATTGTCCATTTGTACATGGGTTGCTGCATGACAGCCATGGTCTTAATGGTTAGTAAAGTAGTTTGCTAGGTGAAGATTATTTGGGCAAGTATTTTATGTTTTACAGAGCTTTATTTTCTAAAGATTGAAAATACCTTGTAGTTAATGGTGTTTGTTTTATAATGATAAGTTATCTATATATGTGTAATGTATTAGACTTACCAGAGCATTGCATTTGCAGGTAAAACAGGAAACTACTGACTTTTGCTTTCCAATTTAGCAGTTTAGTTGGTTTTTTTAATTGTGATGTACACTTGACATCCTCACTTCCCAACATCTTAAAGAATGCTCTGTATTAATTATATCCAAACTAGCAAATGGTACAGTATGCTGCTTTGTTTGGTAAAGCTTCTTGATTTTGAATGACAATTTGTAATGTTCAAACATCATGTAACTACTAAAAATATAGAGATGTATTCATGTTTTCTATGTAACATATTCTAATTTGTTAATAGTGGCTTGGAATTGTTCAATGTGTAATGTTTTTGTTCATATTTAGTTTTTAATCAATGGCTGTAATCATATTACACTTCTGGAGAAAAAAATTTTGAAGGCATTTTGAAAGTTTCCTATGTTTATGTTGCATATCAAGCAAACTTGGTGTAAAACTATATTTTCAAGTGTGCCCTGTCACATTCCCATTGCTAGAGTTTTCTTTAATTTCATTACATATACATATCATTAGCATACCCATTTTCTTGAATTTAGAGTTTAAAGGCAGTCTTAATTTATGATTTAATATGTTATATTAGTATTGCTTTTGTTATGATCATGTAATAGTGAAAATAAAAGTAAAATTGTCCCTGTGTCCCAGTCATTCATAACCTTGGCACTAGCCAGAGGTGAGTGGTCAGTTTCATGCACCACCATCTTTACCTATAGAATAAGAGCTCCTCACTCCCATTGATAGGAAACTTGCTGGGCCCCAGAGTTGGTCTGGAAGTTTTTGAGAAGAGATAAATGGCTTGTACCTGCTGAGAATTGAACCCCAGATTGTCCAGCCTTTAGTCTGTTCATTATACTGACTACTCTAACCTGCAGTAATATAACTAACATTATCTATATTATGTTCCCAAGAATTAAAATGTAGTTTAATTTAGTCAGTCACAGAATAGTGTAAAAATAGCTGGGTGTTATATGAGAGTTATCTGCAGGTATTGCAAGGTATGTTCACTTGTGGGAGTAATAAGGTGCCCATTTTCAGGTTTCTATGTTTTCTAAGTTCACTGATTTTAATTATGGATGTGCAAACAGAGATTTTTTTACTTGAACAAATACCAACTTCACTTTAAATAGTATTTTAAGTTTGAATTGTTTTTAAAACTTTTCCATTCATTTTTAATATACAAAACATCACATTACATTTGAATACTGTACTGCATTTTGTATTGTTCAGTATTGTGTATGGTGAGTAACTTTGTATTTATGTGTTGCCATATATTAAAACATTATTTTGAGCAATTGTATTACAGGTGTTATAAGATGGGTTGTACATTCATTTCTGTAGGGTTATGATGTCAGTAATCACATTTAGCACCTTTCAGATTTTGGATTTTGTCCATCAGTCAGGATTTAGTTTTTGTCTTTTTTAAATGCTGGGTGATGGGAAAGTTAAAAAAATGAATGGTCTGAGTGAGTGGTTGATTGTTACTCATACAGAAGACACCATGTTTGTATAACATTTTGCATTAGCATGTTATATAAAAACTTAAACCTGTCCCTATTCATGGGAAGTAATCTTTATTCTCTTCAGTTAACTACATTCCTTGGAATAGGAAACAGCCATTTGCATACTGTTTATGTTGAATACAACTTTGGGTAGAAAGTTGAATTTTGTTGGTTTTCACGCCACCACGTTAGAATATCTTTCCTTGAGAGCAGTGATTCACGCAGGTATTAATTAAGTTGACCTGAGAATTTGGTTCATTAAAGATCCTGGATATTAGTTTTTTTTTTTTAACTTCCTTCTGATTTATATAGATGCCATTATCTGAAAACTGGCAGAATCTAGAACAAGTGTGATTCACTTTATCAAATGACTGACTGGCACTGGAACTTTTATACAGACCATAAGCCCAGTCTGTATAAATAACTCACAACAGGAAAGTCTAATGGAAGTCTGATTGGACACTGGACATGCTTCCACTTCCATAGCTTTTACAGACTGACAAAATAAATGGGTATTTGAATGCAGTATTGCAACATACACCAAAAAAAGTTCCAACAGCTTTAATATCATTCTATGGATCGTAATACTATTTATGACATTAACTGTGTAGACCATTTCCTTTCCAGTAACATAAGGTGCATTACCAGTATGTGCTACATCTTGCATATATTTTCTGTTCAGTTTCCAAATGTTGAATGCTTTATAACTAATAGTCATCACTGTTGTCTTCATTCTCATACTGTCATCCTTTGTTGTGTTCTGTGTTTTTAATGCTGTGTGTTGGTAGTTGCCTGTGCACTACACAAGACAGATGTGTGTTGCAGTCATTTATGTTACTGTATTGACAAGTCTGTTATTAATCACATGTCTCATCTTCAGATAAAGAAAGTACAAGTTTTGGTGTTGGATAGTTGCCCGTCTCATATAAGCATGTCAGATGGCATCATGGTTTAATCACATGTAATTTACATGGTGGTTCCCACACCATGGGACACACATTTCATGTGTACGTTGTACACTCGTTTTGAAACCTTCTGCATCGTCTTCCCCTAGCGTGTTTTCCGTTAACAGGCTTGTGTTGACAGAAGACAGCCTTAAATTATCCAATGTCATGCTTCATTAGTTGTCTGTAAAAAATTCTCACAGTGAACATCACATAATCAGATCAGGCTGGTTTTATGTGATACAGGGATACAAGACAACACTGTAGCACATTTTTTGCTGAAGTTGCACCATAATGTAAGCATTCCTGTTTGGTGCATCTGATGCATGCTGAGTGCCACGAGGATTATTGGCACTGTTTCGTGCAGGTACAGTTTGTAGAGCAGATGCTGCCAGTGGCTCAGTGACCTCCACTTGAAAATAATCCTGCTTTCTTACCCTCACTGCATATGACTGTAGAAAAGATGGCATCCCACACAGCATGTATAGCAGAAAGGCCTTGCACTAGCGCAGTCACCAAGTATGCTCAATGTGCAGTACTTAAAAGAGTGTTGTGTGCATAGTTGTGTACACATTGTTTTAACTAACTCCATAAGGCACAGGAAGTTCTCAGAGAGAGAATATTCACCCAACCGGTCAAGAAATGTCTGCTGTCAAACCTAAGGCTCATTATCTTATTCACAAAAGCCAGCAACAGTACCCTGTCCTATACCAGATGAATCCCTGTACACTCGTATGCTTTGTTTCCGTGGTATCATCTAAATGTTGTCCTCTGAACAAAGCCATTTTTGTGAATGATGTTGATGGCCACTGATGTTTATTGTAATGATATGTCAACACTGATTTTATAAAGTGTGTGTATCCATATGGCTTTTGTTTTGTGAGGGAATATGAAGAAAGTGAAGACCTGGAATGAACTGATGATCAGATTTAAAAATTCAAATCTGTTGATGTTACGTGTCACTCTGAGCATTGAGCATGAGCATGAACAATAGCAGCCTAAATGAGGTGACAGCTTTCTTGATAGGTAGTGATACAAGTTTCAGACACATCAGTGCTATACACATATAAACATAACAGTGTCAGTCAGTACAGTATTTACTAAGAGAACTATTTTGAATGTATCATTTAAAAGAAAATATTTACTAGTATTTCTGATTCGTTGTTTGGCATTATAATTGTCATAGGCCATTCAGATTGTATGATGTTTCACTTTTGTGATAAGGGACACTACTGCCAAGATGCTACTTAGTGTTTCACACATGATACTGGATTTTGTCAACATGGCATTAGTGTCAGTTATTTCATCTAAATAGGAAATATTTGGGTTTATTTTTTATTTTTTTGTAACTACTGTTAAAGTTGTTATTTATTCAGTTGTCTTGCTTTCTATTCTGTCATTAAGTCAAAGATGGTTACACAGTGCCTGTTTGTCATATTTTGTTTGTTATGCATTTCTACTTGATGCAATATTTTTGTAGATGACAGTCATGCAACACCAGTTCTTGTTGGGTTTTTTTTTTTTTTTTGTTGACCTTGCATCTTGGTATATCCGTACAGTATGAACCAACAGGATGCACTATTTACTTTCGATTTATTTCAATAACTAACCTCTACATGTTTCGAGCAGGCTTACTGCTCATCACCAGGAGGTACTACTCTGTATATACAGCAGTTTATATATGTCACGCGTTTAGGTTGACTTGCTGTTGGCAGGATTGGAATGGAACTGGTTCCATTCCAATCCTGCCAACAGCAAGTCAACCTAAACGCACGACATATACCATCTGCTATATATACAGAGTAGTACCTCCTGATGATGAGCAGTAAGCCTGCTCGAAACATGTAGAGGTTAGTTACTGAAATAAATCGAATGTAAATAGTGCATCCTGTTGGTTTCTGTCATACAGACATACCAATTTTTGTGCTTTATGGTGCTGTGCAGATCACAGACAGGAATAGCAACTTTTCCCATGTATTGAGTCACATTTCTGAAGTATCAAAGGAATGGAATTTTCAGTCTTAGCATACAAAAAGTGTTAATTTTTTCTAGTACATTGTGTTCATAGGCATGATGAAACCAGTTATCTTTCTGTGAGCCATCATTTTGGAACAAGACGTGAAGAGCCATTTAGGGTTCTTTGTCACCTTTGCTCTGGTGTACCAAACTAAATTTTGTTCTTTTCCATTTACCAGCTTGTGCAACGCAGCTAACCTGTCCTCTGCTTGTATCTACTATACTGGTGGGTGTATGTTTTCTCTTCTCTTCTCTTTGTCACATAGCTGTAGATACCTTGGCTCAGTTTCCAAAGTACCTACTGTAGTTTCAGATGTTGGTAGATTCATGAAATTTCTGTATTTAGGTAGTAAGGAAAAAAAGATCCATCGCCTTTTTTTAGTAAGAGTGCTAATACTGATTGAATTAGCACAGTGTCCAGGGAATTGTCAATATGGTAGCATCAGAAGAGGTTTAACACATGACTGATTGTTACTCTGTTTTGACACTCTTCCTGTTGCAGTGAATGTTTCAGGATATGTGTTAGTATGTTGGGAAATTTGAAATTTAAGGTTTCTTATGATAATTACATTCTATGCAACCACTGGCAAGATAAGCATGGAAAGCTGTGGCAGCTCTTCCTTATGTATCATGACAGATATTATATTGCTCCCTTCTGGTACACAATATGTGTTCAGTGACGTACTTCACATGAAGGTGACAATTACAGAAGTGAGAATACTATGTGAGTGGTGTTTAATCTGTTCCACTGACCATTTTCAGCCTCTTTATCAGAAGTTCTAGCAAGGTGAACTGTCAGTAATTGAGCGAGTCACTGCATTGGTATAACTGCTGTGGCCATTATTCATTTTGTTATTCCTTTCATAATAACAGGAAAAACTGAATTGATAGTTAACACATTTGTAGTGGACTGTGCATGATGCATGGGTGATATTACTTTCATCATGCTGCCTGCAGTCTGCAAGTGCCCTAAGACTGGAATTGTACACATGAATGAAAGTTCTGTTTTTCATAATACTAAAATAGTAGCATTATGTTTTCACAACTGTTAATGTTTTTCATTCATTTTTAAGGAAGTATATTGGTATTGTACACAAAAAATTAATCATTTTGTCACACTATATATATATATATATATATATATATATATGTATTACCCATTATTTTGATGAAATTGCACTAAACATGGTTTTAAGTTAAGGATAGGAATATATTTTGATTACCTTTGCTTTTATTTCTTCCCACAATTAACTGGATTTTCCGAACTACTGGTGCGTTCTGTGTACAGGTAAGAAGTGCTATGACGTGCAATGAATTGTATTTCAGTATGGCTGTCCCTTATTTAGCTAATAGCTATAATTATTTTGTTTATGCATTGAAACCTTGCCCATTTAATTGGCATGAAGGTTGAAACTATACACTGCTCTGGTTTGTAGTTTCTGTACCTATTGATATTGATTGCAGGTTGGCCTGTTCAGGACTAGGTTTTAATGAGGAAAAACAGTGTGTTGAGATGTGTTTTGGAGTAACTCTTTAACCTTTTGCAGTCCAAGTTATTCTTCTGAATTCCTACAGACTGGTCCACATTAATTTTCCAGAAAATATCTTCGCAATTCACAAGCAGCCACTTGATAGCAGCAGCTTAGGGAAAACAAAGCACTGTGAAATTTAACATGAAATTGGACTGATAAGGGTGAATAAATTGATTGATTTTCATATAGTTTCATGGAAACTACTCAGTGAAAGGTTCCCAGTACAGTATGTTAGAAGTTTTTATCTTCATTGTTTCCAGCATAAGTCGCCTGGCAGTGGAGTTTACTTATCTACGGCTTTATTTCATTCCTGGTTGTGCTGATAAATGATTTATTCCATAGGTTAAATTTCACATGATCAGTTCCTATACCCAAACCCAGGATGGGAAATAAAGCAATCAGAATTGTAGATGAAAAAAGTAGTGCAGATAAAGAAAGAAGGCATACTTTTCTGTTAGCAAGCTGCCAACTAACATCTGACATGACTGTAATCCTTGTTGTCACTGCTGTAAGAATCTTGGATTCCACATTGTTGTTTCATTCTTTCCCAACCATGTACTGAGTTGTTCACGTTTTGTACTTCTCATCGCAGCTTTCATGTCAGATACATGTAACATAGTGAATAGTTTGTGACACTGTTTATACACCCAACTCATGCAGTTTGTCTGATTTATTGTTTGAGTGATATGACCCAAGTATGCAAAAATTTAGTTCATTCTTTTGGAACTTCATAAAAAAAATTGTGAGTTCCTCATTTCATTGGTGTGGGCTGTATTGAGTTGCATTGCATTTCTTTGTCTAGTATATATCTGTACTGCAGAACTGAATATGCAACACATTTAAAACTGCATGTATGCACTTTGAGATATGATGTGTAAGTGACTGGCCAGGTGGGGTCTCGTTGCTTTGGGGATATGGCATCACATCACTGGCAGATTGGTGCCCCACATGGAAGACAGCATTGTGGTCTCACCTTCTATGTCTTCATTTCTCCATGTGCTGTGACACTTCAATTTTGTGGCTTATTAGTATGCACAGTGTCACATGCTTTGTCACCAACACAGGTACTGTTTTCACATACTCTGATCATGTTGGCAATAGGGACATCTGGTGCCATTCAGGAACACTGCTAGAACTTGTGCTCCTAGCAAGAAAAAGTAATGGACCTAAACCATTATTTTGGAAGAGCAAATTTTCATATTCAATTTTTTCATGGATGTTTGCTGTTTTCAAGTAAATATATTGCTGGATTGGTTGATAGATGGCAGAGCTATGCAGTGACACCAGTGTCTCAGTTTTTCATGTTCTGAACATTTGCTGTTTTTCTGGCAGTGACCTGGTCACTGTACTGACATGTGCAGAACTTAAATGTGTATGTGCAACTACAACTATTGTTATTAACTTTGCATTTAGTGTTTGTCGATTGAATGAATGAGAAGCATTGAGTATTACCATTTTGAGTTGAACAAAATTTTAAATTTGGGGTACTGAGTGGTGTAGTCATATGTTTATAATCCCACCATATTTTTGTGTTCAGTAAATGCATTTGCATTCTAGTAAATGAATAGTTGGTATGGGGTAATATGACAGGTTAGGTGATTTCTCTTTTGTTGCACTTTTTCCCTACACATGTACATTTAACTGAATCTTCATACGTCAACTGGTTGTTCATTTACTCCATATTATATCCAGTTTTATCAGTAGCAAATCAAGTGTGAAGTTCCAGTTGATTTGAATCTTAAATTAAGTGTAAATATTTAAGGTGTCTGTGGGATGTAGTCTTAAATCTGTCACTACGTGGACAATTTATTGAGTATTGTGTAACTTACCATAAAATGGTAATTTTTTGTAGATGACAATGTGTTTGTCTTGTTCCAAAGATGTGCATGATCATGAACACTATATATAAGTAAATGTCCTCCTCTCAGAATTATAGTTCTCAAGTAAATCATTTAGTAGATTAACACACTTGTATCATTTAGTAACAGGTAGGAATTATCACCTAATGTCAATATTGAAATATATTGTTCTTTAATGTTGTGTTCGTGAAGATTTTAATGTGTTTGCTAGAGTCAAAAATTGCCCTCTTCCCCCATCCAACAACTTTCGTACTCTTACTTACTCCATGGCACAGAGTCCTTCTTGAGAAGCTAACTGGTTCTCAGCTAGTCATATTCCCTGCATTTTATGAAACCCGAAGGTACATTACTGCATTTGTCTGATACATGTTCTATCCTGAGCCAGATCAATCCAGTCCATGTCCCCCCATTTTGCTCCCTGAAGGTCCTTCTTAATATTATCCTCCCATCTACACCTGGGTTTTCCAAGTGGTGTCTGTTCCTCAGGTTTTCCCACCACAATCCTGTATGCACCTCTCCTCTCCCCTTTACATGCTACATGGCCCACCCATATCGTTCTTCTTAATTTGATCGCCTGAATAATAATTGGTGAGAAGTACAGATCATTAAGCTCCTCAGTATGTAGTCTTCTGCACTCCCATTTTACCGCATCCCTCTTAGGCCCAAATATTGTCCTCAGCACACTATTCTCAGACACCCCCAGCCTACATTCCCCTCTCATTGTGAGCCACCAAGTTTCACACCCATACAAAACAACAGGCAAAATTATAGTTCCATATATCTTAATCTTTATATTTTTGAATAGCAAACTGGAAGACAAAAGATTCAGCACCAAATGATAGCAAGCATTCCCTGACTTCAGTCCTCTCTTAATTTCTTCCTGAATAGAATTTTGATTTGTTAAGGTTGTTCCCAAATATTTTAAATGTTCCACCCTGTCAAAGGAGCTGTTGTCAGTCTCTATACTGTGACTTCATCCTGCATTCAGATATCGAGACATAACCATGTACCTAGTTGTATCAGCATTTATTTCAATTCAGTCTCCTTACTAGCAATTACTAACACTTGTTTTTTTTTTTTCTTTTTTTTTTTTTTTTTTAGTTTATTTTCTTTCTCCTTTTTTTTTTTTTTTTTATCATAAACCAAAAACTGTTGTGTTTTTTTTTATGCCATCGT
>Ga0123357_10001688_pt1 | contig 23771 bp, 14 predicted proteins | sample TergutEmb28metaG_FD_89873 | JGI IMG/M metagenome (GOLD analysis project Ga0123357, IMG submission 89873) | Embiratermes neotenicus P4 segment gut microbial communities from Petit-Saut dam, French Guiana - Emb289 P4 | ecosystem: Host-associated > Arthropoda: Insects > Digestive system > Gut ... | reverse complement strand
CACACAAAATTCCCATTTGAAACTGTATTTCTGGGGGATTAGGGGATTGGCATCCTGTATAGTGTACAATTCTACCACTAGTGGGCATACAGACATGTAGAGTATATACATACTGTCTATACAATATATTTACATTTCTATACAGTATACAGTATAACAAGCCATCATCAGGCTGACAAAGTACCAAACAAAAATTGTTAAGAGCACAAAGTACTATGGTAGAATCACCACCTATAATCTACTCAATATTGCAGGCCCATATGACTACAGTTTAGAAAAGAGACGAATGATTGATTCAGGAGGAGAAAAGAGCACAGTGAAAATCAAATAAGACTCTTGCTTCCTTCTCAAGTGGTCGTGGCTGGACAAGAATGTTTCATCTTTCATGAGGTGTTCACAATGACTAACAGGAAGGTGTGTAATGTTATCACTTCCACTTCATTGGCTCAAGTATGTTACACATGTCATCTAAGAAAAATAAATATTAACGATGATACTGTAAGAAGACCGGTGGATATAACATTTTTGGTATTTGGTTTATCTACACTGCATGCCTAGGTCAGGTTTTTTTTAGTACTTTCTACATGTTGCGTATTGAATTGACATTAAAAAATGGCAAGCTCGTGGTGACAATGGTTGGTTGGACTGAGAGCTGGAACAAAACTGTGTTACATGACAAAGGTTGGATACAGGAGCATATGTGTTAATATTTAACATTCATATCCCTACAAAAGCATGGGCACCATTATTACCCTACAGAATATTAGCAAATTTTGCATTTGTCATTTCTACATTAGTGTGAATTTATACAGCTTAAGAACTGATGAAGTCTATGTTTCTACAAGTACCATTTTATTTTGAAGGACTACGGTTTTTTGAGTAAAGGTGACTTGTACCCTTAAAATAAGGCACAAAATTCCTCCAAAATTCTGGTAACACATACAAACTTACACCATGTCATAACAATGAATATCACAATCTTCATTTTTCAGTGCCATGAGAGCCTGAAATTTTATTTGCTCTCTCACAGACTAGGCTGCAGCCTAAATAACAACAATCTGTCACCTGTATAAATAACTTCAGTTTTCAGAATTTAGCTACACTATGTGTTGAAGCTTTTACACTACAGTGCATATTACAGTCACCAACTTATGTCACAACATTCACATTGCAACAGCTTCAACATACAACATGCTCTCATTATATACATGTTTTGAAACCTAATTTTATGAATTCCTCAGCTGCTCAAGTATTCCACTACACAAAATGACTTTTACTCTCACCCTTTCTTGTAAATGCAATCTCTTTTTTTTAAGGTTAAATTGCAATGATTACATTGTGTAATTCATGAACAGCTTGAGGATTCTCTTCTCTAGACATCCAAAATCTGATCATTAATAAATAGAAGGGTATTCATAATAATACCACTTGTGCCATTTCCTAGCTGTACCTTCAATATATATAATAAAGAAACTTACACCTCCATTTATTCAGATTATTTTATCACTTCATTTTAATAAATTCTGCTTCGCAAGTTTTTAAATTCTTCATGTTTTAATTCTAAGAGCAGGGCAAACTGTATTTTATTGCAAGTGTTCTTTATCATTGCAATGTGGTTATGCATTAACACCATGACACCTTATGGCTGGTGTATGCCAGCACAATTAAACCTGTCCTGTGTTTGTCTCTACACATAAACAAGAAATACCATTAGCTGTATTCACAGATGTGTCCACAGCCAGTAGGACATTGCTTGTTGACTTCCCACCACTCCTGCAAGTGAGCAAGATGGCCTCCATGGGAACAGCCCTGACACCAGGCATACAAGCCACGCACCACTTTGTGACACACACTACACACAGCACACTCAGAACTGTGGCAACGGTCACAGAGCCACCCTGTTCGCTGCAGAAGCTTGCTACACTGTCCACAGCTAGTGTGTACTGTTGTAGACTGCTGGTTTAACTGCATCACACTAGGAATCCATGCAAGTTGAATCACCTGGCACCGAGGAATAAAACTAATTTTAAGTTACAAGAAACAAAACAGGTTTGCAATTATTCTGCAGGTCATACTCACATCACTATTACCAACAAGTTTTTAACAAACACTTGATTTTCAAAGACATTTCATGAAATCACATTCATGAAAGTAACTGTAACTGTCACTCACAGAAATAAAAACAGAGCTGTTAGCTGTGCACAGTATTCTTCATAATGTATGGGTAAAAGAAACTCAAGAAGTTTGCAGATAAGTATGTGATAACCAAGATATGGTCATTACAATCAATGAAACACTGGAAGGGTTGATAATGACAAGAACACCAACGAAGATCTTTAAAGGAAAAATATATGGTAGCCAACTGGTAGGGAAGCCAAAGGACAGGTGGATACATGATGTGACCAGTGAAGCCAGAAAAATCCTAGGGATCACAGGATATAAAAGATTGGCACTGGAAGGGAAAATGTGGGTAAGAAGGCTAATCCTCAAATCATTATTACTTTTTTGTTGTCATAATCGTTGTTGTTGTTGTGGTGGTGGTGGTAGTGGTAGTATTGGTAGTAGTAATAGTAGGAGCAGCAGCAAGCAAGCCTGTTGTAATTTCAACAGTAATTAGCTAGTTACCAGCCTGATCACACTGTACTCATTTCACTGTCATCCATCCCCACACATTGCAGCAAGACCCCTCATGGTGCTGCTGCATTAGAGCATGCTTCTGCCAATGATCAACAGTTCTTGAGAGTGGAAATTACCGCATAATTGCTAACATTCATTTAGTCATTCAGTGCATTTGGTACAGAATATACATGCTCAGCTGATGTATACAATACGTACACTTCTGGCACACACACATTTTCTAGTGTTTCTAATTCGAGTCTGGAAGAAAGCCTGCAAGTGATGTCAGTGCATCTAAGGTGCAAGAGAAAAGCATTTATTTCAATGTGAAGCAGGAAGTATTCATGCAGCTGGAAACTGGCAGTATCAAGTTTGTTGTGGGTGCTTCTGGCAACATCCATGATAAGAACAATTACACAAAATGCAAACAAGTGAGACCAGTATGAGAAATTTCTACACAGTTCCTCAGAAACAGTATCACTGTGATCATGCAGATCATGAGACAGTTCACAGGTAATAACCCTGACCACAAGCAAAGCTCTAAGGCAACATGAAGTGTTCTTGACATGACACCCTAGTACTGAGAAAACTCAACAGAAGACAATCAACTCGACCCCATACGTCACGAAGGAGCAGAGGTTCGCGGAAGACCAACAGCCCACCCCCTCATCTGGTGTATAATTAGGGGTACAGAATATCATAAAAAAAATGACTCAATAAATGTTCATTATTATTATTATCATCATCTTTGTATTTTCACCTAATCTTGATTTACACAACTTTAAAATGACCCCATTTAGCACTGTTCTGGTTAGGGCTCCACATTCTAGGAATATATCCTGAGCATTAAGTGGGGTATTACAGTACAGACTTTGTGGCAACACCTCTCATATATATGACACACTCTCCAGACATGACACACTTTGGATTTTAATTTTTAGATTCACTTCGCCAAGTTGGTGATGTACCGTCACAGCTGCAATATGTTGGATATTTCATGTGGTCAAATTCACAGCATTCTGAAGGACAATCGGAACAGGTGTTGGATTGCCACCAAATTTGTAATCCATACTACCCACTCTGCTTTTTCTGTGCAAGAACTTTTGACTAAAAACAAAATGACTGTCATTCCACAAACCCTCTGTGCACCATATTCAGTGCCATGTAAATTCTTTTCCCAAACCTCAAGATGGTTTAAAGTGAAGGAAATTCAAATATATCACAACCCTCCCTTTTTTTTTAATTGACATTTTAAGCCCCCTTTTTGGAATCCTGAAATGTGTTGTTTCTGCTTTCTTCTATACTGTTCTATAAATTTAGTTACTGTTGGAATTTTCAGTTCTCTAATAATTCACCAACATGTTGGTCTAGCAAGTGTTTTACAGTCATAAGATCCAGTTAATAGTTTGTAGCATTCTGACACAATTTACAGTTTTTACATTAAAATCCCCTTTCTCTTTAGAGGATATACAGTAAAGATACAGATAATGAAAACAAATACTATTATCAGCAATGAGCTTAAATACAGGGGTGAAAATAAACATTAGGCTGTATGAACGAAAAAACTGTTTATAGTTAAGTGTTGTGTCTCAATATTCCTGGATATGCAGCTGAAAATATTAAGTCTTCTACAAATCTATTAAAGAAAGCAACAGTTCACAAGTCAAACTCAAAAGAAAATTTGTTTACATCCATTCACAGACATTTTGGGGGTTGGATAAGTATCACAGCATGAACTAGTTCACTACGAAAACTTACCTGTGTTCCCACTTCCCACAGTCGATACCTTGCCAGAATATCCAGGTACCCTAACAGCCAATGTTCTTGTGTTGCTTCATCTAATGTAGTGAGACTCCGTCGCCGGTCTCCAAGAGCTAACAAAACAGATGCTGAAGTCTGAACATCTCCCAGAGATGCACGTTGTTTCAACATTTCCACCATGATATGGCTTGGCTCCCACAGCCCAAGTCGGAGTACGGCAGTTACACTCAGAAGCGAAGAAGGCTGATCTTCGGCTGTTACAGGCTGAGTATCTGCAATGTCAATCAAAGGAGACATCTTATTATAGCTGTCTGGGAATAAAGGAATTTAAGGTTCTTCTCACAGTACTACAGCCTGTCTTAAGGTAGCTAAATGCAAGTAACATTATACTAATGTAGTTCCTAATGTCAATGCATCTGCAAGTTACCACCATGTTAAAATAAATAATTTACATTATAAGCACATCATAAAACAATGCATAACACATGGTACATGCAATGGTTTACAGACACTTAAGGTATTGTATACGAGGTTTGTTCAAAAAGTACTGACCACAGTACATGAAGTAGATAAGGCTTACGGGGTTTTAACCCTAATTGTCTTCAACACAGTTCCCTTCCACAGCTACACACTTCGCCCAACGTTTCTGCCACTGTTGGAAACATTTTGTGATCTTTCGGGATGTCTAATAGTGTCGTCAAATTTCGTTTGACGTACTCCGTTGCCTCAAATCGGTGTCCTTTCAGAACTTTCTTCAGCCTTGGGAATAGGAAAAAGTCACACGGTGCGAGATCTGGTGAGTATGATGGCTGCTGCATCTGAGTGGTGCCGTGTTTGGCCAAAAACTGCTGCACAAGATGTGAAGTGTGTGCAGGTGCATTGTCGTGGTGCTGGATCCAGTCGCCATCCCGCCATTTTTCCGGTCATTTTCGACGAACTGATACATGCAAACGTCGCAAGACCTCCACGTAGAATTCCTTGTTAATCGTTTGCCCGTCGGGAGCGTACTCGTGGTGTACGATACCCTCAGAATCAAAAAACGCCAGTAACATGACCTTTGTTTTGCTTCGCACCTGGCGCCCCTTCTTTGGTCATGGAGACGTGGGACCCTTCCACTGTGATGATTGCTGTTCTGTCTCCAGGTCGTACCCGTAGACCCAGGACTTGTCACCTGTCACAATGATCTTTAGAAACTGAATGTCTTCACATGAACACTCAAACAAATCACGGGCGATTGTGTGGCGTTGCTCACGTTGGTCATCTGTTAGCAAATGCGGTACAAACTTCGCGCACGCATGTTTCATGTGCAGATCGTCGATTAAAATTCCATCGCATGAGCCCACAGAGATCCCACAGTCATCCGCTATCTCTCGTACTGTCAATCTCCTGTTATTGCGAATGACTGTTCTAACTTTAGCAATCATTTCCTCGTTTCTCGATGCTGATGGTTGTCCCGAGAGGGGGTCGCTTTCAACGGAGGTTCTACCCTCTTTAAATCGACGGAACCAGTCAGACACTTGTGTACAACCCTTTGCATCTTCACCGTATGCTTGCTGCAATAATTGATACGTTTCTGTTGTGGTTTTTCCTATTTTAAAACAAAACTTGATGCAAATGCATTATTAAGTACTTTCACACATTGTAAAAATCACTATTACATAAACGCACTAGTTACTTCTGCGACCTACTACAGCCAACTGAGCAAACGCAGCCACTTGCAACTTGTGTCATGAGTTGCTATGACATGTCAAGACTGGTTGCAAACACGTCCCACCCAGTGAACAACCACTACAATTCCAATCCGGATACTATTTGAACAAACCTCGTATACTAGGATTATGACTTGTACACTGCATGTAACCAGTTACAATGGGCAAGTTTAATTTTTAAACTGAGAAACCTCATTATTTTAACAAAGCGCAAAATTATTTGAAAGTCATACTGTATTAGAATGTACAGTGTAATTTACAACTGAAAATTTTTTTACCTAATACAGCACCATAGGCAGTCAAAACGTCTGCTCATATACAAAGAGAAATACAGCAGTTTAAAATACCGTAACAGAGGGCAACAGCACCTAGTAGTGTGGCGACCTGCAAAGCCTCTAACATTAAGGCTGCCATTATGCCAATGCCTTTGAGAGAACGAGACAGAATGTCAGACGGTTCCGGAAGACTGACAGGGACAGAGTCCAAGACACATCATTGGCATACAGGACCAGTGGTCAGCAGAAGGAGCATAGTCGTGTCATGGCAAGTAAGAGTGTTGCGTATCATGGATAGCAAGTGTGGATAACCGAGTAAAGGGAGACTGTAACTGCAAAAATGCATTAGTGCATCGCATAGTGGAGAAATGAATGTGTGGAGTACTGTTCAAGACTGGTGTCAGCGCTGTGAGCATCAGAAGACAACAGAATTAAGCAAAGTGTAGATAAGGCTATGAGCCCGAAGTACTAAATGTATGAGTGCAGGGTAATCTCTCATGAGTGATTCTTGAAATTCTTTTGAGTGTTCTGTTTTAATTACTGACTGTTTTAACTCTTTTAACTGCAGTGTCAATAAACGCTGTTATTTATTAAACCCACAGGCATATCTGTCACAATATTTAATTCAATTAATTTGTTAGTGCTGAGATAAAACACAATGATACACTTTGATTTAAATTATCTGGCCCAATCAAATCAAGCTACACCACTATTAAATGAAGCAACTAAGGGTTAGGATGAACTTCAGTCTGAAGAAATTTCTATGGCTTGCCAGCATTTTTTGTAAGCACATTTCACTGCACACTAAAACTCACCATGATCATTTAGATCCAGTGATCCATGATTTGGGAACTGTTCTGGTGGTGGTGACCGATCCTGGATTTCATGTCTCAAGGGAAATGCTTCACTTGGAAGGGTCCAGTCCTGTTGCATCTGAGAATCTAGCAGCATGTGTGATCCACCAAGCAATCCATTACTCAGACTCATCCCCATCATGCCATTATTCATCCGGTCAAAGTCCACACTTAATGGATCCATTTCTCCATCACCAAAGAAAAAATCTCCCTGAGGGATAGACAGATTTCCCAAACCAATCCTACCATTGAAATGTTGCTCTGGAGTTTCATCTGTTTCAGTTTCATCTTCCCCTGCACTCACTGCACCCCCAGGTGTCTCTCCTCCACCACCACCACCACCACCACCACCACCACCAAGTAATGAACACTGATCACTGTCTCCACCTACACCAGTACTGTTGGGCTCAGCCCCTGTATTGGCTCCTAATGAACTTGGCAGCACACCCAAACCTGTTTCCTCCCTTGATACATTCCCAGACGGAGTTTGTTGTCCAAAATCACCCTCCTTGCTACTGTACAGTGTCTTCACAACACTCCAAACCAAGCTCACCTGTAATTAGCATACAGAGGTTCTGATAAAACACAAATTATAAGTACATCCTCTACACTACTTCAGTCCAACTGACAAAATCTACTTCATATGACACAAAAGTCAGAGTCTGATGTACAATACCTGCTTGAAAAATCAAAGGGCCTACATTTTACAAACAAATGATTTCCAATCATTACACTCTCTGCCACCATTCATCGGTGAATTAACAGAAGACAAGCAAATTCAGGCCAATCCACTCTCTTGGAAGACGAATATTTTTGATGATAAATCGCTAATACTCCAACACAAGAGCTTGACATGTGTCGATAAAAGTTTTCTGAAGATATGAGGACTTTAAAACTGATAGCATTTCAAGATTCTATGAAATAAGTTAAATTCAGCTGCAAGAGGCAGACAGACACTAAATTCCCATTGCAGAGAGCTTCCAATGCAATGCTTCTCTGACAGCTGCCATGGTTGGAGCTTAAAGTACATTTCTTTAAGAAACCATATCCTTTGGAATGTTGAAGCATTCGTAATGAGTGTACAATGACATGCTTAATTATATAAACACACTGGCACTAGGTTTCAACATGGTTCTTGGAAAATATGCCAGATGTAAAGGCATGTTAAAAATGGTGCCCAAAAGATGTTTTAACTTTCATTTTCCCTATATTTACAAATTTAGTCCAGATCTGAAAAAAAAGAACATAATGTTACCCCAGAAAAGTCAAATTTCAATACAGAGTTCTTGGCTTGCAAAACTATAACCAGTAATGCATAAGTCTTGAAAAATTCCATCACATTTGATCATAGGAGTCCTATGTTGTCACAACAAATAACTGCAAACAGCAGAAAATTCCCGTGATCAGTGCACAAAATATGTATTTTTCTAGAAGCACCAACAACCTTGATAGAGTAGGAGCACCTCAAATACACCTAACCAGTAGCATAATGCTTTATTACTACTATGCCATACTAATATACCATGCAAGCACTGGATGTGTCAAACATATTCAGTATGCCAATGAGTGACTTACATGATGTCTATTAAGGTCTTTTGCTACAGCAGCATTGTGGTCACAAATATCAGCCAGTGGGCGCCCAGTCAAAATGTATCTGCGGGCACACTCATGGAAACATCGTGTCTCCCGTAGACTCTTACACAAGAACCGGTGTGTGACACTGTTTGCCTGACAGAACTGCTCACTATGAAGGGGGGCCTTCCGAAGGATGCCTGCCAGTTTGGTTGATCCACGCACTTGGTTCACGTTTACTTGACAAGCATACATCACATCACCTTTGCTGTTCAGAGATACTGCTTGAGGATTTGCCTTGCTTGCTGGACGTGAGGCATCTTGAAACACATGCTGGTATAAGGTACAGTCCTGCACATCACAGTGGAAAAACACTGTATTTAACCCAAGGTACAGCACTCTGCTTGAGCAGCTGGAAGTTTATCGGCTGATCAAGAAATGCCCAAGATCACAATCAGACCATAAACTGAGCTACTTCAGTCTAACTGATGTCTTCACAATCTATTCCTCAAATATGGCAAGGTAAAAGGGCCCTTATACATGCCATGAAGACACTGATCCACTATTCTCTGAATTTTGGCACCAGACGGAGGGGTGTGGTCACCCTCATACCCTGGCCACTTTACTCCCCAGAAAAACTGCTCCCAGTTCTCACTGAACAGTCCAACCTGCAGCCTAACCACCACACTGACTGCTGACCCAGCTCCTCACACAATCTGTTATTTCATCTAAGTAACCATCATCACGCTCTTACCCTACTAGTTGAGAGGAAGACATGAGGATCACCTCTCCATGCAACACCAGTAGCTACATCTTTATGTTCATTAAATGCAGCAAATGGAATATATGGCCGTCTCACATCCCAAACATTGATGCTACAATCCACTACCAAGGCACAGCTGGCAATGTGGTATTTCCGCTGAGGCCTCCATTTAATGTGTCCTACAGATGCTATGGTGTGAATCGTGTACTCTAAAGACGGCTTGCCTGCCAGGTCCCACACCTAGAAAGAAACAAGTGTACGAAGGTTTCAGCCCCTGGTAGACGCATATTTCCAGATGTGTTCATTGCTATTCTGTGTGTTTGACTGAATGTCTCTACAGATATCACACTCCACACAGACAATGTTTTTTCATAATTTTATAAAAATCTTCACCACAATGAAGAGACTTTCATGTAAAAGCAGCATATTTTAATTAAATGTATATTTACATCACCTACTATAATGAGACCAGTCAGTCTATTCCCTGCACTCTTTTGCTGAATAAGTAATATGTGACATAATTGTACCTCGACAAATAACAAAACTTATCTTTAGGTCAGCAGTGCTGTTTCACCCTCTTTCTGATCTGTGGTATTGGTTCACATGCCATTTCTATTCATCACTTTGGGAACTACATCAATTATTCAGGCTATAATAAACATATATAATGTCGTCCCTGTCCATGCCATGAAGGCATATTGGGCCAGCACAGGCACTGCACCACTCACCTTATAACTTCTTCATAAACCTACACACCAAACGTTATCTAAATCACTTCAGTAGTTCAGAAGAACAAATATGCTGACAGATGAATGAAAATTATATAGGTTTATTTTACACATCAAATCCAAAGAGTGAATAAAACTGCCATACACTGAACAAATTCCATTATATCAGAACAAACAGACCCATAACAGGATATTCTCATAAAAATGTGTATTTCAGTGGAATGTTTCATTACTTAAAATTGTGCACAACACAGATCAATACACTGTGATCTTTTCCACAATCCAAAAAGTTGTTGCTCCAAAGCAAAATATGCCAAAGTGTAAAAACCAACTGCAGAAAGAATGCAAGTACATATTTTGGTCACATGCTCACTACTCAATATTACATTCCTATTACAATATGCAAGAGTCTTGGCACAGCAGCACTCTTTCATGGCTGAGCCCCATTTCCAGCATTGTAATATTAAACATTTAAGGCTAAATTATATACCCACACACAAGTCATACAAAAAAAGATATAAAACAAAGGAATAATACTGACATGGTCTCTGAGAATATCATTACTATCAAAAGACATTTAGGCATATGCCTATAATTATTTCTTATAAACACACAAAAATTTCAAAATATGCGCACTGTTCATGAACAAAAAACAATGCTAGTGGATTTTTTTATAATGCTAACAATATATATATAGGCTTTTCTATTCCTATTAATGCTTATTTTTAATATCCTGTCTACATCTCATGCCAACATGACAATTTTTTCTTAATGTTAAAAACTATCAATTCTAAAGACAATATTATAATGAAGTATTCAACACTGACATGTAATTCACGATACTGTGGCAGCACATCAAGTCACAAGCTATGACACAATGGGCATGCATTGTTACAGAATACAATTCAAAAAATTAAGGAAATAGCACTTCAAGGAGCCTACAGCATCCTTTTGATTTTTAAAGATTAAAACAATGTACAAAATTTGAACAAAAACTAGTGTGGAGCATTAATTTGACATTTAATGTATTTAAATAAAGTATAGAACAGCTGCAATGTCAATGATACCAAATAACATATAAATGTCCACCTCCTTTACAGGTTGTTGATGAATGTCATTTCAGGTAAAGAGCCCATTCTTTCACTCGTCCCTTACACCCAATCCTCTGGTCACATTAAAAACTTATATCAGCACAGCATGGCTTTGGGCTGCACTCATTGCTGGTTCAAACCAAGGTTAATACACTGTGTTCATTACTGTCTTGGTAAAGTGAAGCAAAGTGATGAGTGAGTGCTACACAGAAAATGCCATATCCAGAAACTTGTAAAACTGTGTTATCTCACAGTGTGTCAGATTCCTCCACCTACACAACAAGGAAAATTCCATACTGGCAAAGGCTGTTGCTGTATATATGCACTATATTAAGTGCTACACTATATATTCTGTTATGCTTCTTGTCATTTTCCTTCTTACCATTGTTTTAATTCAAAATTGACACTGAAGTAGTTTGATTCCCCACTGCATGATACATTTTAGTAAACTAATGAAGTTTTTGAGTAAAGAGAGACCAACTTGATGTCACTTGCTTTATTATTTCTTTACTTAATGCTCAACATGTTTTGGATGTTAATACAGCCATCCTCAGGAGCTTGCGACTTATGTGTTGAGTTATTTTGTGGGTTACATTGATCTGGATCGATACCAATACCACAACGTAACTCCAACACACATCGAACCAGATCAACATAACCCACGAAAAAACTCAACACATAAGTCGCAAGCTCCTGAGGATGGATGTATTAACATCTGAAACATGTTTAGCATTAAGTAAAGAAATAATAAAGCAAGTGACATGAAGTTGGTCTCTCTTTACTCAACTATCAAGATAATGCACGGTCCAATAAACATAAAATAATGAAGTTTTGTCCATGGGATTCTGCCTTTTAAACATTCCACACTTCATAAAATGCTAGCACCCAACTGACAGAACAATTTCACTTACATATCTGTTTTTATTTAATTTTACACTGTGACTGAATCAGACACCATTTAGTTCAATATTAACAAACTGCCAATCTTGAAGCAAATGTAAAAAAAAAGACGAATTCTAGAGAAATATTGCTAACATAGCCTGGAGTTTCTGGAGAGCAACATCATTTTTAGCAGACATGTGCCTGGCCTTTGCATAAGCATTGTGTCACAATTTTTGGATGCTATAAAACAATACTCAAACTCTTTAAACATCCAGCATTACAAAAATAACAATTCATAAAGTAATTAATTCAACAGAATGAGCTTCCCCTTGCACCATATCCCTATAGTTCCTTGTGTCCAGCTGTTGTATCCTTAAAAGACAATCCAAAATGGTCTTGGCTGAGGCATACAGTGTCCTGCATTACTTTCATCATATTACAGCCAAAAAGATGCATTACATAAAGACTGTTTATGCAGTTTCTTCAAGCTATGATAGCAATAATGACACTAAAGACAGCACGAAATTAAATGTACAACAGCGATATTACAGTCTACTGATAATTTGTTTTATTTGTTTTTGGTACATATGTTACAGTAATCATTTTCATCAACTGCAGTATTATCCGATCCGATAACCTTGATATGAAGAGAAATAAGATGAGATTATGCGTCCAGGATGCTGTGTAATACATCTCTGACCATCACAGGTGCACAATCCAACACCTGGACTATCTTCCGACAAGAACTCAATTTACAAAGCAGTCATCAACAACAAGTATCATCCCCCATCACGGGACTGGACAGTCAGGTATTATGTTACTAACCATTACCTATTCCAAATCCAGACATTGCAGCTGAATGACAAGTTTCATATTTGAAAGGTACAAGTTTGATTTTTGGCTTCATGACCAGCTAACCTGTCATGTGATTGTTTCTTTTTAGTCTCTCCAGACAAATGCTAAACAGTACCTTAACACGGATCAATGCCCCTCATTTACTTCCAGTTCCTCATTTTTCTGTCATACTATTCATTAAACTAAATATTATTTAACCAAACTATGCAAAGTATACTGCATTTTATTATCAAGTACTCCCCCATTCCTCAAGAACCGTCTTCTTTTGTGTTGAAATCTTATTCCCTGCATCTGCAAACACGACTAACACTGATACAAGCCCAGTAGTAATACATTAGGTCTGAACAGTAAATGTTCTTAGTTATTTACTGACTGAGCAAGGGTACACAAATCCTGAATGCCAGGTCATTGTCATGACTAGCTTTGTACAGTGGCACCGAATACTTGAGCATATACTCAGTATGGAATATCCTACATGTCACCCTTCCAGCACTTAACAATTTTTGGAAAATTTCTGCACACCTACGATAGTGTCATACATAAATGTTAACAGCATCAAATCAAAATTAAAACAACAGCTATGTAAAGGACAAGGCAAGAAAGTTTTTAAATGCTCATGGCATTTACCCTGAACTGCAACAGACCCAAATATTCTGAGCAGGACACCTAGTTTCCTGATTGAGTTTTAAACAGATGCAAACCAAGCAGATCAAACCTAATCAGTAATTAGTATAATGAATATAATTATGCCCTCAGGTGCCTGGATAAAATCATGATAGTGCTTTTGTTTCCACCTTAATTGTTTTATCTCGACTAGCAGTGGCAAGCCATGTGACTTCAGGATGCCAATCACAGGCAAAGACTGGTCCACTATGAGCAGTAAACTGATGATAACAGCGATCAGGACGTCTCAAATCCCACAGTTGAACGTTGCCATTTTCAGACACAGCAGCAAACACATGATGGATATGGGGGCTGAACTGGACATCACGGACACTTTCAGTGTTACTGAAATGGAACATTAAACATTGCACTGTTGAGTGTTCAGACATGCAGTGCCAGGGACTTAGCATCACAGTACACAGCAAACAAATTCTTTCTCAGTCTTGTCTTGACACATCTAAACAAAGATGACATAGTAAAGCAACACACAGGATGACTACAAATGATGCACTCAATTTAAAGCTTATCAGTACAAAATAACACATACACACATGAATTAAACTCATATATACATGTAAAAACCACCTCAGGAAGTTTCTTAACACACGCTATGCAAGTTCAACATGTGCCCTATTTGTATCCCTGCACTGATCAAGTCTCTCTGACTCTGTGCCAACTGTTAACGGAACTGCCTACCATAACAAGTTGTAGTTGTGGTTAACGCCCCACAAACCTGAGGACAAATTATATGTTGTTTTCCAACATGACAGGGTGCCACAACATATCCACAATGAGGCAACAACATTCTTAAACAGCCAGTTGCGTGAGTTATGATTTGACTGAGGGGATCCACTTCCTGGCCTCCACAACCTCCAGATTTGATCCATCCTTGATTTTTTCCTGTGGGCCTTGCTGAAGGATGAAGTTTGCACCCTGCCAATGCCCATAACCCTCTAGAAGACTAAGGATCAAATATGAAAAGCAAACGCAAAAAACTGAACACACTTTATTGCAAAATGTTTGGCACAAAGCCTGAATACTTTCTTCATGTGTGCAGGGACAAATGGAGCACATATTGAAGTTGCATAGAGTACCAAAAATTTTATTCACTGCTCTCTACAGCTGTGTGTGTGGATAATGCATGTGTAGCTCTTACTTTTTTACCAACAAGTTGTTGTTATCACTCATATAATTTGTATTCATCCTGCATATCAAGATTTCTTTACAACTCAAACCCTGTGTATATGAACAGGAAGAATCAATTACATGAATTTAAGAAATTAAACTGCTGAAATATGGGCCTAAATCATTCCTTAACATATTACCTGTAAAATGTACGAATTGCTTCTCTTGTTCGAAGATCAAAACATTTCATAGTCCCATCTTGAGAACCAGAAATGAGCCAAGTAGGTTCTGATGTGTGGAAACTGACTTTGTTTACAGTTCGTTTGTGGTCCATAAATACATGCTCTTGTTTTGATCGTGACATTCGATTCAGGTTCCATACAACAACTGCACCATTTGTAGCAGCAGTTGCTAAAAGATGGTCTGTGAAGAGAAGTGCAATGACTGCTACAAAAGCATGGGCAGAAATCTATTCAAACATTTAGTAATAAATTTATTTTTCAGGCTTCCCATTACTGAATGTGTAACATCACCTAATGGGAACACAATTCTCACCTCCCACATGCACGTTATCTGCCGCACCTTGATATAACTACTAGATTTTTATTAAATTTTACATGAAGGTATCTTACCAATATTAAATCTTGTTGCTATGAGATACATATTTATTGTAATTACAGAAATAAATACAAAAACAAATAAATAAACCTTCCAATATCCTTGAAGACTTTAGCAGACTCTCATATTTCACATACTGATGTATAAAAAGTTAATGAAAGTTTCAAATCTTAACACATTGTGTACGGGTCATGGGGATCATTCCAATTTTTCTCCCTGACAAAGTTGCAGAGGCTGGGGAAAACGCCCTTTTTAATCACACACACAATCCAGTACTCACTGGTTCACTTCACTGCCTCAGAGTCATTTAAGATCAGTTGCAACTTAACTAGAGACTGCCAGCTGAGAAGTATGCCCTTTTCTTTAAACAAACGTTCTCTGACAAGCACTCAGACTAAAAACATACAATAACACACCCTTCACCCTACTCACAGCTCACTTGTGTATAGGCATGAAGTCATGAAGAGGCCCAGTAAAACTGTATGTGATAAAGAAACTGTTGTAGTTTATGCCAATGCATTACCAGATGTTCTAGAAAGCAAATATAGTAAGAGTTCACAACCTAATAACGCAATTATCGATAAAAGTGGTCAAATACAAATACCAGTAAATATCTTGCATATGCATTAAATGATTTGAAGTCTGAAGAATAGACAGTACACCTGAGGCTGTGAAACTCTACATAGAAAGTGATCATATTCAAACTGGCACATAATAATCAAATCTATACCACAGAAAAAATTATGAAGAATAGAAAGCTGAAAAAAAAAAAGTACTAATGTAGCAAGACATAACAGCTGCAGAAATGGAAGAGCTTTTTGCCTGATGTTATTGATAAGCCAGGTTCTGAATGACAACATCCAAACATACTGGCAAACAGAACTGAACCATTTCCACGCCTCTATTCCCTCAAACTATGAGAATGAAGTGCTCTGAAGCAAAATGGCAAGCTTGTCACTTCAGTGACAACTGAAAGAAATCAGGAAGATTCTTCAAAAGTGACTCTGTTTGTATGTACTTTGCAGGAATTCAGAAGCACACAGTCCTGAAAAGGACTAATCTTTGGATGCAGGAATAATATTATACTGAGATTAAATTTAATGTAGAGCAAATAATCCAGGCAAAATTGTGAAACATGGTTTAGTGCTTAGAATGCTACGTGAGTATAGAAATGGCAATATTTGTGAAATGGAAATTTATACTGCTGAAAGGAAAAGCTGAAGATGTCATTCTTTACGAGTGAAAATCAGACACAGAAGCACTATCTGTAGCAGAACAATTATTACAATATTGTAAAGACAGAGGTTGCAGAAACCCTCTTCAACAAGAAAACTATAATTTGTGGCATAACAAGAGCCAGCAGAGGCCTTCCACCTGATTTACTTGGAGCCAGAATCTGACGAAAAAAGGTAAGTCCACATTAGAAAGAATACCATCCTCTTGCTGGTCTGGAAAAATAAATGAGAGAACAATATGCAATATTCACAGAAGTAGTTAGTATGAGAAATAAAAACAGGAAACTGTAAGAACATGTCAGAATTTCTCTCGACACTGTTCACTACAAGCACGTGGAAAGAGTCATTAGTAACAGCATGCTGAAGATGAGTGTCAGTTGTTCAGAGAAGGTGCTAGTGTAATCAACTGCTCTTTTAAGTGTATTTTGTGTTTAAAAAATGCCAGCCACCTGCACAAACCTACACAAAGAGGACATGAGGAATATCAACTTGAAGGATTGTCAGAAATCTTCAACAAGCATCAATTAGAAAGAATAGTTGCAGGAGGGGAAGGCAAAAAGAATTATCCAACCAGAAGGTGAAAACTGTTTAATCCAAACAACAGAAAAGGTGAAACCAGCACATATCAATTTCTGCTCAGTGAAACTTAACAGGAGTTCTTGTTCTGAAAAATACCACCCTTAAAAACATCCTCAAACATGTGACACTCTTCTGTGAGACTGAAGTCATGATACATATATAAGTAAAAATGAAAAGCACTGTCTTGGTGAGGGCAGCATTGGAGGAATGAGTACAGCATTGTAGGGGCAATCAAATTAATCAGGGCACTAAAACTGAAGGGTTGCTTGTATATATATATATTAAAGACAGTTAATAGTGTCTCTTATATAACACTTGTATGGCTTGTCCTGAGAAAACTGACAAAACTTTATCTTACAGTAAAAACTGTCTAACAACATGGGAATATACAGTCTAGTTCATATGTACTACACAAGTGATACTGTACCTTCAATTGTGTTCCAAGCAACATCATTACAGGAAAAATTTAGATTTAAGTTCTTCCCAACTCTCAGATTACAGTTCTCTACAAATTCATCATCTTCAATGGAAAATACCTTGAACACTGCAAAACAGAAATTTCATTGTCTTTGTTACATAGCAGAATTAAAATATTATACAGCATACTCTCCTCATTCACAGGTTTGTACATTGTGACTTTGTTTATTCACAAAATCACTGTGGCAACCCTTGTGCATCACACTGTCACACACTTGTGTAGGCATGCAGAGCCATACAACATGGGCTGCATCTGCCCATCTGTCTCACTCTGCTACTACCTATGTATCATACATACAGAATGTACACTGACTGTACTTCACATAATATTCAGAACTGTTGCCCTTGTGTTCTAACTGTGTCCGGAATGAGTGGCCTACATCCTAATGATGTGCTTAAGGATAAAAAGAAATGAAAAGTGATGCGTCTCTTAAAGAAAGCCCAAGTGCTTGATAAACTGAGCAGGGAAATGAGCACTGTTGCAGTCAGATGCAATCATGTTGTTGTACATGAATCAAGGATTAGATTCTTAAAAAAATGAAGAAAAGAACGGGGAAAGCCATAAAAACAGTGCTCAATTATATGAAAAATGTTCTTGTGATAGTCATCATAACCCCTTCCTTGGAAAGATGAAAAGGATTTTGTGTGTGTGTTTGTATAAGATGAGACAGTCAGTGATGCTGTAGAGAGGGAGAAGGCCACACCAGTAAAGGGTGGTTTGGTATATTAAGTGCAAAGGATCTAGCATTCAAGGTTCCCCTTGTTCTTGATAATGCCCCAGGGTACCCACAGTCTTAGTCTCACCTATCTGAATATCCATGTTGCATATCTATCCCAACACCACAACCACAGGACCAGGGAACCACTGCAATATTCAAAAGCCATTACACTCAGTGCACCTGCCACAGTACCCTTAATGCAGACGAGAAGGATACCCAAGTCAGTGTTGCTGAATGCTAGAAATTATACAACACAGTAGACGGCATAGTAACATATAGAAGTTTATAGACAAGTCAAAGTCCATGGCTCTATACGAGTGCAGGACTAGGGTTTGGCCTGAAGCAGTTAATGACTTCTAGGGATTCGTCAACCAGCCAAACAAAATAAACATCCCCATAATAGCCTGTAAAGTTCCAGAAGGATTCCCGGATTACAAGGAAGCAGATATCCATGAATCTCTTGGCTCTCATGCTGCTGAAATTACTCAGGAGCACCTTGAAAAGCTCATATGTTCAGTACACCAGAACACGAAGAAGATTCTGACACAGCTTTGAGGAAGAATCAGTAGATGGGTACTCTTGACTGCAGATGACACAGGACATCTTATATGTCAAACATTTCATGGATAGTGTCTTAAATTTTAAGGATAAGATGGAAGCAGTCATGGCACCATACAAGGAGGTGAATAAGGACAGGCAGAAGGCCGGGCATCAAAGACAACCCCTTTTTTCGCTAAGTCTTCTCTCATCCTCTTTGCCAAGCACCTCCACTGTGTTTTATCACTGCAACAACTTTCAGCCAGGAGCACCAGCCTCTCTCCAGTAAACACCAACACAAATGGTTACATGATTATTAATCATGAATGTACACATTTTAATGTTTCAATATCTCTGGTTCTAACAACTCCATCTTTCCCTTCGTATCTTGACTTTGTGTATGAAGGTTTCACAGTCTGCAGGATTTTAAAGAAAATGCAAATGGTGAGGATTTGCTGTATAATGAACTGTAAAGAGTGGAGATAATGCTATAATACACATTTAAAAAATAATGTGGTATGAGACTTCTTTTTTATAAAGGAACATACAGACAAGCCTCTCATATGACTGAATAACTATAGCAACATTAAGAGACAGATTTGAGGTTGTTACAGGAATGAAAACTCAGTTTTACCTTGAAAATGGCAAAGTATGTCCCTTTGAAACACATGCACCCACCCACCAAACTACAACACAATGTCACTACTGAGAATGCCACAATATGAAGCCTCACCACTGTGAAAACTTCAAATCATACTTACTGAAAAATGCTGCTTGCTACTGCGCCTTCCTAACAAGAGTTTTCCATATGTTCCTTTTTAAAAAGTGACATATCACTTTTCATTTATGCTATGTTAGTGATTACACAAGGAATGCACTGATGGGTTTCGTCATGGTGGCCTCTTCTAGGCATAAGGGGGGAAATAAGGACAAAAAAACTGGAGGAAAGCAACAGTGAGTTTTCTCATGTCCATAGCAGGAAAGTGACTGTAAACATTTATCATTAATATACTGACACAAAAACATAGAAACTTTTGCTGTGTCAGTGACTGACCAGTATTTCTCCTAATGACTGTGAATATTTTTATCTGGTAATTTACTTGGTATAGACAAAATACTGAAGGCCACTGATTTTATACACAGTACCACAACATAAATGTTCCAGGCACAACCCCTTCCATATGCTTAATCCTTATCGACCTGGACTAAAATGGGCAATATTTTTCAGATCATAGTGTTTGATACTTGATTACTTAATGAAGCTGTATCAACTGGAAAGGTTACAAGTATAACATAAATGCAATGGAACAATGGCCGGGCATGATGAGCAGATAAGGACAAATGAGAAGTTAGTAATGATCTGTTTTAAAGTAGTATCCTATTAGTAGCCCAAACAGATCAAAAATTATCACAAAAAGAGGGTCATTCCATGCTCAATCAACTGAGCTCACATTCCAACCTTCATCAATCTGCATGAAAATTTCAGTTAACTTAAAAAGTATTGTGGATGCTCATAACCATGCCAATTTTGAGCATGAGAAGTGTCATAGTTTTGAAACAGCAGTGGCACAAAATTTCTAAAATTCCGGAATCTTGAGCAAATGCTATGAGAGTTATAACTATGAATCCATTACCCCTACAGACAGCTAAATCAAAATGCTGATTAAATGCCCTTTCCAATGGTATGCTTCAGTTCACAATGAGCCCAAAATGAGTTTTCTAGCTTATTTAGGGCCAGAGTTTGAGTAAATTGTACACACTGCATCATGTAAAGCAATATATATATATATATATATATTTAATGCTGAATGTCTGCCGCAGGTAAACTACAATGAGCAGACAAGCACAATGTGGCAGTTTTACTTAGATCCATAGGGCCTACCAGGTCACCATATTCCACTCACATCTAAAGAGGATGGGTTAAACGTTTCACTCTTGCATGTTAATCTGACATGGGATGAACCAAACACTATCATGTCAACCTGATTTAAGTACATGCCAAATACAAATCATCAACTACTACACTATAGACTGAACATCATAGTTAAGTTTACATTCATGCTTCATATGCTGGTGATCTCAGGCTTAAATCCTGGCCTAAGAAACCAGCTATCCTAGATTTGTATTTTATTAAGTCTCTCTCACCAAACAGAACAGAGTCTCTAACAACATATATAAATATATATAAAGTACACCACCATTTACTACTATTGCCAAGAGTTAGGATCAGTGACCCCATTTGTACCAAAGAATTAACCCAATTTTGCAATTCGAGATTCAAATATAAAATTGTCCTTTGTGTTGTAATGGTAGTTGTGGAAACATTAGAAGCAGGTTACATACAGGAAAGAAACACTAGCATCCAGGACTGATATACAGAGAGACAAGAAATTATACTGGGAATTAACGCAAATACCCCACATTGAGGCAGGACCTGCTAAGGAAGGTACAGCATCCCTCTTTAATGGTAAACATTCTAAGAATGTAACTAATGTGTCTGTCCCTATGGCCACAAGTTGCACAAGCACCATGGCTGAATTTCTTTTTCCTGCGGGTACTTGTATCTGATCTACTTCAAAAGGAACACAGACATCCAACACATTCACTAAATAGATTTATTCTATAACAATAGTATGGTAATGCTTATGAGACTGTAGCACATCGCACAATACTAGCACAAAGAATAGTTGTTACCATTTCTTCCTGCAATGACAACCTGCGTATAATCTTTATTATGAGCAAGTGCATTAGCAGGACCATCTTGAGTAATGCACATGGTTCGAGATGACATTTTTATGAATCTTCGTACTGATTCTGTGGCTAGTAACAATGTAACGAATGCGAATATGTTAATTCCACCACGACCAGTTTCTTGTTACGACTTCACGTGTTCTTTGCTTCACAGCACTGCCCTAAAGAGTCACATGTTTCACAATAAAATCTAAAGTACTACACAGTGACATGACGCGCACGAACATTGTTACTACAACCCTCACATTTCGAGACTCGCCACTTACTGTAACATTTTTTTTCGAACCGCAACCACGAACACACGGTTTACCTGTTATAAGGCTTACCACAGGTCAACTACAGCCCGTGCCAATCACGTCGTCTGCGTGGCCAATGTTGCCAACAAACGGTCTGTTGGTTAATTTGAAATCCACGGTTCAGAAGTTATAATTACGTTTTAAAACACTTGTCTGGAATTAAAAGCGTTTGAAATTCATAAATGTCATGAACTTTATGTGATCATTTACTAGGCAAGAAAGAAAGGGATTCGTAACTGCTGATAGTGATTAATGCATCACACTCCTTACACGAGGTGTTTTGTGCGCCCAACGTTGGTAATACTGAAGTGATTTGAGGATAACACATACGTATATTAGTACTTAGAACCTGGTTCAAAGATGTGTACGTGTGAGGTATATAATTGTAACGTACTACGTATGTGCTCCCCGAAGTAATTCCAACACAAATAGTCTGCTTGGTTTAGGTCCACCTTGCGTCTCATTCATCACTGCCCAATAAATAAAAACAATAAAATTATCCAATTTACTGATTATACAAGTCTGATTATCTCAACCCAGAACCGATAAATTTCAGATGATGCTAACAAAATTCTTCAGCACATATAGGAATGGTTTAATGCAAACTGATATCCTTAAACTGGGAAAAGAATCACTTCATGCATTTTACAACAAAAAAATTCTTCAGTAACTTTGACATAATATAAAGATAAACTAACTACAGTTGACAGTATAAAATTTCTTGGCTTAACTCTGGATAATTCGCCGTTATGGGAAAAACATATTGAGGCCATTGTACCTAAATTGAGCGCAGCCACCTTTACTATGAGAGTAGACAACCCCTCCTATCTTTAGACTCCTTGAAATAGATATACTATTCATATTTCCATTCAATATTGACCTACAGAATAATATTTTGAGGTAATACCCCCCACAGTAATGTTATTTTCAGAATGCAAAAGATAATTGTTAGAATCGTGGTGGGAATAAGAAATAGAGATTCCCGTAGAGAGTACTTTAAAAGGTTGTATTATATTTAATATGTAAATATTTTGAATGTCTTTTTCCATGTTTTCCTGAACATATTTTGCCTTATTTACGTCACACAAGTTTTTGACGTTTTATATCCTATGGGCTATGGCCCCAAGTAGCTGGATTGAATGAACAAAATATGAAATAAAGAAAAAAAAAGTGGCACCAGTTGTGACACGCTGTTCAAGTTAGTAAAAGGAATGGCCAAAGAAGCCTGTACCTTAATTGGGCTCATTCATTACACAAGCCTATGTTGACCACTTTATCATACACTCCCATTTAATCATATAACTGTATATGTTATATTGGGGCCAAGTTTTCGTTTAGATACAGGTATGTAAAGTTATCCCTGTGAACAACACAAAGGCATGTTGGGAGTGAACAGGTAAGTGGTAACCTTCACTCCTTAATTTCTCTACACCTTGAGAAAGAACGCCGGTAGCTGTTGAACAATTTGTGACCAACATTTTCAGTTATCCACATATACAAGGGTGTATCCAAAAGTACCAGGACAATACTTGTAAAAAGAAATTTGCTTACCTTGGATGTTAAATTCCTCCATCACCTTCAAAGTACTCCCCTTTTGCACGAATACAGCGGTCCCAGCGTTTCTGCCATGCTTGGAAGCATCCCTGGAAGTCCCTTTTTGGAATT
>Ga0123357_10001686_pt1 | contig 23778 bp, 22 predicted proteins | sample TergutEmb28metaG_FD_89873 | JGI IMG/M metagenome (GOLD analysis project Ga0123357, IMG submission 89873) | Embiratermes neotenicus P4 segment gut microbial communities from Petit-Saut dam, French Guiana - Emb289 P4 | ecosystem: Host-associated > Arthropoda: Insects > Digestive system > Gut ... | reverse complement strand
AATTTGCTTCCTGGCTACCACACTAGCAAATACTACTCTAGCCTTCCTGGTTCAGTTAACTTACATGTTGCAATACTAAGTTCAACATTTCGTTTTTGCCTTTCATTTCCATTCATGACATCAGTTTGCTCGAGTCTGGACAGCATCAACATGGAGTGGGGTGTCAAGGAAAACCATGTGGCTGTGATTGCCCTTCACAATTGTGGAAAATCCTATTCTCAATTTTTGAACCCCTACAACCGTTGAAAATTTCACGAATGTTCATCTACTGAGCAATTAAACATTATGAGGAACTCTGGAGGGTTGAAGACAGGGCTGAAAGGGCTCAGTCAGGATGCCTGAAAAGTGTGACGGCTCAAGCCACTATAAAAACAGTGCGGGAGCGGATTCACCGAAATCCGCTCTGGAAACAGATGATCATGTCCTGAGAGCTGAACATATCGACCCAATCAATGTCGTGCCTCATCAGGGACGATCTAAACATGAGAGTGCACCGCTACTCAAAGGGACACATCCTTACTCCTGCTTTGAAGGCGACCCGACAGACAATAGAAGAGCGTCTCCTCCAGTGGCATGCCAAGAACAGGCATGAAAACATCCTCTTCAAGGATAAGAAAATATTCACCATCGAGGAGCAGTACAACCACCAGAACGACGAGATTTATGTACAAATGTCCCTTAAAGTGTGTTCTGAGGGTGCAGGGTGGCCATCACCCTTCCTACGTCATGGTTTGGTGGGAGGTGTCCCATCAGGGGTGACACATCTTCATTTTAGTAAGAAAGGGGTGAAACTAGTGTCTGAGGGTATCAAGTGGACGTGCTACAAGGAGTTGTGGAACATCGTAACATGACCCTCTTCAGTGGTCAGGAATGGGTCTTCCAGCAGGACTCAGTTCCAACCTAAAAGGCCACGACAATTCAGGAGTGGCTGCAGAGGAACCTTCTGGCCTTCATCAGCACCGAGAATTGGTTTTCGGGGAGTGCAGACCTCAAGCCCCTGCACAATAAACTGTGGGACGTTTTGGAAGACATGGCATGTCAAAAGCATCACAACAGCCTGGAGAGCCTGAGGAGATCCCTTGTGAAGGCAGTGGAAGAGATCCCCTTGGAGACGGAGAATGCAGCGACACAAGAGTGGCCGAAGTGTCTGAAGGCTTGCGTCGAGGCATAGGGTGGCCAGTTTGAGTGACATTATTATAAATGAAAACCTAAAACTATTGCAAAAAAATTATTTGGCTCGAAAAGTGGATGTTTGTTTAATTTTCCTTCTAGGTCACATTGTATTTGTAACAGAACTTCTGGCAAGACTAGATATATATCGAAAATGGGGGGGGATTGAATTCACTAGAATGCTGATATTTACAAATGATAGAAGTGTGGCTGAATAACAAGGTAGTTGAATTTACTAAACTCTGCATGACAGAGAGAAATATTAGTTTACCACATGCTGCCTTAAAGCGATGAGTTACAGTTTCTAAACATTTTCTCCGCCAATGAAGTTGCCATATAAAGCTCTGTTGACCTGTTACATTTTGTCTTTAAACTGTATTACTAAAACTGTTCAGGTTACCAAGAGCTGCGTGCGGCCCACAGCACTGCTGTAGCATGTGCACAGGTGAACAGTCTAATACACAAACTGCCAGCTTTGTTTAACCTCTTTTACTCTCTTCCGTAGTCACTGCTCTCTCTCTCTCGCCCATTTGTTCAAACAGTTCTGTACCTATCACACAAAACCTGCTACAAGCCCAGCTACATGCCGTATTACTTAAAGGTAGTCTGCATCTTCTTCCCTTCCCCCCAACAAATGAAGTATGCAATACTAAGAAAAAGTACTTAACTACAGCTGTAACCTCTTTAAAGATACAAGGTGTGACACAAAAGTCACCAGACTTGTGGTGTGGAGCACTTGCCAGATATAATGCAGCTGTATGCAGCTACATAGTGCTGAAATGATTTATTGTTATTCAGTGGGGGTGTTGCTACAACAGACGTTTAAGTGTGTTGGTGTTCTGTAATCATCAGAGCCCAGTACAATTACAGACCTTACAAGAAGTTGCATTAAGTTTCAATTACCCCTAAGAGAACAAACACCTGCTGAGACTTAAGAAATTCTGAGAAGCCTCCTGTGAAGACACCATGAATATAACACAAACACTTCAAAAGTGGCAAAAATGGGGATGAGGATTCTCAAGGTTCAGACTGTCCATCATCAATTTGAACTGACAGAAGTATGTCAAGCCATCCACACCCACAGGTAGCATATGATCATGAAGTCTCTTATATTCTAGGCCTACCACACTGTACATGTGAAACCACTTAAACCAAAGATTTCAACACAAGGCAGACTGCTGTAAAATCTGTGCCCTATCTGCTGAATGATAACTACAAACAAAAGCTGTCTTCCTGTATGCCAGCAGCAGGTACATCAGGCCAGAAGATGGGAACTTTTTGAGTTCTTCACAGAGATTCAAGCTGAACTGCGGGTGGTGGTGGAAAGCATCAAGAAGTGGGAAATGAACTGAACCCAGTGTATGGACTGTGAAGTGGACAATACTCATGTGCAGCAAGTAACGTAAGCCTGAAATTGCTACAATGCCGAAGTCCAAAATCTATTGTTTCACACCTCATAAGTCAACACCGTAAGGTAAGCTGGCATCAGCCAGGTTTAGAACACATCGTGTTGTCTTCTTTTGCAACTTCTCGTCCATGTTCCAGCACTGAGGCTCCCTAATACTGCACACAGCTGCAGTTGGGATGATCTCAGCAAAGCAAGGCATCATTATACCTCTCTACCCCTTTTCTGCCAGAACAAAACACCAGGTGTGATGTGCAGAATATAATTTAAATGGGAGCTCCACAAGGTGGTCATTCAATAGCTGTCATATATGCCTGACAGCCAGCATTCTGACGATCACTCTGCGTGACAGGTGTACCTGACAATATGCACTGAAAGGTTTAGAAAAATATTTACTCTGTTGGTACTACATTTATAGCCTCAGGCACTATGGATGTTTCTCAAATGGACTCAAATGTTGGGTGTGGTGTGGTGTGTGTTTAAGCACAAACAGTGCTTCTCTTGCCTAGCTGCCTCTTGATCCACACAACAATACAATCAAGTAATGTCATCACTATCACATATGGGTCCACCTGTCCATTAGCTTTCCTCCATACCTCTCACATGTGAGTTCAAATTTCAAATAGTACTTTGGCAAGGAAATGTTCAATGAGAATTCCATCACAGTGTAATAAAAAAATATGCAATGACTCAACTCCCCATGCAGATTTGATTTCTCCTAAAACAGTGAATGCGACAAACACAATGAACTTTAAGCTGCCTATCCTTCAGAAAGATTTGGAAATACAAACATCATTGGATACTTCCTGAATCCTGCTTGGTTTTGTCAGCAAAACTAGCTTTGTGCCAGTCTAATGATGGGCTGCCACAATAATCAAGCTACTTAACAGCCTCTGTCCCTCAGTCATTTCTGTATTCGCACATCAAAGGAAGTGTTAATTTCATGACAGTGCTCCCATCCAATTGTGCAATGCCAGACTGTACACCTGATGCTCAACTGTTTCTTCAGCTTTACCATGTATACAATACCATGTACCTTACAGAGGACATACAACTTAGGAATGAAGTACCGAACAAACACACAACCAACACAACTGAAGTGTTTAGGCAGAAAACTTTGTGAAGCACAAGTAAACATCCCTTTTTCCATTTAGCCACACACATACTGCATACATCATAGAATGACATGGAAACCTTGTTACTGTACAATGAATTGTGCTTACACCAATGGTTTTCCCTCCCTCCCTGAGGGCCTACATGACACCTAGAACAGCACTCCTTGTGTGTGTGTGTGGGGGGGGTCTAGAAAGCAGAACCTGGGTGTAAAAGCATGTATTTCTCTGAGAACACAACCTGGTAACAACGGTTGCCATACCAATTAGGATGAGACTTAATCATGCACACTTGCTCACATAAGGGTACTATAAGAGGCTGATGTGATACATTCATGACTCACTTTGGCTGTACAGTTGAGAGCAACTGGCACGCTTTCAAACACGGGTATTCCCTGCCTCTCCACCAGATCTTGCAGCATCATCTGACCTGTTGTCAGATCTTCATATTCCCTGAACAAACAAAATTAATAAGCTAGAATGCCACGATCTAGATTTAAACCAATTTTGTGACAGACTGTTTGACCCAAGTCCTCAAACTGTGATCTGCTCAGGTGAGGATTTAGTTTGCAGCTGTCAATTCTTCACCAAAAAATGTGTGGCCATGACACAGATTTAGTTAACATATCTTTCTACAGGGTCATTATTTTATCTAACAAGTACTTCCTTCAGCCTGTTTATTGTACTAGCATAGCCCACTGCCCACTGCCCACATGCACGACAGAGTTGTGGAAGGAAGTGTCAGCATTTTCAGATAAAATGAGGTGCAGGACATGTTGAAATCCCACACATGTATGTAGGCATTTCATTCACAGATTCACTTCACCATACAACTGGTGAAGAATCCACAGAACATTACTTTTCTCTAGACCAGCGATCCCTAACCCATCAACTGCAATCAACTGTTCGATCACCATATATTTTAAGTCAAATGTTGAAACATACATTAATGCCCACATTCTACAGAAAAATGCTCATCACATCAGATTTGTGACATGTTGCCTAATCTGAACCAGAACTTAATATACAAGCAATATTCTGTGGAATCTTATGTCTCAGTGATTAAACACAATTGCAGCAGGTACAATAAACAACCTAACTTCGCTGAGTCTAAGTGACAAGTGCTACAACTTTGAAATTACTAGCCTTGACTCAAGAGATTCTCATCTTAACTACAAGAAGCAAATCAGCCACATCCTGCAAAAGTTTCACATTTCCATGGCACTGTCGCTGAAAATCGAGTCTTCAGCAATGTGACACTCCCTGGGTGAGCAGTTCCTTCATCTGCAGGGTGCAGCAAACCAAGTGTTGTGTTGTGACCCTGCAGATGAAGGAACTTCAAAACCTCCAAATGTTGGGAACTACCCACCCAACAACAGGGTGTCACATCCTACAGGACCTGAATAAGCTTTTTCCTAACAGCAGTCATGTCACAAAGCAGCTGACACATCACACTACGAACTCTTCAGTGGTCACTGTGTAAATCAGCTGACACACCATGCTACGTACTCTTCAGTAATATCTTCTCCCCATATCTTCTGTCCTGGGCCCTGATACGCATGAATCACCAGAATTAGTTTCTGGCGCTTGGCCGAAAGATAGGCTGCCTCAATCATGGATGCCACACTCCGAGTCTGGTTGTCAATAACAAAGAAGAGAATGGCTGCATTCTGCTTTGCTTGGAACTCTAGCTCTATCAGCTCCGGACCCCAATGTGACACTTGCTAAGGGCAGATGAAAAAAGAATGTGCAGATGCAAGTGATTAAACTGATATGCCATGTGCAAAAATCAAAATTGTCAGTAACTGGAAACAGGAATTACAATTAACATTTCAATGAAATCATAAGATGCCTGCAGTTCTGATTACACTGGATCTCTTTGTAAAGGGCCATTATTTTATCTGATATCTATCATATGCCACTTCCTGTTGGCTCGAGTATGGCCTGAACACAGCCCCATGACACGCACGCACACGCGCACGCGCACACACAACACACACACACACACCCACACACCCCCCACACAGTAGTCAGCAGAAGTTCCAAGTAATAGTTCTGAGATAAACTAAAGATACTCTATGATTACACTCATTGTATGTAGCTCACACTATAAACCATGAGTTACTCTGGTATGCACACAGCTGCCATAACCAAACTGCAACAAATAGAAACCCCAATGTGGACTTCAAATTTACGACATTAAAGGAAAGATTTCACGTTACGGTGACAAAAACTATTCACAGTAAGGCATAAAATCAATTTTATGGTAACATAAACCAAGTAATTAATCACTTAATCAATCAACAAATCGATCACATTAGTCAGTAAATGCACGTAAGACCGCAACCCCTAAAACCACGTTGTTTGCAGTACGCTCCATTTTATTACACTTCGCAGGCAAACATCAACTACAGTTAACATTCAGTGTGTTGCTGAATATACCAAATATCAGCTGAAGTTGGCTCAAAGCATGTGCCAATTATGGGACACTAAAAAAGTCCGTTGGAAAGCACACACAGGTGGTATGCCAAGTCCGTCAGAGTAGACAAGGGAGTTTAACATGTCGGAATGCTCCCACTTTATTCCCACCCCACAGGTTAAAAAAAAATCCCTGCAAGACCAAAGCATCCACCCACCAGCCATATTTATCAATACCACCTCTCTCCGAATTTTGTGATCAGGCATCTTCAAGAACTCTTCAACACAATTATTGGCCTTCTTATTGGCCTCTACACTTTCTAATCACTTCGTTTCATGCAAAAGAATTAAATAATTGACAGCTACACAAACTCAGAACATGGAAACAGGGCAAATAGCACAATCACATGGAGGAGATGAAAATTCATCCCTTACTCCTCCACAATCTGCTATGGACAACTATATACCACTATCGCAACCCCAGAGCGATAAATGAAAACAGTCTTATAAGAAGTGCCTGGATGCCATTAAATGTGCAAGTACTTAACGTTGCCCCTGCAAGTCTGAAGACCGCCCCCTACAAGGGACAAAAACCCAAAAGATGACCGTCATTTAGTGCTGGTGGGGGTGGTGATGAGGTAGGATAAGAAGGGGTATGAGGCATGCAAGGCTGAAAGTTGAGAAGAGCAAACAACAGTCTAGTTCTAAAACCTGCAGGAAACAAGACCTCCTGGAACACAAGCTTGTAACAGGAGAATGTTAAAATGCATTTCAGCAGGTGAGGTGAATAGGGTATAAGGTGGACAGGGCTGGATTGTTAACACAGACCAGCTGTGGGATTTTCTGAACAGTAGGGGTGTTGACTAGCTGAGCAACTATTAGCTTATACATGTAGCTAGTTACATTAGTAAATAGACTTGTACTTACTGGATTATAATATGTGATGCCTAAGTTCTTCAACATTGGTATAGCCATATCCTGACGCCATGTCGTAGGATTACAAGACCCACCCAGGAAAACCTCGTATTTTGGTATGCCCTCTGCAACAAATCATTACTTCTGTATCACAACAAACTGTAAGTGGAATGGTTTGTAAATGGCTCAAGTAGCTTGTTATCTTCCTAGTAACATACAAAGAATGTTCAACAAGTAAGGTTGCCTAGGACATAAAAAATGCAGGCAAAGTCATTAAAACATCAAATGAAGCTCATTTATTCTACTGAAGTTTCATTACTTTTCAAGACAACCCCCCCCCCCCCTCAAGTACACTGATGTGTTTGTCTCATCTTGGCACCCTGCAGAAGGCAGGCATTCACAACTGTTCACGAACACACCCATTACAGCTTCTTTACTGTTGTGGATAGTGCCAAGATCAGATACCCACATCAGTGTGCTTGCGGACTACAATGGAAAATAACAATACTTTTGTATGAACAAATGAGCCATACTTAAGGCTGTAATGACATTTCATTTAATTTTTGTAACCTTGGAAACTTTACTGACTGAACATCCCTCCAAGTCAGTCACTCAACTTTCTAAAATGCTGCCTTCCAAAACTGCACTTACACTATTTTGCACAGTATCAATACACAGTTTCAAAATGTAGTGGTCAATGCAATGGTACAGCATCAAGGTTCATTTAATTCATGAAGTACTCCATGCACTACAATTAGATATGTGTACACTCTAATTGAAGACTAGTCTAAAGGTCTCAACTGATGGAGGAAAATGTGAATCAGTTTTGAAATAATAAGCGCACCAGTGTGTGTGGGGCAAGTGATATGAAATGTCAACATGAAGGATCACATCATCAGTTATGTGGCACTGTGGTAGATTATGACAATGTTTCAAAGGTGCACAATGCCTTCATCTTCAAGTCTACTTGGAAAACATCTTCCAATGAAGATGAACAGTTCAACCTAACACAGCAACACATTTCAGACAACCTGAAACATCAAATCTTGACATTTCTGTACGCTATGTTGAACTATTTTCAAATAAAATAAACAAACAAACAAACAAGCTTGCATTTCTTCAACATGGCCTACAGACAGAAAGTGCCTGAGAATTACCACTAACTGCACAGTTGTCACAATTACCCAATCTACGCATCCAAATAACAACTGACAGTGGTTCAATCTCATGGCATCAGCAATACCTTCACAATTTGTAAATATCAACAATTCAACCACATGGCAACAGTATAACCACTAAAATCTACAGTCAGCCAAACCTTCAAAACAATAAGATGTTAGTAATTCAATCTTGCAACATCAGTACAACCTTTGCAACTTCTAGATGTTGTAATTAATTTTTACAGTTCCAGCATGAGCTCTGAAGTTCCAAAGTCGTCACAATTCATTTTCATGACATCACCCAAAAATGAAAAAATGCACACAATTATTTTAATGTGTGATAATCCCAATGTGTTATCAATTACACACACATTTCTTTTACTAGCAGTCATACACATCTCACAATATAAGGCATGACAGTCTACATGTTCCAGCAGGAACCGTCATCCTTCAGGTCTAGAACTTGAACATAACGCACAGTGTATATGGTGTGCACAGTATAGGCAACTCTGCATGTTACATGCTGTACACAACATAACACATAGTGTGTACGATGTGCACAGTGTAGGCAACTCTACATGTTACATGTCGTACACAACATAACACACCGTGTGTACGGTGTGCACAGTGTAGGCAACTCTACATGTTATGTCTGAGCCCTCACACCTGCTTGCAGTCTTAATTTTTATTTTTAATGTTCCAGTTATATGCCTGCAAATGGCTTGTTCAAACAGCAACATGTGGCCTGTTGTACCCTACAGTGTCAGTTGAATCTGAATACTGGAAAAAGAAATATATTTGTAAATGAACACAATTTATATAATATCACTAATCATTCTTACACATGAACCCTTTTAGGTGTTTTAGCAAAAAATTACTTTCCCCGTGGATTAACAACTGAAACATGTAGTAAAGTTCATATATATATATATATATATATATACATACACACACACACACACACACACACACACACACACACACACACATGTATGGATGATGCGTGATGTTGTATAAATTGTGTGCATTTGTTGGTGTATCGGGACAGACAATCACCATGCATGGAATGAATAATATTAAATTCATGAAATCAAACTAATTACAATTTAAATCATGGCAGGAGGGTGCTCCAAAGTCTGTATGTAACAGAAAGCACTGTCAGATCAACTGCATCTTGAGAAAAATGATGGCATCATCAGATTTCACAAGTTCTTAGGGATGTTACGTGGAGTCCCAGAGTAAGCAGATCCTTTCAAACATCAGTGCAGTACAGTAGTTACCACATGGAGGGGTCGTGAGGCAATTTGTGGAACAGGAGAAACATTATGATGTGCCACAAAGCATTTTCTGTCAACTGAAATAATGTCCTTAGTCACTTAAACTACAAATGTGCTCCCAAAGAAGGAGAGTTTCCAAAAGAAGTATAAAGCAGCTTGGTTATTCTGAAGCAAGTCTAGCAGCAACTATACTGTGTTGATGGCAGCCATCTACTGTGTTAGCAGACTCAGACAGCAAGTTAATGCAACAACACTACATGACATTCCAGAAGACTTCATCTTCAGCAACACTGCTGTCAGAATGTCAAATCTCACACAGAACTGCGCAGCAAATTTTATCACAGAAATCCAAATCTAATAAATGACAGATATTTATATTTACTTGACATTTTCCTGTTTCTTCTCCTCTTCTCCTCCCCATCTCTCTTAAGCAGTCTGGACAGCTGCACCGGCCGAGGGATCCTAAAATGATAACATTAAAAAGTAAAGCCTAAACTAGACACTTCAACATTACCAGCAAGTACAGGAAACATGTCAAGTACAGTAGTTAAACAACAAATTTATCAGGAGTACTAGAGTAACAAACTGATGTTCATAATTAACTGGGACCAATAAAATGACAGTAAACATCTCAATCTACAGCAAGTGTAAAATGTTCATGTTATTCCAAGAACTTATAAACAAAAGAGGTAGAATTTTAATACAATATACTTATTGGAGACATAAATACATTAAATGATTTAAGGACAGTCTCATTCCATAAAGCCCAAAAGCAGTCAAACCTGACTTAATGAAAAACAGAGCTTTACTGAGCTGCAAGTAATCTGCGCAGTAAATGGGAGGGGGGGGACTCACCAGCCATGTGGTCTCACCCAGGTTTTTGGTACCAGTCATGAAAAGGTGAGAGAGTGGCATTTAAATGGGTGATCTTGAGGGCAAAATCTCTAACATCGACATTCATGCCCTTGACACTGCAGTATTAATAATTTTTAAGCATTCACTGCACGAATTAAAAATTGCTGCATACTAGGATCACATTCCTATCCATCTGATGACATGCGGCAAGTCTCAAACTTAATTTGGTATTGAGCAGGCAAAATACTGCGAGTTTCACACCACATTCAATTTTTCTTCACATCTCCCCACAAAAACCCACACTGCATATAATATTCAGATTAAGCATGTGTTTCTAAGACTAATCCGTTGTACATTAATTGGCACGTAACATGAAATGTAAGTTCCTGGAGAATATTAAACTATCTGAAACACTTTTTATACTGTTCCTTGATGAAATAAATGGAAAAATTATGTGATGCCAAGCAGGGTGTTTCACTGCACAGCACAAATTGTGACACCATGCAGTGAGTTTCACTGCACAGCATAAACAAACACTGGCCAACATAACAGATGTAAAATTTGAGGTTTTCATAGCACTGTGGTCAAGGACGCAGGTTTTGGTAATGTGACGCTGTTACTGGGTTATACACTCCTGATGTTCTGAATGAACACACCACCTTCATCTTCAAAGGATGAAAGGTCAAAGAAGAATACCACACATAATGTACAGCTCACTCCATGACATACCTATGCAGGAAAAGAGGAGAGGCAAAGGTATGGCTCCAACCCATTCGCAACCTTGGTGAGTGAGCAGCACCATGCTCCTCCCTCTTTACCTCTGACAGGAGACCCAGTACTATTACCAAACATACAAGACAGGTGCAAATATATAGGGTCTGACTATTCAGTTGGTGAAGGCACATGAAGACTAGCAAACCTGTTAAGGGAAAGGTGAGGGCAGTGCCTAAATTAAATGTTCAGGACCTTAAAAGAGTACATTTTGATCTGCAGTGGACCTAGACACCAACCTGTCACCTCTCAACAAGCAGGTGGCTGTCAACTGCATTAGGGCCTGAAGAGGATAACAATCAGCAGTCTCGCACAGTGGGCCTGCATGTAATGCAGAAGTTCTCCAAATTTTGGTATTATTTAAAAATTACATAAAAGAATTTAAGAAAGCTATCGTGCAGGATAGGATCGGTGGTACAGGTGGAACAAATGGGGGAAAAGAAACAAGCATTCAGGGTTTGGGTGGGGATAGCTGGAGGAAACAGACCACTTGAAATACCTAGATATGAATGAAAGTGGCACATTAAATAGGATGTGAAGGCATGAAATGGATATGGACATGCAGCTGGCTGTTGCACACTTGGTAATAAACTTACAGTTTTCCAAAGCAGTGCTTTTCAAATAGTGGCACACAGTTGTCTGGTGGTAAGCAATGAAATTTAGGAAGTACAATGTTTTTTCCAATATTTCAATTTTATAAATATTAAGTGCATTACTGATACTGTTTTAAATATGGTGAAATACAGAAGCAATTTACAAAGTGCATACCAAAATACTATTGCACTGTGCAGTAAATACAGACTCTCCTCTGTTGTCTAATCACTCATGGCAACCAGACTTTGCAACATGTTTAAATACAAGAACACGTGAAAACCAGAAATTTGGCAGCACTTCCTATACTGAAGGATTTGCTTGATGAAAGTGAAAATTAATCTCTGTCTGGAACTCAATCCAACATGATGCAATGCTTGGAGAATCTGCCAAAGCAATTTCTTTCATACTTCCCCATTCTTGAAAGAAGATTCAGATGGTGGAAACTGCTACTGTCATATACAGTCATGGGCACAGGAACCAAATGGGCATGGAGTGGTGGGTGAATGACACAGTTGGGAAAACTAATGTGTTTGGAGAAATATATGTTGGAATGCCACTTCGCTCAACACAATGGATCTGAACCTAGGCCACTGTGGTGAAGAGCAAGAAACTAAACCCCTCAGCCACGGGAAATGCCTGAAGTCATTTTATTATTATTATTAATTAGCTGATGCTGTTTTCAATCTCATCCATGTTCCTGCAGTAAGATCATTTTACGTGTTTTCCAAAACTGCAGTATTTGGAATACACACTGTAGATTTAGCTGTTATATACAAGGTGGTTCAAATATGACCGGGACTGTTTGTGTGTAAATCTGGCGACATCAGTCCCGGTCATATTTGAACCACCTTGTATATCACCATTACATACACCATCATGATGGCTGATGCTATATTGCAGATTCAGTTACATAACTCAATTATTTGACTCTCTCTGTAACTGTCTCAAGGATGACACTCAACGTTACTCCCATTCACAACACCTCTTAAACTCACCCCATTCACAACACCTCTTCAACATACCCTCTTTCATAACACCTCTTCAACACACCCTTGTTCGCAACATCTCTTCAACTTACCCACATTCATAACACCCTTTCAACATACCCTCATTTGTAACACCTCTTCAACTATCCTGTTCATAACACCTCTTCAACATACCATCATTTCTAACATCTCTTCAACTCACCCTCATTTGCAAACACCTCTTCAACTTACCCTCGTTCGTAACACCTCTTCAACTCTGTTGCAAAGATGCAGAATTCTCCAAATGTAAGGTACGAAGCTGAGCCGCGGTTTGCACATTCCTTCGCACACTGCAGCATTTCATACACTGCAAAACAAACGTCTGACCATCACAGACCAGAAGACATGAAACCTCAACCACACAGCTGTGAAACCTAACCTAATCTTGCACACATTTCATTGCATCAGGCTACCACTGTCTCTAGCCACTAGCCACACAATCATACAGGTTGACACTCTTCACATGAAAAGCAAATATTGCATTTCAAGGTTATCAGAATGTTCAAAGTATACTGAAACACAACAGGCAGGATTTTTTGCTATCTCAGCACATCCATTTTATTTTTGTGGGACATGACGCTGTACAGTTTGGTACAAATATTCAAGAGTAACATGCTGTGTACATCTTCTACACTAAAACGATAGTAACTAACTACCAAGCTACACGGCGTCACGTCCAAAAAACCGGTAATCTTTGTAGTAACTGCTGTAGGGGCCTAAAATCTCCATCACAGTTGGTTTCTTTTCAGTTCCTCACTCATACCTGTTTCCAATCCAAACCCAGGACTAAGAATAGGAGGGCAGTTATGCCTGTGTAACATCTTTGTGGGATCCTTAGAATGAGAATACATTAAAATGGATATATACTTGTAAGAAAAAGCCTCATACACTGTAATAACTCTTGTTATTGTTAGCAGTCAAAGAACACCACATATCTTTCTTACTTACTGCATGGAGCAGAGTCCTTCTTGAGAAGCCAACCAGTTTTCAGGTAGTCAAAAACTTCCCCGCATTTTATGGAATCCGAAGGTTCATTACCGTATTCACAAGTGCCTGCCACCTGTCCCTATCCCGAACCAGATCGATCCAGTCCAAGCCCCAAATCCTACTTCCTGAAGATCCATCTTAATAGTATCATCCCATCTATGCCTGGGTCTCCCAAGTGGTCTCTTTACCTCAGGTTTCCCAACAAAACCCTGTATATGCCTCTACTCTCCTCCATACGCGCTACATGCCCCACCCAACTCATTCCTCTTGATTTGATCAACCGAACAATATTGGGTGAGGAGTACAGATTAAGCTCCTCATTATGTAGTTTCCTCCACTCCCCTCTTACCTCGTCCCTCTTAGACCAAAATATTCTCCTCAACACCCTATTCTCAAACAATTTCAGCCCACGTTCCTCCCTCAATGTAAGCGACCAAGTTCCACACCCATACAAAACAACAGGCATAATTATAGTTCTGAATATCTTAATCTTTAAATTTTTGGATAGCAAAATGGAAGACAAAAGACTCTGCACCGAATGATAGTAAACATTCCCTGACCACTCCCCACATCCATCATTTTAAATTAAAAATCAATTTTTGTTAACTCAAAACTGCTCCATAGTATGGCACCTTGTAACATTCACAAGTTTCAACACACAACCAACAGTATTAAACAACCAACCACATTACTCTTACAAAGGAAACATCTACTTAGGAGAAATATGTGAAGGCAAATATCTTCCACATGAAGGACAGACAAGCTGTCTGTAGCTCTATGACAGCCACATGTGTTGACAGTTCACCTGAACATGTCACAAAGTGTCACGTTCAACTCACGGGTAAATGCAACTTGATAATTCCTCATCAACATTCATTAACTACTGTCTGAACCCACTTGACATGGCAACTTCACAACATCACCACCAGGACCTCTTACTGCAACACCTTAAAACACTATCTCCAACATGTGAGTACTTTCTCAGAAAGTGAATGTTATAACCATCAGGCTCTATTTCCTTGTACTGCACATCAAACTGTATCATTCTCTTTCTGTTGCAACAGTTACCAGTACACTCAGTCGAACAAAAATCCATCGGCGTGATATTTCGTACGTCCCGCTCTGTCAGTGACGTGTGGTACAGTTGCCATCACAATTCGAGTCATTTTTCTTTCCCCATATTTGTGCATTCGTGGTGTTTCTCCGTCTTCCATTCATTACAATCAATCACACCACATATATATTAACAGAAGACAACAATACATTTGCTTAATGTGAAATTAAAACATTAATTAAAATTCATTAACTTTGCCAGGCGCAAGGCTAGCCAGCTGTGCTGCTAGGGTACGGATGGATAAGTCGACTGGACTGTTCCGTTCTTATTGTCAGCAGGCTTAGCCCTGACAGTTGAACGCATGCTAGCAGGAGCCTTGGGAAACAAACTATGTTGGTTCGAGTCCCACTATCAGCATATTTCTTTATGTAGCCCAGACAGTTGCACGCGTGTTAGCAGTAGCCTTGGGAAACAAACTATATTGGTTCAAGTCCCACTATCGGCATATTTCTTTACGTAGGCCAGGCAGTTGAATGCGTGTTAGCAGTAGCCTTGGGAAACAAACTATGTTGGTTCGAGTCCCACTATCAGCATATTTCTTTATGTAGCACAGACAGATGAACGTGTGTTAGCAGTAGCCTTGGGAAGCAAACTATATTGGTTCGAGTTCCACTATCGGCACATTTCTTTATGTAGGCCAGGCAGATGAACGCGTGTTAGCAGTAGCCTTTGGAAACAAAACTGACTCAAGAATCTGCATTCAGCCATATGGCCATAGCCCAGTCATACTACACAGACACTCCCCCAGCGTATGCAACAAATATATTCTGGAAAGTCCAGCACAATTTAATTTTGTGCATGGAGGAAATGATTATACAAACACAGTGCAATCCAAAAATTTTAGGATTGATTTTTTTTTAAAAATCGAAGACACATTCAGGAAGACAAATTACTTTTTTTTTTAAATTCAAAATAGGCTTCATTAGCATGTATACAGGCTTGTGCGTGATCGTACAGTTTCTGAAAAGCCACCGAAAGTTTCTTATTGGACCTTCTTTAATTCATTAGTTACGGCTTCTTGGATCTCTGCAACATCCACAAAATGGAGCACTTTTAACTTCATTTTCAACTTCGGGAACAGAAAATAGTCTGACGGAGATAAATCTGGAAAGTACAGGGGGGGATAAAGGTTTGTAACATTTTTTTGAGTCAAAAATTGGCAAACACTTGCAGCATTGTGGGCGGGCACGTTATTGTGCAACAAGAAACAATCTCAAGAGCAGAATGCACCTGGATGAACCCAATGAATGCACTTCAGGAGGTGATCCATCGCTCCTTTATAAAATTCCGCATTTACTGTTTTTCCCTCTGGTACAAATTCTTTGTGCACTACATCTTGAAAGTAAAAAAAAAACTATCAACATGGTCTTGATGCATGACCTTTGTAATTTCAGTTCCTTCAGCCGAGGGGATGTCTCACCAACCCATTCAGAACTCTGTCACATTGTTTTAGGGTCATAGGCAAAACATCAGGTCTCGTCTCCCGAAATAATTTTGTTAAAAAAATTTTTGTCTGCATCGGCCATTGCGATAATGTCATGGCAAGATGTGACTTGATCTTCCCTTTGCTCAGGTGTCAAGCAGTGTGGAACAAAACGTGCACACAACTTTCTGTCTTGGGGATGTTCAAAGATTCTGCTATCATTCTTGATGCGATTCAATGGTTATTTTTGACCAAATCAGCAACAGCAGCAATGTTTACCGCGGTTCAAGTCAATTTTGGACAGACACTTCTCTTGTCATCTTCTACCAGCTCCCTTCCATCTCGAAATCGAGAACACCACCTAAAAATGTTTGATTGGTTCATAGCCTCATTCTCATAAGCCTTTTGCACCAATACTAGTGTGTCTGTTGCAGATAGACTGGCTTCGAAACAAAATTTTATGGCAACTCTCTGTTCATTTCCGCCAACCATGATTTATAAAGAAAACTGAATTTGCAAGACAAGTTACTACTACTTTTACACTGTCAAAGATAAACAAACAAAACTCGGTGTGTGAACGGATGCTGGTTGATAGTACTTAGTTAGTGGGTTGGCCGATAGATCACGCTATTTCTGTTATTTAAAAAAATCAGTCCTAAAACTTATGGATCACACCACGTATGGTCAACTACAGATGCATATACAAGGCAGACAGCTGAGACCTGAACTCCAGTACAGTGGAACTGGACTGACTGCTAAATTTGCCATGCTGCCCAAGTTATCAACCAGCAGAATTCTTCCACTTATTAATCTTTATTGCACCTGCACTGCCACATGTACAAATATGGAGTGCATTTCAAAAATGCACAGTGCTTCGAATTTTTACTTTTTTAAAAATCAGGATGTCAGGGAGTACTGTATTGACTTTGCTAACCCCCCAGCAAAATGTTGCAGCAGAATAAGATGTTAAATCACAGTACCTGTGCACGCACCAAGCACAGCTGCAAGCTATCCTGAAGAAGAGTGCTGTTCTCTAGCAACACCATCACTTTTCCAATGCAGCACCATTAGAGCAGACACTGTCCATTTCCATACCACCACCACCACCACCACCACCACCAGAGCAGGCTTTGCATTCTTCCATAACAAGGCCATTATAGTAGACCTGGCACTTTTCTGTACCTTTCATTTTTCCATAGCAACACCATTCCCAACAGCAGACCTTGCACTTAAGATTCCACTGCCATAACTGTCACCTGCCTTGCAGCATTACAACATGCACACCTGAGAATACAGTGCCACTGTGCTGTGATGTCCTCAAAAGTTACAGCACTTGCTGATTGCAGTGACTCACATTCATTTTTTATTGACAGGGTAACTTTCTGCTAAGGTCAACAGCTTTAACAAAAATAAACTGACAAGGAATAAGTGATTAATAAGGAAACAGTCCATGACCCCATTTGAAAATGCATGTCTGGGGCCAGCAGTTACCAAACTGAGAACAGTGACTATTTCTTGAATGCCACAATAAAATCAAACATACCGATTGAGTAACAGTTTTAATCACCTCCAAAAGAAACACAAAACACACACGGCAATTCAACACACAAAGAATATCCAGATTTCTGCAATGATTTAATCATCCAAATCATAACAATCCATCACACAAAAAGCAGGAACTACAATAATGTCCCACAACATACCACCATGACTTTCAGACTCAGTCTGTGAGGTGTGTGGGTTCTCATGGTGATCAGCATTATGAAGTGACACTCAGTAGCGTCAACATGCAGGAACCTAGTGCCCACTCCGTGGAGCAGAATAGTAGCGCATACCTACACTCATGCTGCAGGTTCCTTCAGAACATCGGTATGAAACCACATGGCATCACATGTTTAAACCTGCCAGTTTTAGCTACAGTAACAAGTACATTGGCCATGCACATCACTACGTATACTACACACTGCTCTGCACACCTCACTGCTTTGATGGTTCTGTTGCATAGTCACCACAGATTAAAGGATAATATTACAATGGCTTTCAGTGACACAATGGGAGGGAATGGCCTGGACTGATCTGGCTCAGGATACAAACAAGTGGTGTACTGTTTTAAACAATGTACTGGGCATATCGGTTCCATGAAATATAAATTTCTCGACTCATCAAAGATCTACTGGCTTCTCCAGACAGCCTCTGCTCTATGCCATTGGTTGGTTGCTTATTTAGTTATTTATGTATTTAGTCAGTGTGGCAATATTCCAAGCAAGGATATAACATTCATGAACACAAAGAGATAATGTTCCTAACTGCCTTCCATCATATGATCCAAACACACACACACACACACACACACACACACACCATTACCTTGTGATTTCGATGGGTAGAGTTGCATGTCATTGAAGAGTTGTTGGATCTTCTCAGATGGTATATAGCTGGTTGCTCCAACCCGGCCATACCACACCGAGTACACTTCTCTGAAACATGCAAGTATGTGAACACACAATGAGGGCATTGATCTGTTCAGACACTTAGTATGAAACTACTGTTACAAAAAATTCATGCCAATATTAAGCTGCAACTGACTGACAGTCTCCCAAACTTCGCTGGTACAACTGACCACCCAGGGAAACAGTGATGCATCAAATGCAGGCTGTTGTGGGCCTATGAGGTCACAATGAAAGGCAGCAATTAGGTATTTTCTTCAATATCATCTTCCGGTTTACCAAGCTTCTCATATATATATATATATGATCAAATTAGCAACTTAGAAAATCAGAAATTCAGCAACAGGGAGTTCGATGTCATCCTGTGTTTCAAACAGTGTCACAGTTCAGTGCAATATTTTAAGGTTCTCACAGTGGTGAGGTACCAGATGATAGGATACCTGAATCTTCACCTTGCCTGCTTTCTAAAAAAGTCATACCATAACCTCACAGTAAAACTGACGGTAACTCAAATCCTGAACGCCATCTTCCAGTACTACCACCTTACGAGAGGGAAAGTACTGTACTAACTCTACACCACCTGCAAGTTGCAGAGTGTGTGTGTGTGTGTGTGTGTGTAAGATGCCCAATGCAGGATAACAAAGACTACAGAGTTGATTAGACTGCAGGAAGGTAATGGCAGAGGACAGATTTAGGAATATGGCTCCTGTGTGTTACCTACATGAATTTCAATGTGGTTCCTGTGTGTTACCGACATGAATTTCAATACAGCTCCTGTGTGTTACCTACATGAATCTCAATATGGATTCTGTGTGTTACCTACATGAATTTCAATATGATTCCTGCGTGTTACTGACATGAATATCAATACAGCTCCTGTGTGTTACCTACATGAATCTCAATACGGATTCTGTGTTACCTACATGAATTTCAATGTGGTTCCTGTGTGTTACCGACATGAATTTCAATACAGCTCCTGTGTGTTACCTACATGAATTTCATTATGGTTCCTGTGTGTTACCTACATGAATTTCAATATGGCTCCTGTGTGTTGCCTACATGAATTTCAATGTGGTTCCTGTGTGTTACCTACATGAATTTCAATATGGTTCCTGTGTGTTACCGACATGAATTTCAATACAACTCCTGTGTGTTACCTACATGAATCTCAATATGGCTCCCATGTGTTACCAACATGATTTTCAATATGGTTCCTGTGCGTTACCTACATGAATTTCCATAATATAAACACAGAAACACAAATCAACTCTCATAGAGACACGAATTAAATATCTGCTTCTAAAAATTTGATTGAGCTGTTAAAAAGGAAAACAACAGGACCTCTTACAGACCCAAGACACAGAAACATTACTGTGTCAAACACCAAGAATCATTTAGTTCATTTATGAGCAGTGCAATGGTCAATATACCATCAGATCACATGATGGCAATGGCCTCTGCGCTACGCATGGTCCGAGACACTCAAACAATGGAAGCGCATGTTTCGGTGACCAGTGCTCAGCGTTCTGAAGGATCCCAGTGCCTTTCAAATGCTCTGAACTGTTGGTCTGATGCAGCATCATGTTGCAGATCCCTGTGTGAACCTCAGACTGCAGACTTGTAATGCTGCAGCACGCCATCGTGACCTTGATATCTAGCTGTGGTGCCTGTAATTGTGAGATATTTTGTTTTGTTTTTTCCACCAAAAAAAAACCCCCAACTGAATGATGACTGCACTGCCAAAATGCCCAACTCCAGCTAACAAACAATATGAAAGAACGTTTGTTTGGCAGGTGTTGGTGATTGTACTAAGCTGAATGGCTGATAGACACTGCTGTAAATTCAGCTTGTGTGTCTGCGAAACGATGCAAACTATCTGAATGAATCGAATCATGTACATACCCCCAAAAAGCCTGTAACAATGCTGCATTGTTAATCATATATAACACTCTTTGGATGGCTCTTAAGAGAAGCCAAAACATGTTGCTGTTATAAATGATTTAATTATCTTTTAATTGTAATTACTAAATAAAAAGTTTTGTTAGACTGCGAAATTATATATATTCTGTTATCTTACTCAATGTGCAATCAAGACAGCCAGTAATAAAATACAATGTAATTCCTCAACCCATGAAATTCCGCCATGTCCCACGGCCACCACCACTGTTGGTACCACTTCATTTCACCCATTAACAATCTCTAAAGCTAGGGAGAAGAGAATGGAAAGAGAGACAGAAAGTGCGTAAAAATTGGTGAGGCATTATTCCAGAGAAATATCATTACTTTTCAACATAATTCCCGCACACATCCATACATTTTCCCACCTTGAAATGTGTTTACAAACTTTGTCGCTCAAGTAATCAGGCTAAAACTTTTGCAACCATTCACGCAGGGCTATTTCCACTGCCTCATAACCGTGCGACTGGCGGCCTTCGGACTGCTCCTGTAGTGGCCCGAACAAATGGTCTGTCACAAGTGCGATCATCCCTCAGCATCACAGTGCAACCCCACACAGCACACGTCGGTCACGTTGTTGCACTAGTGTCACTAGGAACCTCTGGACCATGCACAATGAAGCAATATACTGCCATGAAAGCCTTACTCCACTTCAGGCCATCAATGAATTTTGCAGCTCTGCATAAAATGTACCAAATGACTGCAAGTGTCATCAAAAGCAGCGCAGTAAACGCCAGGTTTACGGGAGTAAATAAAGTGGTACCGTATTTTCCACATTTGTCTGAATTGGGAGGCATTTCGCAAGATACGACGCATAACGCTCTTTAACGTTTCTGAGTTTCAAGAAAATGGACACACGGACGGCCGTACCTTCCTTACGTTCACAAACAAAATGAGGCTTATATGCATGCTCGTACCGTGAAACTGCGATCACATTTTGAAGGTAAAGAACGCCGCGGTACGTCTGGATAGACATCACGGAGTACTCCATTAGCAATCTTGTTGCTAGGCTAAACATTTGTGGCACAAGAAGAAATGGACATACCATGAAGATGTTCCTGCAGCAGTCAGCAGTCCTTACGCCATGTTAAAATGTGAGCAATTAAAGCGCACGGACATTTCCACCACGTCTCGAACCGTGGGCACCAATCAGCCAGTGATGCAGGGCCATATCCAAGAACGGAGACCTCAGATCAGAGAACATTACTGCCGAACTAGCACGGTTTGGTCTTCTTCCTGCGCCAGAAGGCCTCTCCTGGGAGAGAGGGGGCCAGAGTCCCTCCTGCGTTCTACCCCCTCCTCCCCCCGCGGGCTTTGTTGCGCCAGAAAGCTGTAAACCTTTCACTACGCTGCGATAAATTTGGCTCTGACGTCATAGCTTCAATGGGAAGTGATGTCACGCAAAGTTTACTCCACACAACCTGCAGCAGCTGTTTGTGGATGCGCGCGCATACGTTCACTCTTCGTAGAACTTCGAAATGTAAAACATAGTGGCGATGGTGAAGACACGTGATTTGAAACACATTGTGAATAAGAACTTGTAAATGAACACATCCACACAGCAGTCCTTACTAAGCCGACTGTGGTTCAGCTTGTCAAAATACTACCCGCATTTTACGGAACCATTCGTTCCTGTTCCCAGCAAAATCAGCGTATTCCATCCACATCCTCCGACTCAATGCTCTCAAGATCCCTTCTGAAGACGAAAAGTACTGTACAAGACGTTCTCTGTACCGCAGTCCATGGCAGGCGTTCCTTACTGCCAAGATCTCATACGGTTTTACGGTACACGAGAAGACGGCATTTCATTCAGACCCGTAAGAAAAGCACGGCCTTCCTTGCTCGGCAGCACTATGTGCAGATCTGTTATGCCGAATTTCGCTACGATCGAACAGCGATGTGCAAACTGCCGACACAACTCCACTCACGCCCGCAAACAGAGTATGGCTTTCAATGCACCATGCAACTGGCCGCATTACGTAGAAATTTCTTATACCGAGTTTCATCCAAAAGCGGTCAACGCACAACGACAGGACGTGTATAGATCCATGTACGCTTTTAACCAAACTGTGCCTGTTCCCCAGTCGACCGAACGCTTGCACGACTTCTTGAAAACGCTTCCTGCACCGAATTTCACGAAAACCTGACAACCAGTTTCGTTGCTTATACTACGTCATTGCAAATGGAGGTGGACTCTGACTAAAGCGTTGTTTATTTACTTCGCAAAGAACGCATATAACGTTATTCGCCTCCCCTGTGTCCGCAAGACGAATCAAAATACGTAGGACTGAAAAATGCCCGGCAACTGATTTATCATAGCCGAGCATACGACAGAGCCTCGTACGTGCATTTTGGGCGATCGTGTAGTTCGCTGCGCGGTAACATCTGCGCAACTCAAATTATATGTAAATTAGCAAGTGGCACTAAAGTGTTTGCTTGCCACCATTTGTTACAGGGCCACGATAATGCCTGAAGGTGAGCCACTCAAGGTCAAGAGCGTTAGAATTGTGTACACAACTGCTGGGCATTTCATTATATGGTTCACACGCACACCTTTGGCCAGTAGAGTGACCACATGGTCGAGATTTCATTAAAAGGTTCGTTTGGACAGTTTCAATGAGTAAAATGACCACATGGTCATGTTTAGCGACCCACACGGCCTCTTGTCCAAGAAGTACTCCATGGAGCACACTTCTTCATTATAAGCTAACAATTCCTCAGCCAGTCAAAAAAATTCCCTGCATTTTACCGAATCGTAAGGTTCATCACAGTGTTCACAACAGCTTCAATTTGTCCCTATCCTTATTGCTTCCGTCCAATTTCTCTAACTACATATTAACAATGTCCCCCATCTACGCCTAGGTTTTCCAAGTGGTGTTCCTTAATGTTTCCCCCACACAAAACACGCACACAGTTCTCCTGTACCCCATGCGTGCATTATACCCCGTCAATCTTATCCTCCTCCATTTGATCACCCAAATAACAATTGGTGAGCAGTACAAACCATGAAGCTCCTCATGATGCAATTTTCTCCATTCTCTCACTTCCTCCTCTTAGGTTCACGTTCACGTTCCCCTCCCCCCCCCCCCCCCCCTCCCCTTTGACACACCCCCACCCCCTTTTTTTTTTTTTTTTTTTTTCCTTCTTTT
>Ga0123357_10001684_pt1 | contig 23792 bp, 19 predicted proteins | sample TergutEmb28metaG_FD_89873 | JGI IMG/M metagenome (GOLD analysis project Ga0123357, IMG submission 89873) | Embiratermes neotenicus P4 segment gut microbial communities from Petit-Saut dam, French Guiana - Emb289 P4 | ecosystem: Host-associated > Arthropoda: Insects > Digestive system > Gut ... | reverse complement strand
TTCCGCTGCTCAAACACCGTTTGCTCCTTCCAAGACATCGCCGTTCTCCCGTTCCCAAGATGACGGCAAAAGTGTTACCCATGTCTTGGCACATTTGTTACCTATGTGTCGAGTCTATACAGAGGTGGCGCGAAGCGCCGGTGGGAGTTTTCTCCCGTGGCGGCGAAGCCGCCTGGATAATTCCCCTCCGTGGAGGGGTGGCAGCGAAGCTGACGGGGTGGTGGAAAACCTACGGAGCCACCTTGAACGCCCCGCAATACCGCCCGTTCCTCATCATCTCATCGCCATCCTTCCCATTCCCCACGTACAACTCCGTTCCAAGGATCGGGCGGACGTCCAGCCGCTCGACCGGCATGCTGGTCGTCGAGCCGGATTGCGTGGCAGTCGAGAAGGGCAGGAAGGGATCGGAGAGCGGCATCCATCCCTGCCCGTTGTGTTGATACCAGCCATAAACCGGATGACCCGCCACGGCAAAGAGTTGTTGCCCTGTGGCGACGGACTGCGACTGTTTCACCGTCAGCTTCGCCCACGTCCCCTTGATCGAGAGCGCAGACGGCGGGCAGGCGAGCTTTCCATCGCCCACCATGAAGCTTCCCTGTTTCGGCGTCAGCGCATCTTCCGGGCAGCCGGTCGAAGGCATCGGACTCATGATCCATTCCGGCGCATCCACCTTGCCTTCGAGCACCGTGATCCGGGTACTCGTGCAAACGGGATCAACCGTCGCCCGGATCCTCGCATTCCCCTCGTTCATCACCAGATCCCCATTCCTCGCTTCCAGCAAGGCCGCGTTGGGCATTGGAGTGCTGATGTCCGCCGTGCCGCTGTCGAGGATCAACGCGCGTCCGGTTTCGGAGGCGAAGACCTCGAAGCAGGTGTTCTCGGCACGCGGGGTGATCGTGTAGGGCACCTTGTCGATGATGACCGTCACCGGAGCGCCGTTTGATCCCCCGAGACAGAAGGAAGAATTCCCCGCAGGCGCGGCGCTCGAACTTCCCGGGGCCAGCGTGTCGCCGTCGGAGAAGACGGGCGTCGGAGACGGGGAAGGTTGCGGAGTCGGCGGCGTGGGCGTCGGCGCAGGCGTGGCCAGCGTCCTGAAGGGCAACTCCAGCACCGGCGACGAATAGACGCCGTAATCTGCGGCGGCGAAGCAGAGCTTGTAATCCGTGTCAGGATCCAGCGGGTCGATCGTGCTCGCGGTGAAGGGAGTGTTCGCGCTCATCCTTCCCGTCCCGTCCGGTGGGAAGAGGGCCAGGCAAGAGTCCGTTCCGTCGATGACTTGCCACTCGCCGCCCGTATTGATGTTGCTCGTCACCGAAAAGCTTGCGCTCGTGTCGCTCGGGGTGATCGACGGGGCAGAAAGCTCGGGAATTACGGTGGCGTAGACGCAAAGCCCGCTCACGCTGGCGTCGTTCTCCTGCGAGAGGACGAAGCTGTAGCCGCTGCCGCTCAGGTGGCCGCCGTTGTTGGAGATCGTGCCGGTGAAGAACGTGCCGCTGCCGCTGGCGCAAATCAGCGGGATTTTCTGCTGCTGCAAGGCCGAGCCGCCGGGGGCGAGGGCGATGGCGGAGATGGTGGAGCGCGCACTCGACGGGCCGTTGAAATTCACGTTAGTGCTCGCCCTCAGCGGCTTCGAGTCGTTGGAGATCCGGAATTCGTAGGAGGCGAAGTTATAGACCCTACTCACGGATCCCGTTCCGGTGTAGTTCTCCAGCTTCAGGGTATTGCCGGTGAAAGTGTCGCCGCCGCCCGTCCCGCCTTGAATGTCGCTCGTTGCGCCCAGCGTCGAAGAGCCTCCGATGCTGACGGTATTGTTGGTGCAGGAGAGAGAACCGCAGCCAAAACCGCCCTCAATATTGCCATCCACCTCGCTGTCGACAATGCTGACGGAATTTCCGGTGGCTGCGCCGGTATTGGAGCCGCCGCCGATCACCGTACCGCTCACGCTGGCGCCGTTCCTGATCTCGACCTTGTTCCCGGTCGCAGCGCCAGCGCCATTGGTGTAGCCTCCCGAAACACTCCCCACACTTCCCCCATCGACGAGCACCGAATTTCCGCTGGCGTTGCCGGTTCCGTCATGGACCCGGCCGCCGTGCGCCTGCATTGCCGCTCCGGTGATTGTGACCTTATTGCCGGTGACATCCGCGCCATTGGAATAGCCGCCAAAGACATAGGTGTCCGACCCCAGATCGGCGTTGATGAACACCTGGTTACCGGTTCCCGTGCCGCCGACTTCCGTGGAATCGGCATTGTTGATCGCGCCGAAGACGTAGCTCGGGTCGGAGGATGTCACGGTGACGGTATTGCCGGAAAGGCTGTTGCTGATCACGGAAGCGGCAGGCGTGTCCGTGCCCGAGGGGGCGAAGCTGTTCGTCGTGGCTACCCCCATCCCGTCAATCGGGCGCAACAGCGTGGCATCGGTCGGATAGCTGATGCTATCGGCCCAGGCCGGCATCGCAATAAAAACACCGAGGGCCAGGCCGCCCAGGGCGCGGGGAAATGAGGGGTTCATTGAAAGGCTCCTTTAGCAAAAAAAAAGCCCCGCCTTCCGGAAAGGAAGGCAGGGCGGGATTGAAGAAGGATTTCGGGTTCTTTAGGTGTGGCGCAACATGAATTATTCCAAATAAATGCGGGGGGGGGGGGTATGATATAACAATATTCCTGGCTGCGCCGAAGTGGCCGTTCAGCAGATCATTCGGGAAAAGGCTTTGGGCGGCCTTGCGCCATTGCGTCGACATCGCTTTCTGCAGGGGGCGGGGAATAAATGAGATTTGAATTTGAAAACCTTACTCCTTCGGAAAAAAGCCTGCAAGGGGGCGGATCATTTTTTTCCGGAAAAATGACGAATTCATGGAATTCATAGGTTGGGCTGAGCGAAGCGAAGCCCAACGGAACCGTCTTCGCCCGGGTGTTGGGCATCGCTTCGCTCAGCCCAACCTATGCGCAGGATCATTTTTTTGTGGCAGGAAAGGGGATGTAGGGGCGACCGTCCTCGGTCGCCCGTCCGGAGCTTGCATTGCCACCGGCAGCACGGGCGACCACAGGTCGCCCCTACGAAAAGCTCGTCCTTCACGCGATGCGCCACGAAAAGCGTTTTCCCCAAGCGATGCGTTTTTGCGCCGGAGTTTTACGGGGAATGGGGGGTCACAGGCCGTCCGAAGCCGGGGTTTTGTAGGGGCGACCTGTGGTCGCCCGAAATCACCCGTTTCCAAACATCGGGCGGAAAATCTCCCTCCGGCGCTACGCGCCACCTCCCTCGAAGAGAGCAGTATATGTAGGATGGGTAGAGCGCAGCGAAACCCATCATTTCTGCCCCTGAAATTCTAAATTTGACTAAAGAATTTGTTTTTATTAATCACTACTGTAGCTGAACATTATTACAGTAATTTAGAAAATCAACACCTGGGCAAGCCCGCAGGACGGGTTGGAATTCCCGAATTCGCTTCCGAAAAAAAACCCGGCAATGCCGGGTTTTTTTTGATCAATATTCCGAAAGGCCGGTCAATAGCCTGCGCCGATAACCTGGGGCATCCAGTAGTCGAAGGAGCCCGCATCGGTGATCAGGCCCTGGCCTGCGCCGAGGAAGAGGACTTCGCTGTCTTGCGTTCCCAGGTAATTTCCCGTTCCGGAGTAATAGCGATAGATGATGTTTCCGGCGTTTTGCGTTCCGGCGCCGGCAGGCGCGAATAACTGCGGGTAGGCGGCTTCGGCCCATTTGAAAATCCGGTTTGCCGTCGCGGCGCCTCCTGCCAGCAAAGTGATGCGCGTTTTGCCGGAGGTGCTGGAGATCGTCGCGCCCGAAGGGTTGGAAAGAACGAAGTCGAAATACCTGTCGCTGCCGGCCCGGCTGGCCGAGGAGAGTTGGAGGGTGACTGTTTTTTCCGTTTCTCCCGCGCTCCAGGTCAGCGTGCCCGAAGCCGACACGAAGTCGAGGCCCGGCGAGGCGGTGCCGGCGCTGGTGGCGTATTGCACGCTGGAAGTGCCGGAGGTGTCGTTGCTGCGCCGGACCGAAACCTGGACGCGGGAGAGGCCATCGCCCAGGTAGGTTTGCGTTTTTGCGGTTTGCACGATTGCGCCGGAAGGGGCGGGGCCGGAGCCGCCGAGCCAGGGTTTGAGCGCCGGGTAGGCCACCGAGAATTTGGAATACCAGTTGAAATCCGGCCCATAGCAACCGATTCCGGTCATCCCGGCAAAGAGGCCGCCAAAGAGTTTGCATTCGGACTGGTCGCAGCGCAGCAGCGGCGATCCGCTGGAGCCGCCCTGGGTGATCCCGTCGGTATAGGTAATGCCCCAGAGATTGCTGTGAAGCGCCCCTTCGACGTTGACGTCACCTGTGGGCGGTTCCTGGGCGTATCCCCAGGAGATTTTCTTCACGTCTCCGTTGGGGTGGTGAATGGCGACCATCGTGTCGTAGGCCTTCAGGGAATCGGTGCTCCAGCCGAGGAAGGTGGCGCCCATCGGCGCCCGGTCGCGCAGGCGCAGCAGTGAGTGATCGTTGTTGAATTCGCTGTTCAGGTAGTCCGCGCCGCTATAGAGCCAGAGGCTGCCGGGAGGTTCTCCGGTGCTGCCGATGCAGAATTCGTACTGGAAATTCCAGCGCGTCACCAGCGTTCTTGCCGTCGCTGCGTCCGAAATGCAATGGTTTGCGGTGAAGAAATACGGCGTTCCGGTTTGGTTGGCGTCGGCAACCAGCGACCCGGAACAGACATAGGCGCCGTCTTCGAGCTGGAAGGTCATCTGGGCCACGGCCTTGACCGCGCGCCGCTCGGCGTCCGTTTTCGCGCAAGCAGCTTCGTTGTAGCAGGTGTAGGTGCCGGGGTAGACGTTGCTGAAGGAATTTCCGGAAGCGGCGGAGGCTCCGGGAAGTTCGTAGATATGCGTGACGCGGAAAAATCCGATGGCGCCTTCCGGAGGCGCTTTTCCATCCGGCATCCGGATTTCGACCAGCATGTCGTCGCCTTCGACCGGGGGCGACCAGTAGACGCTCATCCCTTCCCAGTCCCGGCGGGTGAAGGGGCCAATTGCGGTGGAGGTCTGGTTTGCCGGCGCAAAGCGCAATTCGCCATCGAATTCCGGCGCGATTTTCAGCCCCAGGCGCAAGGCGACCGCGCCTTCGGAACGAATCCGCTGCAAGGCGGTCACGCTGCCGTCCGATTGCCGTTGCCACGAAAGCCCCGAGAATGCGCTGCGCGCGGACGCTTCCGGCAGTGTGCGCCCATAACCGATCTGGCGCGGTTTTCCTGGGGGAGTCCCCTCCGCTTGAAAGCCTCCGGGAGGCGCTCCTGCGGCTTCCAGTGCCGGAATGTTCCGCGCCTGGCCGCTGAACTGCGTTGCGCGCTCGCCGCGAAAATCGGTTCCCCGGGATATCCCGGAAGCCTGCGTCCAGGAGGACGCTTCATCGGCCCAAACGGCGCCCGTTGCGCAAAACGCGATACAGGCGCACAACAGGACGCGCCACTTTCCACTTCTTGTCATAGCGTACCTCCCAGTATGTAATCACCGGGCGGCAGAATGCCGCCCCTGCAATTGTTCTCCCGTACTTCGCGTCGCGTTGTACGGGTTTAAATCGAAAACGCTCTAGTAACCAGCCTGAATGACCTGGGCCATCCAGTCATCATACGGGCCAAGATCCAGGATCGCGCTTCCTCCCGCGCCGAGGAAGTATACATGACTGTTTTGCGCGCCCAGATAGTTTCCCGTTCCGGAATAGTAGCGGTACAAAAGGCTTCCATCCAGGTTTTGCGTTTGCGCCGTCGAGGGCCTGAAGAGATCGGGGAAGATTTTCTCTGCCCATTTGAACAGGCGGTTTGCCGTCGTCTCTCCGGTGGCCAGGAGCGTTACCCGCACCTTGCCGCTCGCGGGGTCTACCATGGCGCTCGATGGATTGGACAGGACAAAATCGAAATACCTGTCGTTGCTGGCGCGCTTTGCCGAGACGAAGGGCACCGTGACGGTTTTTTCGACCTGTCCCGCGCCCCAGGTCAGCGTGCCCGAAGTCGGCGTGAAGTCGATCCCCGGATTGGCGGTGCCGGCGTTGGCGGCATACTGCGCGGTAGATCCGCTGGAAGTGCCGTTGCTGCGCTGGATCCGGAACTGGACGCTGGAAATGCTGTCGCCGAGATAAATGCTGGTCTTTCCAACGATTTTCAGGATCGGAAGGGATCCGGTCGAGCTGCCGAGCCAGTTGCTCAGCGCCGTCGAATAGGCGATCGAGAATTTCGAGTAAGCCTCGCTCTGCGGCGTCCTGCATCCGGTCGTTCCGCCGATCAGTCCGCCGATCAGTTTGCAGTCGCTGCTTGTGCAGTTGAGAAGGCCGGATCCGCTTGAACCTCCTTCGGTCACTCCCTCGGTGAGAGATACTTTCCAGACATTGGGGTAGACCGTGCCATCGGAGAAGGTGACCGAACCCGACGGTGGATTCGCCATGGATCCCCACGATATTTTCTTCACATCGCCATTGGGATGATGAATATCGACGATTGGGGCTCCGCCGGCGGGCGAATCCGTGGTCCATCCGAGAAAGATGGCATCGGAGGGAGGCGCCTCGCGCAAGCGCAGAAGCGAATGATCGTTGCTGAAATCGCTGTTCAGGTAATCGGCGCCGCCGTAGCGCACCGTGTAATTGGGAGGATCTCCAGCGCCGCCGTTGCAGGTGGGGTACTGATAATTCCAGCTCGTTTGCAGCGTCCTGGCGACGGTCTGGCTCGAAATGCAATGATGCGCCGTGTAGAAATAAGGGGTGCCGGTCTGGCTTTGGTCGGCGAGCAGGGTTCCCGTGCAAAGGTAGCCGTCGGCGCCCTCCTGGAAGTACATTTGCGCCGTCGCCCTGGAGGCCCGCCGTTCGGCGTCGGTTCTTGCGCAGGCGACCTCGTTGTAGCAGGGCAGGGTATCGGGGTAAACGTTGCTGAACGAATTTCCCGGTCCGGAAAGTTCGTAGATATGCGTGAGCTTGTCAAAGCGAATCGTTCCTGCCGGCGGCATCTTTCCGTCAGGCATCCGGATTTCGACCAGCATGTCTTCGCCCTCGACCACAGGCGACCAGTAGACCTCCATCTCCTCCCAGTCGTAAGGGGTGAATGGGCCAATCGCATTCGCTGGATTGCTCGTTGGCGCAAAGCGCAATTCGCCATTGAATTCAGGTGCGATCCTGATTCCCAGGCGCAAGGCCAATGCGCCTCCCGAGCGGATGCGCTGCAGCGCCGTCACGCTTCCATCTGCCTGCTGTTGCCAGGAAAGCCCGGCCAGCGCATCGAACTCCGTTTCTTCCGGCAATTCGCGCCCGTAGCCAATCTGATGCCGGGAAGACGAGAGCGCGCCGCTCATTTCTTGCGATTTGCGGGCGGCGGGCGGAGTGCCGCCGCTGGCTTCCAGCGCCGGGATTCCCTGCGCGTGGGCTGCGCTCAAATGTGTCGCGCGCGCGCCCCGGTTGCCGTCTGCAACAGCCTGGCGGGCCATCGCCGCGCCCTGGTTCATCACATACGAGGAGGCTTCTTCCGCAATCGCCGCCTGCGCCGCATAAAGCGCGGTTCCTGTAAAAAAGGCGCAAGCAAGCGCCTGGCGTTTTAATGGGTTCATCATGAAAGTTTGGCTTTGGAAAGAGATGGAGCGTTTGTGGAGGTTCCGGATCAGGCTTGGTATTGTGACAAATTTTAATAATAACACCCGTGTTTCCTCCTTCCTTCCCAGGCGCTCAAGCCGATTCGATTTTCGGATCGCGGGCGAGGAGCCGTTCGGCGGCGGCGGTGGCGGAAAGGCCGTGATGGAGGACGGCGTCGACGGCTTCGGTGATCGGCATTTCGATCCCGCGCGCGCGGGCCAGTTGGGCGACTTCGCGCGCAGTGGAGACGCCTTCCGCGACATGTCCGAGTTCATCGAGGATTTGCGTCAGGGTCTTGCCTGCCGCAAGCGAGAGTCCGACGCGGCGGTTGCGCGAAAGGTCTCCGGCGCAGGTGAGGATCAGGTCGCCGACGCCGGCCAGTCCCATGAAGGTTTCGCGTCGTCCGCCGCAGGCTTGCCCGAAGCGGGCGATTTCGGCCAGGCCACGGGTGATCAGCGCCGCGCGGGCGTTGTCGCCCAATCCCAGGCCGTCGCTGATGCCGGTGGCAATGGCGAGCACGTTCTTGACCGCGCCGCCGACTTCAACGCCGGGCAGGTCGTCGCTGGCGTAGATACGCAGTTTCGGGCCGTGCAGCAGGCGGGCGGTCGCGGTGGCGAAGTCGAGGTTGGCAGCGGCCAGCGTGAGCGCGGTGGGTTTTCCGGCGGCGACTTCGTCGGCGAAACTCGGCCCGGAGAGCGCGGCGCACGATCTTTCGGCGCCGAGTTCTTCGAGGATGACGGTATGCGGCAATTTCCCGCTTCCGGCTTCCAGCCCCTTGCATACCCACAGGAGCGGCACTGCGGCAGGCAGGTCGAGCGCGGCCAGCGCGCGCGCGGTGGAGCGCAGTCCGGCAAGCGGCACGGCGATGATGAGGATTTCTGCGGAGGCGACGGCGGCCTGGAAATCGGTCGCAATCGCAATGCTTTCGGGAACCCGGTGGCCGGGCAGGAAGCGGCGGTTTTCGCGCGTTTCGCGCAGGGTTTGCGCGACATCGTCCTCGCGCGCCCACAGCGTGACGCGGTGCCGTTCGGAAAAGGCGATGGCCAGCGCCGTGCCCCAGGCGCCAGCGGCAAGAACACTCAGATTCATGGAGGAAGAGAAACCCGGAAGGCGCCCGGCGCCTTCAGAGTCCCCAGACTTGGGAGATGCGGACAAAACCTGTCTGTCCGTCGAGGTGCTTGACCTTGGCCCAACCGACCGGGCCTTCGGAGACGAGTTCGAGCGCGACGCCCTTTTCCGCTTCAAAGACGATCTTTGCAGCGTCGCTGGCGCTTTCGCGCACCTGCGCCAGGTCGGAAGTCACCTGTACCGTGCGCTGGGTGGAAAGCGCGGTTTTTTCGACCCAGGCGATGCCGCCGGAGGCGTCGCGCACCTTGACCCAACCTTCGAGGCCGATGATCAATTCGACCGGCGTGTATGGGCGGACGACAAAGAGCTTGCTGCCCTTTTGCGAGGGCGTGTCGTACAGCACCGCCGCTTCCTTCAGCGAGCGGTAGTCGGTGGCGAAGGCTGCCGGGGGCAGCCCCAGAAGGAGAAGCGCGGCGAAAAGAAGGCGCGGACTCATCATGGCCTCGACGAAGGATCGGTTACTGAAGCTGCTGCGGCTGGGCTTCGGCGTTGGCCTGGGCTTCCTGCAGGCGGGCGCGGTAGATCGCCTCGAAGTTGATCGGCTGGAGAATCACCGGTGCGAATCCGGCGCGGATCACGGTATCGGAAATGACTTCGCGCACGAAGGGGAAAAGGATGTTGGGGCAGGCGATTCCCATCAGCGGTTCGACGTCTTCCGCAGGGATATTGGAGGCGCGGAAAACGCCGGCCTGGTTGGCCTCGACCAGGAATACGGTTTTTTCGCCGATGGTGGCATTGACGGTCACGACCAGTTCGACTTCGATGTGGGCGTTGTCGAGCTGCCGTCCGCGCGTGGTGAACTGGATGCCGACTTCCGGGGTTTCGCGTTCGAGGAAGATTTCCGGCGCTTTCGGCACTTCGACCGAAAGATCCTTGACATAGAGTTTTTCGATGCCGAAGACCGGCGCGGTGTTTTGTTCGGGAGTCGGTGCGGCTTGTTGCGGTTCGCTCATGATGAAAGCTTTCTGTTGGAGGAAAGGGACAAGGAATCAGGCATTGCCGGAAGCGTCCGGCGAGAGCAGGGGGGCGAGTTTTCCGGATTGATCGAGCGCGATCAGGTCATCGCAGCCGCCGACGTGGAAATCGCCGATGAATATCTGCGGAACGGTGCGCCTGCCGGTTTTCTGCATCATCGCATCGCGCAATGCGGGGTCGAGGTCGACGCGGAGCTTTTCGATTTCGGTAACGCCGCGCGCTTTCAAAAGCTGCTCGGCGCGCTGGCAGTAAGGGCAGACAGCGGTGCTGTACATGAGGATGCGCGGCTGGCTCATGATTTTGCCTTTGCGATGGGGAGGCCAGCACTCGTCCAGGCATTGATGCCGCCTTCAAGGTTGAACACGGTTTCAAATCCGAGTTTTTTCAGATCGGCGGCAGCCTTGAGCGCGCGTTGCCCCGTCTTGCAATAGATGATCAGCGGTTTTTTCTTCAGCTTTTCCAGTTCGTTCGTGCGGCTGGAAAAACTTTCGGGCGCGATATTACGCGCGCCGGGCAAGTGACCGGCAGCGAATTCCTCCGCGTCGCGGACATCGAGCACGTTGGCGTTTTCCCGGTTGATCATCAGCGTTGCCTGCGCCGTGGTCAGCGGCGTGGCGTCGGCACGCCGGATGAAGGAGTAAACGACCATTGCGCCACTGACGAGGGCGATCATGACCAGAAAGATATTTTGCTGAACGAATTCCAAGAGAAACTCCATTGCGTGCTGCGGATCGGAAGAAGAGAAAGGCTTGACGGGTGGTCAAGTCGAATCGCGCATTATAGAATGATTCGCTTTAGGATGCTCTGGGCAAGTCGAGCGGAAAGTGTGCGCTGCGGATCGGGATGGGATGCAAGGCGCGGCGACTTGTTCAGGGCATCCTCTATTCGCACACTTGCCGCGCAAGCTGCAAACTTCAACCAACCCATGATTTTTCCGGAGAGCCATGTATAAAATCGTCTTGCTGCGCCACGGTGAGTCCGTCTGGAACAAGGAAAACCGTTTCACCGGATGGACCGATGTCGATCTTTCCGAAAAGGGCCTTGCCGAAGCGCGGGCCGCAGGAAAACTGATGCGCGAGGAAGGCTTCGTTTTCGATCTCGCCTTTTCTTCCGTATTGAAACGCGCGATTCGCACCCTGTGGATTGCGCTCGATGAAATGGAGCGCCTCTGGATTCCGGTCGAGCGCTCCTGGCGGCTGAACGAGCGTCATTACGGCGCCTTGCAGGGCCTGAACAAGACCGAAATGGTCGAGAAATACGGCGAGAAACAGGTGCTGGTCTGGCGTCGCAGCTACGGTACGCCGCCGCCTGCGCTGGATTTCGACGATCCGCGTCATCCGCGCTTCGACGCCCGTTATGTGTCGGCGCCGCAGGGCGATTTGCCTTGCGCCGAATGCCTCAGGGACACCGTGGCGCGTTTCGTTCCCTATTGGCAGGATCGCATCGCGCCTGCTGTGCGTTCGGGGCAGAGAGTCATCGTCGCCGCGCACGGAAACAGCATCCGCGCGCTGGTGAAATACCTGGACAAGGTTTCCGACGAGGAAATCGTCGAACTCAACATCCCTACCGGAATCCCGCTGGTCTATGAACTGGATCGGGATCTGAAGCCGATCCGGCATTATTACCTCGGCGACCCCGAGGCAGCGGCAGCCGCCGCTGCCGCAGTCGCCAGCCAGGGAAAAAAGGGATAAGAGGCAGGGCGCTGAAATTTCTGGGCCGTGACCAACTTGTTTCTTCCAACCCGCGCCGGTAGCGGCGGAAAGCGCCTGCTGCGGAGTGTGGCGCTCTCCCTCGTCTTGCTGTCCGCGCTGCCGGGAACGGCGCAAGCCGTGCCAACGGCGCGGGAGGGCGGGAGCGCCACGGCGCGGGGCGCCAAAAATCCCGCTCCGGCAGCCGCAAGGAATGCGAAGCGGAGCACGGCAAAAACTTCCCCGGCGACAAAAAAACCTTCTTCCCGCCCTTCCGCTTCCACGCGCGAAACCCCGGAACAAGCCTCGCCGCAAAAGCAGGCAGAGCAGACCGAGGCCAACCTGAAAGCCTTGCGAGAGCGGATCGAAGCCTTGCAGAAGGAAATTGCGGCGGCGGAAGGATCGCACGCGGAAGCCGCCGATCAGTTGAAATCCTCCGAGCAGGCGATTTCCACATTGCAACGGGAGCAGTTGGGCCTTTCGCGCCAGCATGAAGATCTGCGCCGCCAGATGGAAGCGCTGAACCGCCAGGAAAACGACCTGGGCCAACGGCTCGCGATGCAGCGCCAGCATCTGGGCAATCTTCTCCATTCCCAGTATTTGCGCGGAGCGCCGGATAGTCTGCGGCTTTTTCTGGCTGGCGACGATCCAAACCAGATCAGCCGCGACCTGTATTATTTGAGCGTCATTGCCCGGGTGCGCACGGCGATGCTGAAGGAAATCGACGCGACCTTGAAGGAAAAGCAAGGTCTCGTGACCACGACCAGGGAACAGACTTCCCGGCTCGAAACGGTCGAAGAGAAACAAAAGGCGCAGCGTGAACAGCTTCTGGCGCAGCGCGCGGAAAAGGCAGAGTCCCTGAAACGCATTGCGACGCAGATCGAGGCGCAAAGGCGCGAAGTCGGCGCCTTGCAGCGCGACGAGAAACGCCTTTCCAATCTGATCGAGGAACTTAGCCGGATGATCGCGGCGCAGGAAGAAGCGCGGCGGCAGGCCGAAGCGGCACGCCAGAAGCGCATGGCCGAGGAAAAGGAGCGCATCGAGCGGGAAAGGGCGGAGAGGGCGACGCAACAGGCGGTACGGGAAAAACCCAGGGAAGCGGAAAAGCCAACGGCGGAACTGGAAAACGAATATTTGCCCGAAGTCGCGCCCGCCGGGAGTTTCGCCCGCCTGAAAGGGAACCTGCGCCTGCCGGCCAGGGGGACGGTGAGCAACCGTTTCGGCGGAGTGCGCGCCGAAGGCGGGAACTGGCGTGGAATCTTCGTCAGGGCAACGGCAGGCGGCGAGGTGCGCGCCATCGCCGCAGGCCGGATCGTATTCGCGGACTGGATGCGCGGCTTCGGCAATCTGCTGATCGTCGACCACGGCGATGCCTATCTGTCGATCTACGGCAATAATGACGCCATACTAAAACAGGTCGGCGACATGGTGCAGGGCGGCGACCTCGTCGCACGCATCGGCAACAGCGGCGGAAACCCGGAATCCGGTTTATACTTCGAAATTCGTCATAAAGGGCGGCCCCTGGATCCATTGCAATGGGTGGCGCTGAAATGACGGCAGAATTTAACCGGGCAGCCTTGCGTTTTTCCGGGCAATGTATGTTTTTTCCGGACGATGGCGCCAAAAATCAAGATAAGGGAATCGGGCAGGCTGCGCGACAGAGCGGCGTGAATATGCCGCGTTCGGGCGCAGCGGGAGATCATTTTTTTGCAGCACGCTTCGAGTACTTCAACGAACAGGGACAGGAAACGACATGAGTCGATTGAAACAGGCAAGTCTGGTTGGAACGGGATTCGTCGCGGGGATTCTGATCAGCCTGCAAATGACCGCGATGGCCGAAAAGGAGCAAACCAAGGCGGGGGTTCCGATCGAGGAATTGCGCACCTTTGCCGAAGTCTACGGCGCAATCAAGGAAGGCTATGTCGAGCCGGTCGAAGACAAGAATCTGATTACCTATGCGGTGAGCGGGATGCTCTCGAATCTCGATCCGCATTCATCCTACCTCGACGCCGATTCGTACAAGGATCTCCAGTTCGGCACGCAAGGCGAATTCGGCGGACTCGGAATCGAAGTCAACATGGAAGACGGGTTGGTCAAGGTCGTCTCGCCGATCGAGGATACTCCGGCGTTTCGCGCCGGCATCAAGACCGGCGACTTGATCTACAAGATCGACGATGTTTCCGTCAAGGGCTTGTCCCTGAATGATGCCGTCAAGAAAATGCGCGGCAAGCCCAAGACCAAAATCACGATCGGCATCCTGAGAAAGGGCGAGCAAAAACCGCTCGAATTCACGCTGACGCGCGAATTGATCAAGGTGCAGAGCGTCAAGTCGAAAGTGATCGAACCGGGATACGGCTATCTGCGCGTCACTTCATTCCAGGAAAACACCGGCGCTTCGCTGGTCAAGCACATCGGCGATCTGTACAAACCCGGCCCGCTCAAGGGCCTGGTGCTCGATCTGCGCAACGATCCGGGTGGACTCCTGAACGCTGCGGTCGGCGTTTCCGCCGCATTCCTGCCGCAGAAAACGCTGATTGTTTCGACGAACGGACGTACCGAGGATGCAAGGCATGAGTTTCGTGCGCTGCCGGAAGATTATTTGCGCGGCACCCGCGACGACTATCTGAAGGGCCTGCCGGAAGCAGCCCGCGCCGTGCCGATGGTGGTGCTGGTCAACGGCGGTTCTGCGTCGGCCTCCGAAATCGTCGCTGGCGCCTTGCAGGATCACAAGCGGGCGATCGTGATGGGCACGCAGACTTTCGGCAAGGGCTCGGTGCAATCCGTGATTCCGCTCCCCGGCGGCACGACGGCAATCAAGCTGACGACGGCGCGCTATTACACGCCCCAGGGCACTTCGATCCAGGCCAAGGGCATTACTCCCGACATCAATGTCGAGGAAACGGCCGATGGCGATTCGATGAAACAGATCCGTGAAGCGGATCTCGAACACCATCTCGGCAACGAGAAGGACAAGGGCAACATCGTTCCCATGATCCCTGACGAAGAAGGCGCGAAAGCTCCGGCGGACAAATCCAAACCCGAAGAAAGCAAGGTCAAGGGCAAGGACAAGGACGAAGAAGGCGCGAAGGAAAAAGGCGGCAAGAAGGCCGAATTTTCGCCGCTGAAATTCGGCACCAAGGACGACTACCAGTTGAATCAGGCGCTCAGTCTGCTCAAGGGCCTGGAAATCATGCAGGCGACGCGCCCCCAGACGGCTGCCAAATAGTTTTTCCCGAAAGGGTTTGCCGCGCCTTTCTGAACCGAGGACTCCGGAGGCGCGGTTTTTTTATCGACGCTCCTGCACCCGATGAATGACGAACAACTGCTGCGCTATTCCCGTCACCTTCTGCTCGACGAAATCGGCGTCGAAGGACAGGAACGGCTGCTCGCAGCTCATGCGCTGATCATCGGCGCAGGCGGGCTTGGCTCACCGGCGGCGCTCTATCTCGCTTCTGCCGGAGTCGGAAAAATCACGCTGGTCGATAATGACCAGGTCGACCGCACCAACCTGCAACGCCAGATCCTGCATACCGAAGCGCGAATCGGCTGGGACAAGGTGGCCTCCGGGCAGCAGGCGCTTTCCGAAATCAATCCGGAAGTCCTTGTCGTTCCGGTCGCTGCGCGGCTCGATGCCGAAAGCCTCCAGGAGTACGTTGCCGCCGCCGACGTGGTGCTCGACTGTTGCGACAATTTCGCCACCCGCCACGCGCTCAACCGCGTTTGCCGGAAATACAAAAAACCCCTGGTTTCCGGCGCTGCGCTGCGCTTCGACGGCCAGATCACCGTCTTCGACGCGCGGGACGACGATTCGCCCTGCTATCACTGCCTCTTCCCGGAAAACGATTCCGCCGAAGAATTGCGTTGCGCCACTCTCGGCGTTTTCGCGCCCCTCACCGGCATGATCGGCGCCGCCCAGGCGGCGGAAGCGATCAAGCTGATCACAGGCTGCGGCGAACCCCTTTCCGGACGCTTGCTCCTGCTCGATGCCCTGCGCATGGAATGGCGCAGCGTCCGCCTGAAAAAAGACCCGGAATGCGCAGTATGCGGAATGCTTTAGGGTGCGTGTTGTGGAAAGTATGTAGGATGGGTAGAGCGCAGCGAAACCCATCCTATGTTCTTTCAACCCTTGATTGCCGGGTGAATAAACCAAAACCGTTCTAACTCAAAGCTTGGGCTGAGCGTAGCGAAGCCCAAGCTTTGAACAGTATCTTGCCGATTTTCTAAATTAGACTGAAGAATTCAAGCTGAAAAATCACTACAGTAGCGGATCATTATTTAAGTAATTTAGAAAATTCAGCGCGGCTTTCGGGGGTTTCCAGGCTGATCCGGCCCAGCGTGCCGCTGCGGAAATCGGAGAACAGGATCGAGGCCGCGCGCGCCAGGTCGGGCGCTCCGCCCTTCGCGCGGCAGCCACGGCGGTCGGCGATGGCGGCGAGGGCGTCGAAGCCTGCCGCGATGGCGGATTCGATGGCGGCTTCAGTCGCATCTTCCGTTTCACTCGCTGCGGGCGCGGCAAGCAGCGCGGCGAGGGTTTCCTCCTTCAGGCCGTAGCGCGCGGAGAGCGCGCCGGGGTAACGCCGCGCGAGAAGCTGCGCGAGAAAGGCGGCGACTTCCTCGTCGTTGAAGGCGTTGATTCCCACGGCGTTGCTGGCGGCAAGCATCAGGCCGTCGGCGGGGTGTTCGATTTTCGGCCAGAGCATTCCCGGCGTATCGACGAGCGTGAGTTGCGGCCCCAGATCGAGGCGCTGCTGTTGCTTGGTGATGGCCGGCTCATCGCCCACGGCGGCGATGCGGCGTCCGGCCAGCGCGTTCATCAGCGTCGATTTGCCCGCGTTGGGAATGCCCATGATCATCAAGCGAAGGGGTTTGACCGGCGAATCGCGGTGCGGCGCGAGCGCGCGGCACAGCTTCGGTATCCGCGCCACCTCGCCGGCCTTTTTGCATGAGATGGCCACCGCTTCGACGCGATTCGCGCCGGACTGTTCCGTGCGCCGGTAAAAATCGAGCCAGGCGCGCGTCGCTTCCGGATCGGCAAGATCAGCCTTATTCAGGATCTTCAGGCAGGGGCGCTGCCGCTGGCGGCGCAACTCGTGGATCATCGGGTTGCTGCTGGCTTCGGGCAGGCGCGCGTCGCAGACTTCGATCACGACATCCGCCCTGGCCAGCGTTTCTGCGGCTTTTTTCCGCGCCGCGTTCATGTGGCCGGGGAACCATTGGATGCTCATGCGGAAGGCGGCCCCAGGCGCCGCCGCGCCTCAAAAAGACAAACGCCGGCGGCGACGGAGGCGTTGAGGCTTTCCACCGCGCCCGACATGGGAATGCGGACCAGCAAGTCGCAGTTTTCCTGCGTCAGGCGGCGCATCCCCACGCCTTCCGAGCCGAGCACCCAGGCGCTGGCTGCCGGCCATTGGGTTTCGTACAGGGACGAAGGGGCCTCGCCGTCCGCGCCGACGACGCAGATTCCGCGTTCCTTCAGTTCGCGCAGGGTTCGCGCCAGATTGGTCACGGCGATATAGGGCATGGTTTCCGCCGCGCCGCAGGCGACCTTGGCAACCGTCTGATTGACGAAGCAGGCGCGATCCTTCGGCGCGATGACCGCATGAACGCCGGCGCAATCGGCCACGCGCAGGCAGGCGCCGAGGTTGTGCGGATCGGTGATGCCGTCGAGCACGAGCAGGAAAGGCGGTTCTTCCAGCGTGTCGAGCACATCTTCGAGCGTCAGGTAACGCACCTTTGCCGACACCTGCGCGACGACGCCCTGATGCCGCGCGCCCGGAGCCATCGCGTCGAGACGCGCGCCGTCGACGGGAATCAGCCGCACGCCGGACTGTTCGGCATGACGCGCCAGATCGCGCGCGCGCGCGTCCTGGCGGGCGGCGTCGAGATAAATCGCGCGCACGCTGTCCGGGTCCAGCCGCAGACGCGCCAGGACCGCATGAAAACCAAAAAGGGTACGAGTGGAAGACATGGCTACTCACAAGGGAAAAATGACGCTCGCTTCAAGCCCGCCTTCGGGATGATTGCGCAATTCGAGGCGGGCATTATGCGTGGCGGCGAGGTTGAGGGCAATCGCCAGTCCAAGTCCGGCGCCGCCGGTTTCGCGGGAGCGCGAGACTTCCAGGCGGAAAAAGGGCTTTTGTACTTCTTCGAGAAAGGATTCCGGAATTCCGGGGCCCCGATCCCGGATGAGGACGCGCGCCGCCTTCTCTTCCCGGACGAGGCGGATTCGCGCCTGCGAACCGTATTTGACGGCGTTGTCGACCAGGTTGCCGAAAAGCCGCTGCAAGGCGCCCGGATTGCCCTGGATGCGCACATGTTCCGCCTCGCTCTCTGCGCTTTCCGTCTCTTCGTACTGCACATCCTGCCCCGCGCCGGCGGCATCGTCGGCGAGGCTCTGCAACAAGGCGCCGAGGTCGAGCGCCTGCATTTCCTCGTTGCGCTCCATACTGCGGGCAAGTTCCAGGCCGTCGTTGATCAATGCCTGCATTGCGGCGATATCGCATCCCAGCCGCTCTTTCAGGCTCTCGTCGGTACATTGCTCGATCCGCAGGCGCATCCGAGTCAACGGGGTTTTCAGATCGTGCGTGACCGCCGCCAGAATCTGCGTCCGCTCTGTCATGTAACCGCGAATCCTCTCCTGCATCGCGTTGAACGCCTGCGCGGCCTGCCGCACTTCAGACGGGCCACGGGGATCGAGCGGCGCCTGGTCGATATTCCGTCCGAATTCATCGAGCGCGCGCACCATCCGCCGCAAGGGGCGCAAGACGAAGCGCACGGCAAACCATGAGAGCAGCGCCAGCAGCAACACGAACAGCCCCATGCTGGTCGGCAACTGCCACTCCGCAATCGGCAGGGGCCGGTGGCGCTCGTCGCTCCGGTAGCGCAGGAAGATTTTCTCCCCGTCCGGAAAAGCCAGCCGCACCTGATAGGCGGGCGACGAAGAGGGGAAGACCATGAGCTTTTCGCGCTTCTCGTCTTCACGCTTCCAACATTTATCGCCTTTATCGCCTTCGCATTGATATTTCCGCTGCCAGGGCGCCCGCGAAACGGGAAAATCCGCGTCGCTCCAGGCTTCTTCGGCAGTCGCGGCCCCTCGCATCCTGTTGTTGAGGCGCCGCACGAGGCGGGAGTCGCTTTCGCCGGAAGGGGCGCTATCCAGTGGAAGAATCTGCCATTCGTTTCCCCGCCGGGACAGCGAGGCCACGACCTTGCCGCGTTCCGGCGGTGGCAGCGCGGAAAGCAGGATGGCAACATCGGTAATGCGGTCCGCCGCCTCGTGCCCGTGAAAATGCTCGATGACCTTCACGCGCTCGCGCTGCGCGACGGAAAAGGCCAGGAGCGCCGACAGGAAGGTTGCCAGCAGGACCCCGGCGAAAATCAGCAGGAAAAGGCGGAAGCCGAGCGAGTTCGGGAAGAAGCGGAAACGGGAATAAAAACGGGAGTAGAAGCGGGAAAAAAAGCGGGCCTTTCCGTCCGGATGCTCCACCGGGTCTTTCGGAATGAATGTTTTCATGAATTCTCACGTTCCACGGTGGCGCTGAAAAGGTAGCCTTCATTGCGCACCGTGCGGATCAGATGCGGCGAGCGCGCGTCGTCGCCGAGCTTTTGCCGGAGGCGGCTGACTTGCAGGTCAATCGAGCGATCGAAGGGATCGGCCTCGCGCCCGCGCGTGAGATCCATCAATTGGTCGCGGTTCAGCACCCGGTTCGGATGATCCAGGAAAACCCGCAACAGCCGGTATTCCGCGCTGGAGAGCGTCACCACCACCCGATCCGGGGAAAGCAACTGGTGCCGTTCCAGATCGAGCGTCCAGGAAGCGAAATGGTAGCGCCGCGCCCTGGGCGGCTCCAGGTTGGAAGGCAGGGACTGCACCCGGCGCAGAATATTGCGGATCCGTGCCAGCAACTCGCGCGGCTCGAAGGGCTTCGTCACATAATCATCGGCGCCAAGCTCCAGCCCGAGCACCCGGTCGATGGGCTCGCCGCGCGCCGTCAGCATCAGCACCGGGATCTGCGAGTGCGCCCGCAGGTGACGGCACAATGAAAGCCCATCCTCACCCGGCAGCATCAAATCGAGGATCACGAGATCGATCCGGTTCGTCTCCAGGATTTCGCGCATCTGTTTTCCATCGGCGGCCAAGCTGATGCGGAACCCGTAGGGGCGGAGATAATCGCCGACGAGCGTGCGGATATCGCGGTCATCGTCGACGACGAGAAGGTGGTCTTGAGTGTTCTTGTCCATGGGAGTTATTGTCTGCAATCGCACTTCCGATGTCACTTCCGGATCCGTGCGCAAATGTATCGGCCTGTGTCGCGCGGGCGAGGCGATACTTTAGGATACCAAATTCCAGCGATATATTTATCCTGCATATCACTGCGCCGGGTCCATTCCATCGTCCCCCGTCGCCGGAAGCGTCTCTCCCTCCATGCTAGAATTCCGCCGCTTTCCCCCTTTCGTCATTTCCCCTCACTTTCCATCCTTCGCGCCATGTTTTCAGGAATCATCGCCGCCGTTGGCCGCATCAGCGCAATTGCGCCGCTTTCCACTCCTGCCGCTGCGGGCACTCCGACGCAACGCCTGAAAATCGCCGCCGGCGAACTCGATCTCTCCGATGTCGCACTCGGGGATTCGATTGCCTGCAACGGCGTCTGCCTGACCGTCGTGGCGTGTGAAGCCGGGGAATTCAGCGTCGATGTTTCGCCGGAAACCTTCTCCTGCACGGTCGGGCTCGACGCGCCGGGAGAAATCAACCTGGAAAAGGCGCTGCGCCTTGCCGACCGCCTGGGCGGGCATCTCGTTTCCGGGCATGTCGATGGCGTTGGCGCCGTGCTGCGGCTGGAGCCGGTCGATGAGGAATGTTATTTGCTGGAAATCCGCGCCCCTGCCGCGCTGGCGAAATACATCGCGCCGAAAGGCTCGATTGCCGTCAATGGGGTCAGCCTGACGACCAACCGCGTCGACGGCGAGCTTTTCTCGATCAACCTGATTCCCCACACGCTGGAACGCACGACGCTGCATCGGCTCAAATTCGGCAGCCGCGTGAACCTGGAAGTTGACCTGATCGCGCGCTATGTCGAACGAATGATGACGGCATCGACCTGAAGCCTCGCGGGCAGCATCCCTGCTGCGCAGGGCATTCCCCACTTTCTCCTCCTCTCTCCTCCTCCCTCCACCTTCCCAGACGGCCCCAGGATGATCGTTGCCATCGACATCGGGAACACCCGCATCAAATGGGGCGTCCGGCGCAAGGAAGAATCCGCGCATCCGGGCGTCTGGGACGATTACGGCACCCTCTCCACCGCGCGGGCGGAAGAACTGGAAGAAGTGGCCGGGAACTGGCCGAAGAACGCGCGAGTTGTCCTGTGCAACGTCGCAGGACCGAAAGTAGCCGCCACCGTCGAAGCGCTCCTCGCTGCGCGCGGATTGCAGCCGCACTGGCTGGTTGCCGCAGAATCTGTCTGCGGTCTCAGGAATTCCTACGAAAATCCGCGCCAGCTCGGCGCCGACCGCTGGGCGGCATTGATCGGCGCGCGTTCGCTCGACATCGGCGCGTGTCTCGTGGTCTGCGCCGGAACCGCGACGACCATCGACTATCTCGACTCCGGCGGCGTTTTCCACGGCGGCATGATCCTGCCCGGACTCGGCCTGATGCGGGCCGCGCTGGCAAGCGGCACGGCGCAACTGACCTTGATGGAAGGCTCGCCCGAACTGCCTCCCGAACCCCCCGGCGTCTGGCCGAAGAACACGCACGACGCCATCGAACGCGGCTGCATCGCCGCCCAGACCGGCGCCATCGAACATCTCCGGCGCGGCCTGCCGGAAGAATCCACCCTCGTCCTTTCCGGCGGAGCCGCCTCGCGCCTGATGCCGCACCTGAATGTTCAGGCCCGCCTGGTCGAAAAACTCGCCCTCGAAGGCTTGTTCCACTTCGCCCTCACCCTCGCGTAGCTGCGGTGCCTTGCCCAATCCATCCTGCATGACCGTCATCCTGCGCATCCAGCATGCAGGATGGGGTGAGCGGCAATCGGCCTGCCGCCGCAAATCGCGCCGAAGAAACCCGGGATCAGGGATTGGCATCTTCCTCTGGATCCTGCGACTCCGCTTCGCTGCGCGAAGTATGTAGGATGGGTAGAGCGAAGCGAAACCCATCATTTCTCCCTCTGGAATGCCGATGGGTTTCGCTGTCGCTCTACCCATCCTACGCAGTCGCAGGATCCAGTGCGCGAAGAAAATCCCGATACCCGGAGCACAGGGATACCCCGCCGATGTATTGAGCCGAATTTTCTAAATTACTTAAATAATGTTCGGCTACTGTAGTGACTTATAAAAATGGATTCTTTAGTCAAATTTAGAAAATAGGTACACCGCCTTTTCGCCTCCGCACTCATCCCCAAATCTTCGGGCTTCATTTCCTTCCGGAGGAAAAATAATTGGCGGAAATCCCGGAAGCGATGACCAGGAACATCCCCAGGCCCTCCATCCAGCCCAGATGTTCGTCCCACAAAACGACGCCGAACAATGTGGCGAATATCACCGTGGTATAAGTCAGGCTTGCGCTCAACAGCACCTTGCCCCGCGCGTAGGCATGAGTCATCGTTATTTGACCCAGGGTGGCGGAAACTCCTGTTCCGGCGAGCATGAAAAAACCTTGGAGGGTGACCGGATTCAAGCCTGAAAGAACGACCCAGACCAGGCTCAGCGATGTGGCGATGAACGAAAAATAAAACACCGTCCGCGCTGTCGGCTCTCCAAGCCGCCCCAGGTTGCTCACATCGAAATACACCACAGCCGTCAGGACGGCAGAGGCCAGCGCCACCGAAGCGCCAAACAGGCTGTTTCCTTCAAACGACGGATGCAGCAAGAAAACGATCCCCAGGAAACCAAGCGCGAAGGCAAGCATGACCCCCCAATTGAATCCGAGCCCGCGAAAGAATATGAGCATCAGCACCAGGAAAATCGGGGAGGTGTAATTGAGTGTCACTGCCGTTGCCAGCGGCAGAAGGGAAATGGCGTAGAAATAAATCGAAAGCGAGACGAAACCCGTCACTCCCCGCTTCACATGCCAGGGCCAATGCGGCGTCGCCAGGCGCACATTGCGCCAGCGCACCAGGGCCAGCATGATCAGGAACATGATTGCGGAGCGATAGAACACGATCTCCGCGAGTGAATAGCCTTCCTTTGCCGAGAGCTTGACGCACACTCCCATGATCGCAAAGAAAAAATTGGAGACGATGATCCACAGGGATTGCATGGCGGGAATTCAATCAGGGCGTTATGCAGGCGGGAGCGAGTGACTTCATCCCATCCCGGGAGCGGGCTTTCCCTCCTGCAAATGGGTGTGCGCCGCGAATTATTTGGAACCCCCAGTATCTACCATATTGCCCATCCAGCTCGCAGTGTTTGACAGAAAATTTGACAGGGAAGCCCCCCGCCGCTTAGAATCGCCCCCCTTCGGGTCGTTAGCTCAGTTGGTAGAGCAGCGGACTTTTAATCCGTTGGTCGCAGGTTCAAATCCTGCACGGCCTACCAGAATACCTTGAGAAGAGAAGAAGGGCTGTTAGCTCAGTTGGTAGAGCAGCGGACTCTTAATCCGTAGGTCGTAGGTTCGATCCCTACACAGCCCACCAAGCACCAATCAAAAGCAGTCCGACGCAGCCCGGAAAACCCGATAAACAAGCGGTTTCCGGGCTTTTTCTTGCCCGCAATCGTCCGGGATGCGGCAGATAGCCGCTTGATTGGCTGTTTCTTGTGAGATACAGTTGTACTCATGAAATACGAACTCGACCGCACCGAAAAGTGGCAAGACTGGTTTATTAACCCGGCAGTCAAATAGGCGTCACATCCAGATTCAAGACGGTACGCTTCCCCCTCTCCCCCAACCCCTCTCCCGCAAGCGGGCGAGGGGAGTTTTTGCCCCTCTCCCACATGTGGGAGAGGGTGCCCCGAAGGGGCGGGAGAGGGAAAGGAGGGTATAGCTTTAAACAAAAACCGCTCCAACATAATCTTGTATTTGATTGCCGGTTTAATAGCTGCCTTGGGAGCACCGAAAAAAAACCCGTGTTCTGACGCGGCTTGACCGTGTAGAAACCGGGAATTTCGGCGATCACAAGCAGATTGCCGACAATCTCTACGAATTGCGTTTTTTCCTTGGCGGCGGCCTGCGTATCTATTTCACGATCCGCCAAAACGCCATTGTGTTGTTGCTGGCTGGCGGAGACAAGGACACGCAAAAGCGCGATGTTGCGCTGGCAAAGCAAATGCTGAAACAACTTTTGGAGAACCAAGGAACCTCTGAATAAGTCGAGCGGTAAGCGTGCGCTGCGGATTGGGATGGGATGCTAGGCGCAAACCACAGCGATACCTGAAGGTATCGCGAGGATTTGCAACGCCGCAGACCGCCCAACTCC
>Ga0123357_10001683_pt1 | contig 23803 bp, 16 predicted proteins | sample TergutEmb28metaG_FD_89873 | JGI IMG/M metagenome (GOLD analysis project Ga0123357, IMG submission 89873) | Embiratermes neotenicus P4 segment gut microbial communities from Petit-Saut dam, French Guiana - Emb289 P4 | ecosystem: Host-associated > Arthropoda: Insects > Digestive system > Gut ... | reverse complement strand
GCTGTCGATCCCGCTCTCCCCGCCTGGGGCAGCATACGAAAGAACGGCGCGGAAGCCTGGAACCTGTATGCAAAAGCTCTCCCGCAACACCCCGAGGCCGCCGATGCCCAGCGTACTCTTAAGCAATGGTTGGAACAGGAAGCGGCAAAGGGAAACAGGGAAGCCACAGGCTGGATTCGTAAAATAGCGGAAGATTCCGCAAAAAAATAAGGTGAATATATGCGTACGCACACATTCTGCTCCCGTCCGCTTCTTGTCATCACGCTTGTTCTGGCCTTTCTGTCCGCCGCCGGCGCCGCCTTTTCAGCCGGGGAAGGCCGCCGTCCGGAATTGATGCCCGGGAAAAAAAGCCTGTATCAACGGCTTGTTTCGCATCCGGGCGCCAAGTTGTATAGCGGCGCTGCCGACAACGCCTCCTTGGTCGACGACAAGGTCAAAACCTTCACCGCATACTATGTATACGCTCGCCAAGGAAAGCGCGTTGAAGTAGGCGTTTCGGCCGACAAGGTCGACGGATGGCTTGACGCCGACAAAACGACTGTCTGGCCGCAAGCCATCACCATGACGTTCACAGATCGCATGGGCCGTATGCCCACCCTGTTTTTTCGCAATTACGAAACGCTTGTGAATACCTGCACCGACGAGCAGCTTCCGGCAAAACTCAAGCAGTACAGCGAGTTCATCGCCAAAAAAACGGCGGTGCCGGCCGACTACCCGGTGATTGCGGCGGAACCCTCAGGTACCGCCGTTTCCAAGAAGAATTTTTACTTGCTGCCTGTGCTGAATGTCGACACCCAGTTCGAAAAAACCAAGCTCCTTGAGGTGGCCTGTCTGGATCCGGGCATCAGCGGCCCCCAGGATACAGGCGCGGGCAAGGGCAAGGAAGGAGCCGCCCAGCCGGACGAGAACACCTTGCGCTCGGGTTTCGCCTTTGTCATTGATACCACCATATCCATGAAACCGTATATCGATCAGACCACGAAGCTTGTGCGCGCCATCTACGACGAGTTGGAAAAAAACCCCCACGGCGACAAATTCGCTTTTGCGGTCGTGGCGTTCCGCAACAATCTGCAAAAAAGCCCCAAGCTGGGCTATACCACCGATGTGGTCTGTGATTTCAAGACCGTCAAGCAGCGTAAAGAACTTGAACTGGCCCTCTCCAAGGTGGAAGAGGCCACTGCTTCGTCCCACGCCTTTACCGAAGATTCTTTCGCCGGCGTGAAGGCCGCTGTGGACAGCCTCAACTGGCAGCAGTTCGGCTCACGAGTCGTGTTGCTCATCACGGACGCGGGCCCTTTGCGTGAGGGCGATCCCACCTCGCAAACAGGCTTCAGCCCCAAGGTGCTGGCTGAGTATCTGAAGTCCAGAAACATCTATCTCACCACAGTTCACCTGAAAACACCGGCGGGCAAGACCGATCACGCAACAGCCGCCAAGGCCTATATTGAGCTTTCCAGCAGAGACGACACCAAAGCCTCGTACATCCCCATCGATGCATCTACCCCGGCCAAGGGCGCCGCGGACTTTGACGCCGTTGGCCGCAGTCTGGCCAAGGGGTATAGCCGGCTTCTCACCGCCACGGCTGAAGGCCGCTTTCTGCCGCCGCCCGACAAAACCGCCGTTCCCGACAAAAAGAAAACCCTGAGCCCGGAAGAAGAAGCCGCCCGCATCGCCGAAACCACAGGATACGCCATGCAGTTGCAGTTTCTCGGCACCCGCGAGGGCGCCCGCGCGCCCAGCGTGGTAAACGCCTGGATTGCCGAAGCCGACCTGGAACGTCTTGATGCGGATCCCCAGGCTCAACCTGTGCTGGCGGCTGTGCCGGCGGTATTGCTGACTAAAACCCAGCTCAGCCAGTTGCGTCAGCAGATCAATCTCATCTACGACCACGCCCGCCGCCAAATTATCATGCAAGATGAGCAGAATTTCTTCCAGACCCTCATCTCGGCAGCGGCCCAACTCACACGCGACCCCACCCAATTCAGCTATAAACCCGGGCAAAACCTCGCCCAGACGGGGCTCCTCGGCGAATTGCTGGAGGGCTTGCCCTACGTGAGCAATGTCATGTCCCTGACCGAGGAACATTGGAGGAGTATGAGTACCGGCGAGCAGAAGCAGTTCATAGATCAATTGCATGCCCGCATCGCTATGTACGACGAGTATGACAAGGACAACACCAACTGGGAAGGCTTCGGCTCACAAAACCGCAATGAATGGGTCTATCGTGTGCCCCTCGCCATGCTCCCGTGAATCCCGCGCCATGATGTACCATGCTGAAGACCTTGTTTTGACGCGTCCGGGCCGGGCAGGCTACAAGCTGCATATTCAAAGCCTGGCCGTGGGGCTCGGAGAAAAAATCGCCCTCACCGGCCCGAGCGGGTGCGGCAAAAGCACGGCCCTGGATCTGCTCGGCATGGTGCTTGAGCCTGACAGCGCGGGCAGCTTCAGCTTTGCGCCGGACGGCGTCGGCGTTGACCTCGCCTCGGCATGGCGGAACCGCCGGGTGGACTTCATGGCGAAGTTGCGGCGGCTGCACATTGGATATATCCTGCAAACAGGCGGTTTGTTGCCTTTTCTCACTGTGGAGGAAAACATCGGACTCACTGCGAGGCTCAAGGGAATGCCCGATGCGGATATCCGCGGCGTCTCACGCGAGCTCGCCGATGCGCTTGGCATCAGCCACTTGCTTGCCTCCCTGCCGGGGCCGCTTTCCGTTGGCGAACGGCAGCGGGTAGCCATAGGCCGGGCGCTGTCAGCGCAGCCGAAAGTCGTTCTGGCGGATGAGCCCACCGCCGCCCTTGACCCCAACAACGCGCGCACGGTCATGGGCATGCTCCTCAAGGCCGTTGAGGTGCAGGGCGCTACCCTGGTTCTTGTGACCCATGACCTTGCCCTTGTGCCGGAATTTGGCCTGCGCGAAGTTCCCATCCGCATGGAGGAAGCCAAAGACGATATTTCCGTTGCGATCATCAACGCTGGAAAGGCCAGACCATGAAAAACTCCCTCCTCTCCATGCGCCTTGCCCTGGGCGACTGGCTGCATGAGCATGTGCTCTCCCTGTGCGCCGTGCTGGCGCTTGCCAGCATGCTCACCCCGCTGCTGGTGCTGAACGCGGTCAAGGTGGGAACGGTGGAAGCGCTTCGCAGCCGGCTTTTGCAGGATCCCAACACGCTCATCATGATACCTGCGGGCAGCAGAACTTCAGGATACACCCAGGCCCAAATTGATGAATTCACACAACGGCCCGATGTTATTTTCGCTATCCCCAGAACCCGCGATGTGGCCGCTGAACTCTCGTTTGAAACGGCAAGCGGCGGCTTTGCCGCCTTGTCGCTTGAGCCGACCGCGCCCGGCGATCCCCGGCTGACCTATCACCATGTCAGGCAGCCCGAAGCAAGCCTGCCGGTTTCGACTATGGTTCTTTCGCAGCCCGCCGCACGCAAGCTGGAAGCGGAAGAAGGGCAAATATGCACAGCCCGCCTTGGACGCAAGCGGCCCGACGGGATTCTGGAGTCGGTAAAAATCCGGTTCAAGCTAGTGGGAATACTCCCGGCAGAAGCCGTGAATCACCATGTGGCGTTCATGCCGAAGGAAGTTCTGGAAGACATTCAGGATTATCGTGACTATATCGCCGTTCCGGGGCGTGGATATTCCGGCGACCCCGCGCCGACGGAAACACGCCGCTTTGAATCCTTCAGGCTCTACGCCCGCACCCTCAATGACGTGGAGCCCCTGGACGCCTATCTCAGGGCGCAGGGCATTGAGGTGATAACCAAGGCAAAAGAGATAGCGAATATCCGCAGGATCAACGAATCTCTGAACAGTATTCTTGTGGTGGTGGCTTTGGCGGTGGGCGCAGGTTTTGTGGCCTTTACGGTCAGTTCGGCCCTTGCCGCCGTGCGCCGTAAAGACCGGATGCTCGGGATGCTGCGGCTGCTCGGATTTTCGCGTTTTGCCCTGCTTTTGTATCCCATAACCCAGACACTGTTCACCGGTTTTTGCGGCGTTTTGCTTGCCGGCGCACTGTCGCTGTGCGCGGCTGCCGGCATCAATGCGCTTTTCGCTTCGCAGCTTCAGGGCGTATCGGTATGCGTTTTGAAGATGCCGCATTTTCTTGCGGCTCTTGTTGTCGTGTTGCTCCTTGCCGTCGTCGGCTCCCTACGCCCGGCGCTGCGCGCGGCCCGTATCGATCCTTCGCTGGTCATCCGGGATGTATGACGATAATTTACCAGGGGAGGCTGCCCATGCGCGCCGTTGTTCTCTTGAGTCTTCTCTTTCTGTTCACTTGCCCCGGGACGTCCTGGGCTGCGCTGAGTTCCTCCAAAAACATCACCCCTGACAGGGCATGGAATCCCTGGCCCGACGAAACGGATGACCTCATCCTTCCCATGCCCTGCAACGGACAACTGGTGCTGCGGGCCGTCGCTGTTCCCATCAAGACCGGCATCCTTGACGATCTCAAATTCCCTATGGGCATCAACAACAGCGCCAACGCGGCAAGGGATATTTACGAACGCCGTTTTGAGGGAAACGTCAGCGCCCCCTTCACCTTGCGCGACCTGCCTGAAACTTGGCGCAAAAAGCTGCAACAAGCGGACGCGGACGCGTTTTTGTATTATCTCATCGGCAAGTATGAACTCAGCACCTGGCAATGGCGGCTTGTCATGGAGGCTTCGTGTCCCGCAGGCAATCCCGCGGAAGCGGACCTGCGCCCCAAGACCAATATTTCCTGGTACGAGATACAGGACTTTCTCCGCAAATATATGCAATGGCTGCTGCAGAATCACAAAAGCCTCCTGCCCGTCTTTGCCGGCGACAACAAGAATATCGGATTTTTACGACTGCCTACTGAGGAGGAATGGGAATTTGCCGCGCGCGGCGGCATGAACGTGCCCGAGGATTATCGAACCCAGGAAGATTTCCACCCGCTCAAAGATTATTCCGGCGCCAAAAAAGGAGACGACTCGGCGGAACTCAAATACGGCGATTTCGCCGTGTATCAGACAGGTGACCGTACCTACCAGAATGCCGCGCCTATCGGATCCCGCAAGCCCAATCCGCTGCGCCTGTATGACATGGCCGGCAATGCCAAGGAACTGGTGCAGAGCGCGTTTCACTTCAGCATTGCCGAACAGCAAAACAACACGGTGGTGCGCCGGCTGCACGGCTCTGCCGGCGGGCTGGTCACCAAAGGAGGGAGCTATCTTTCCGGAGAGGAAAGCATCTTCCCCGGCGCGCGGGACGAAGTGCCCCTGTTTCGGGATAACGGCATTGTTTCCATACCTGATCTTGGCTTTCGGCCCGTGTTGAGCGGCATCAATACTCCGGCGTCAGGCGACCGTGACAGGATGCTTCAGGCGGCAAGCAAGCAAATACCCCTGAAGCAGGAAGAGGACAAAGACGCTCCCGTCAAGATGGAACCCGCGCAGCAGGCAAACGACAAAGACGCTCCCGTCAGGATTGACCCTTCAGGCACTCTCCTCAGCGAGCTTGACAAGGTCATTGAGGGGGCTTCTTCCCGCACGGTAAAGGACAACCTTGCGAAATACCGCAGTATGGTCGCGGACAACCTTTCCGCCGCCGAGCGCCTGCACGGGGAAGTCTCCATGAACGCTGTGCGTGCCGCCCTCTTTAATGCGGAAGCTATTATCAACCTTGCCTATCGCTATCGCAAAATGGAACGGGATATTGCGGATGCGATGGACACAAAGCATAAGCCGACTCCCCAGCAAATAGAACAATACAACGTCTTTTTGAAGGGACTCAAAGACTTTTTCGTCACTTCCCTCAACCGGTACAAGCAGGATCTGGAGTCTCTCGCCAAAGAATCCCCCGACACCCTCAAGGGGCATTCCGCCGTCATACGCAAGGAATACGCAGGCAACGGCCTTTTGAACGAACGTATGCGCCGAAACCTTGATACTTTGGAGCAATACCTGATCTTGGTCCGCCAAAAGGGCATCGGCGCCATTTCCAAGAAACAGCTTGCAGAGGATATCATTCCGAAGGCGTATTCTCCGACATTCGAGTTCTGAGCCTTACGCATCGCAATATCACTGCCACACTTGAAGTTCACCATGCACTACTATGCAACGCTTTACCCAGCCAAGGAGGGCACCCTGCAATGCAAGGTCAAAACCCTGGAAATCGGCCGTTCCGAGATGCGTAAACGGCTTTTTGAATCCCAGGACAATATTGAAGGGCGTATGCGGCAGAAGGTGGAGGAAGAAGAAGAATTGTTTGTAGTGCGATGGCGTTTGCTGTAAGTGTTTGGTAAATATCGTCAACAATAGCGCCATGCGGGGCGTTGATTATGATTATAACCAATATTGAATTGAAAAACTGGAAGAATTTTGCAGATGTCAACGTGGCATGTGGAAAACGCATGTTCCTGATAGGGCCGAATGCTTCCGGAAAATCTAATTTCCTTGATGCATTGCGTTTTTTGCGTGATGTCGCCCAAGATGGTCTTGAAAAGGCGATTCTGGCACGGGGCGGGATCAGCGCTGTCAGATACCTGAACGCACGGAAACAATCCGACATTACTGTGGCGGTCACGTTGGATGATGTATGGCAATACTCCCTCACCTTCGGCGCGGAAAAAGGAAAATCCGTCCCGCTAGTGCAGAAGGAAACGGTCTATACAAGAAACGAATCTGCTTCGCCGTGGAAGACTATTTTGAAACGGCCATCAGATGAGGACAGCAAAGATGCCTTGCGCCTGACGCAAACGGCCTTGCAACAGGTTAATGCTAACGTGAAATTTAGAGAGGTCGTTGAGTTTTTTTCCAGCATTCAGTACAGGCACATTCTGCCCCAACTCGTACGCGAGCCCAAGGCCTTTTCGCCGAACCCCATCAGTAATGACCCCTATGGGCGCGATCTCGTTCAATCCATTTGGAATGCATCGAAACGTACGCGATCACGTTTGGGCAAAATCAACGAGGCATTAAAAGTCGCCGTGCCACAGTTAGAAAATCTTACCGTCAAGCAGGATAAAAACGGCATACCACATTTTGAGGTAAACTATACGCATTGGCGAGCAAGGGGGGCTTACCAGAGTGAATCTTCGTTCTCTGACGGCACCCTGCGCCTGCTTGCGCTGTTATGGTCTATTTTGGATACCGGCGGCCCCCTGCTGCTGGAAGAACCTGAGCTATCGCTGCATGAAGAAATCGTGGCCCAGTTGCCCTCAATTTTTTCCCGCATGGACAGGGATAAGAAAAAAGCCATCCGGCAAGTATTTATCACAACCCACGCGGAAGCGATGTTGCGCGATCCCGGTATCGGCGCCAACGAAATACTCCGTTTTGAACCCGATAGGGAGGGCACACAAGTGTTGTTGCCCGAATCGCAAGAGATCACGGCAATACAAAGAGGGGATCTGACCGTAGCAGATCTGCTGCTGCCGAAAACAAGACCGGCCAATGTAGAGCGATTGAGGCTGTTTTGATATGCTGGTCAATCTCTTGCTGGAAGGCCAACTGGAAGAGCCGGTGGCTGACAAGTTGCTGGCCTTTTGCGGACATGCCAAAGGAACGGTTTACGGCAAACAGGGATGCGGCTATATCCGTAAAAAAGTTGTAGGTTTCTCTCACATGGCCTCACAGCATGCCCCCATATTGGTGCTGACCGACTTTATGGATGCCCGTGCTGCCTGCCCCCCGGAAGCGCTGCAAAACTATCTGCTTCACGCCTGTCCAACGCCATATTTCCTATGCCGCTTCGCGGTCAATGAGTTGGAAAGCTGGCTGCTGGCGGACAGGCCATCCATGGCCGCTTTTTTGCGTGTGCCGCTGACGAAAATGCCACAAAACCCGGATGTGGAGCCAGATCCCAAAAAAACGCTGGGAACTCTCGCCACTCGCTCAAAAAGAACATTCATACGTGACGGCATAGTGCCGCCTGTATGGCACCAAGGGGCAGTCGCTCCCGACTACTTGGCTACTATGACTCGTTTTGTCATCGAACACTGGGATGTGGCGTGTGCAATGCGCTGTTCCCCCAGTTTGCGACGCTGCGTGGAGCGCCTGCAACAACTTTAACCCGTAACGACGGCTCCGCCATGTCCAAAAAACAAAAACTCGAACTCACCTGGATCGGCAAGGACGTGCGCCCCAGGCTGGAGCCACGCATTCTGCTGGAAGATTCGGAACTCTCCTTCCACGCCGAGGCGCGGGTGAGCGAGAAGGATATCTTCGACAATTTGCTCATCCACGGTGACAACCTATTGGCCTTGAAAGCTCTGGAGCAGGAATATGCTGGAAAAGTAAAGTGCATTTATATCGATCCGCCGTACAATACGGGCAGCGCCTTTGAACATTACGACGATGGTGTTGAGCATTCGCTGTGGTTGAGTCTGATGCGTGATAGATTCGAACTATTGCATACCCTGCTTGCTAAGGATGGTGTTGTATTTGTTTCTCTTGATGATAACGAAGCGCATTATTTCAAGGTGATGGCTGATGAAATTTTTGGGCGAAAGAATTTTATTACCTCTATCATCTGGCGGAAAAACTATTCCCCGAAGTCTAGTGCGCGCCATTTTTCTGAAGATCATGACTATCTTATAATCTACGCTAAGAACGCGGAATTATGGGAGCCTAACCCCATGCCGCGAACAGAAAAGCAAGACAAGGCCTACAAAAACCCGGATAACGATCCACGTGGTCTGTGGCGTCCAAATAATCTTGCTGCACGAAATTATTATAGCAAGGGTACATATTCTATCACTTGTCCTTCTGGACGGATTATAGAAGGGCCTCCTTCTGGTTCTTATTGGCGCATCTCGCCAGAAAAGTTTTCTGAAATGGATAAAGATGGCCGAATATGGTGGGGCAAAGATGGCAATAATGTACCTGCTCCAAAAATATTTCTGTCAGAAGTCAAAAATGGTGTAGTCCCACAAACATTCTGGTCATATGAAGAAGTTGGCCATACTCAAGATGCTAAGAAAGAGATAGTTGCCCTTTTTGAGGATGACGTTTTCGGTACCCCCAAACCAGAACGCCTCATCCAACGCGTCCTACATATCGCCACCAACCCCGGTGATCTCGTTCTCGACTCTTTTCTCGGCTCAGGCACCACCGCCGCCGTGGCCCACAAGATGGGCCGCCGCTGGATCGGCATTGAACTGGGTGAGCACTGTTACACCCACTGCATGCCGCGCCTGCAAAAAGTCATCAAAGGCGAAGACCCCGGCGGCATCACCAAGGCTGTGAACTGGCAGGGCGGCGGCGGATTCCGTTTCTGCCGCCTGGGTCCGTCCCTCATCCGCACTGACGCATGGGGGAACCCGATCATCAATCCGGAATTCAACCCGGAGATGCTGGCCGAAGCCCTGTGCAAACTGGAAAACTTTACCTATTCCCCAAGCCCGGACACCTTCTGGATACACGGCCAAAGCTCGGAACGCGATTTCATCTACGTGACCACCCAGTTCCTCACCCAGGACATGCTGGCCCATATCGCGGCGGAACTCACGCCGGAGCGCTCCCTGCTCATCTGCTGCGGAGCCTACAGCGCCAACCCGGACGTCTTCCCCAAGATCACCCTGAAGAAAATCCCCAAGGCCGTGCTTGACAAATGCGAATGGGGCCATGACGATTACAGCTTGGCTGTTGAGAATTTGCCCAAGGCGGAAGCAAGGCCAGTAGAGTTGGAAACGCGAGCTACCCCCAAAAGCAAAAAGGCCATAAGCTCCACACAACAGCCTTCATTACTGAATTTGTTGCCGCCGAGCGATGTGTGAAGGAGGAAGACCTTTTCATGGCAAATGTAGAAGTGAATTATCCAGAGCTCATGAAATCCTTTCACAGGTTGCGCAAACACTCGCAAGATTTATACACACCCGTACAACGTGAAACGTCAAGCTGTTGTCTGCTAGATGCGCTATATGCTGCTGAATGTGGCATTGCTGCAATTATTTTGCGCGAAAATAACTATGCTTCGACAAAAGAAATCATGCAAAAAACTCACGACATTCGTATAATGCTTACAAAGTGTGTCAGCGCTCCGGCTCATAGATTGCCCTCGCAGCTTCCTGTCAAACCCCTGAAGAACGTACGGGGGAAACACATCCTTTTCTCAAGTCTCCACTCAGCGTTGCGCTACGGAGCGACATTGCATGAACGCGAGCGGCAACAATGCGCCCGAGAAATAGAAAAACTCATTACATGGATTGATGGTAACCTAAGGGGGCGATAACCATGGATCTCCTCACTACGTTTGATCTACAAAACATCTTGACGAAAGCGCGCCTGGAAGGAAAATGGGGACAATCCATTCTGACCGCCGATGTTTTTCATGACGGATTGACGGTTGCAGTACCACAAGGGAAGACTAAAGAAGCACGGGAGGCCTTGCGCGCCATCCTTGACCATGCCTTCATGCCGACACAGAACGGGCAAGAAGATGATATGGTACGGCTTAACAACGATCTCAAATTGCCTGTGTACTGGGATGAGGACGACGAAGACGCGAAACCTCGCCCTTTTGATTTACGTCCTCTTTTGCGGGATACCGTGCTTCTTACAGAGAACATACAAAAAAGCGCCATCAACCAAGCCATTCTTCATGATACCACGGAGTTACCCTCCCCCCGGCTAACCGCGTTTTTCTCGTTCAAAGGAGGCGTGGGCCGCACCCTCCACTTGACAGCGTTTGCGCATTTGCTGGCAAAAACTCTCAAGTCAGACTTCTCATCTCCAAAAATCCTTCTTGTCGACGCAGACATAGAAGCCCCTGGGATAACATGGTGGACCCGCGACGCGCTGCCCGCTTCTCCGTATTCCTTTCTTGATTTGCTGGGCGATGCGCATCAAGACGTTGAGGATGCCGCAACAAAAGCCGCTCAGAATATACGAAGCCTGCGTCTGCAGTTTGGGAACGCATCCCATGCCTGCTACTTTCTGCCTCTTTTTCGAGATGAGATGCAATTGCTCCGTCCGCCCGTCTTACCGGAACGGTTGGTGTTGAGTGCGGAAAATCACTGGATTATCGGCGAGTTGTTTATCGCCCTCGGAAAACGCCTTAAAGTGGACCATATTTTGGTGGATCTGCGAGCTGGCCTGACGGAACTCTCCAGCCCCTTGTTTCTTGATCCTCGTGTCAATCGTGTTTTGGTCAGTACAACATCATCCCAGTCAGTAGAAGGTACTATTTTGGTTCTGCGGCAACTGGCAAATTTTGCGAAATTATTTTTTCCAGAAAACGCCTACGCAGACAATACGCAGGTTCTGCTTGGTTTTATTCCCAGCGAAGGAGACCCGAACATTCCCGCTACCATCATCTCACGCTTTGAAGAAATCTTGCAACAGCTTGTTCCCGAATCTCCAGAGTCCAGCTCTTTAGATCTGGCGAGTTGGGTTATTGAATCGGAGTACGACCAAAACCTTTTGGGGCTGGGCGGCTTTTCCGAATCTCTGGTGACGCTGAGTAAGTCTCAGACCATCCAAAAAGCTAGTGCACTCCTGATGTCAAAAATCACATCGCAATCTACTAAGGCGGGTGTGAACAATAGCGCCGATGAAGCCTCCAACCAGAAAACGGATATCTCCCACTTAACTCAATACCTAAAAGATCTCATTTATGCGGAAAACCAACAAGAGACAGATTATCTCGTCACAGACGCCTACCGGCGACTGGCATCCAGTTTCCTCCAGCAAATACCCAATGCGGTAATTCTGGGAGCCAAAGGATCAGGGAAGACTTTCTTCTCAAACATGTTTTCTGCTATCGGACAATGGGGTAAATTTTGCAAGAGTTGTCAATTAAGTGGTGCACGTGATGCATGGCTCATACCAGTATATTGGAGCAAAAATATTGAAACAAACACTCGAACCCTTTTGCTTCAATGGCAAACAGAGCGAGTGCAGCGTTTTAATGCCTCATGGTCAAAAGAAAAGGGAGAAAAGTTAGAAAAGGAACTTCAGGAAAGTTTTGGTACTCCCCATGAGCCAAAAAAACACACAGAATGGCGTGAACTCTGGTTCGCATATTTTTGCAGCCTTTTGGGCGTGCATTCGTCCGAGGGCAGCCCTTGGGAACAAGTATTTAAGAAGGCTGCCCCATTACTTCAAGAACAAGTCGTGTTTCTTTTCGACGGATTTGAAGACCTTTTTGATAATTGGCTCCGCCGAAAAGACGAGGAAGGCATTACACCTCTACGCATTCTTCTGCAGGAAATTATCCGGGATATGCCTTCTTTTAGTGATAGTAAGGTGGGCATTCTGCTCTTCATCCGAAAGGATATCGTGCAGCGCGCTATCGGCCAAAACTTCGGCCAATTTATATCCAGATACAGTAATTATGAACTCCGGTGGAGTAAAGAAGAGGCGTTACGGCTTGTTGGATGGGTGCTGAAGAAGTGTGGATTGCAGCGTCATATAAAAAGCGACACGGAAAAAGAATGGGAGGCGGCCGACTTTGCCCGCATGGCTGAAGCACTCAATCTCTTCTGGGGGATGAAATTAGGCAAGGATGAATCTAAAGAAGCGTTCACGGTCAATTGGGTGTTCAGCGTGATTTCTGACTTCAAAGGCAACATTCAAGCTCGTGATATACTTCGGTTATTACTTGAATCAGCTAAAGCACAGAGTAATAAGCCTTTCTATACTGATAGGCTGCTTTCTCCGCCAGCCCTACGAGGGGCTTTGCAGCAGTGTGGTGAACAAAAAATCGAAGAGATAAAACAAGAAGTCACCATGCTTGTTGCCGATCTGAATAAATTAAAAGAGCGGAGTCCTTCAGTTCCTCTCACGCAACAAATCATCCAATCTCTAAAGCTTGAAAATGTAGCTATATTCGAGGAGTTCGGCCTGTTGTTCCAGGATGGGGCTGATTACTATTTGCCAGAAATTTATCGCCAAGGCCTGAATTTGCCTCTGGAGGGGCGGGCGCGACCTAAGGTTGTTCTATTGATGCGGAAGGCATTGGCAAAGGCAGGCATCCCCACATGAGCATCCACCACGTTAACCTCATCTGCAATCGCCTTTCTCTGCGCAAGCCCCAGCGGGAGAGCCTGGAGATTCTGGATCGCATCTGTGAGATCATTCCGTTGACAAAAGAAGCGGATGTGGCGGCACAACTGGAGGCGGTGCAGTCCGAATTTTCCCATGTGGCGGGCTTTGACCGTGACTTCGCTTCCCTCTGCTTCGCCATTGCCACGGGCGTAGGCAAGACCCGGCTTATGGGCGCATTCATCGCGTATCTGTATCAGGCCCACGGCATCCGCAATTTTTTCGTCATCGCGCCCAACCTGACCATTTACAACAAACTCATGGCGGATTTTTCTCCGGGTTCTCCCAAATATGTTTTTAAGGGGCTGGCGGAATTCGCCCAGAATCCACCCCTCATCGTCACCGGCGATGACTACGAATCCGGCAAAGGTGTCCGCGACAGTATGCTGGACCAGATGTACGCCCGTGACGTGCATATCAACATCTTCAACATTGCCAAGATCACGGCCAAAGACAACAAAGACAGCAAGCTCGCCAAGGACGACGCCCGGCGTACGGTACCGCGCATTCGCCGTCTCAGCGAATACATCGGGGAAAGCTACTTCGATTATTTGGCGGGACTCCCCGATCTTGTGGTGCTTATGGATGAATCACACCGTTACAGGGCCGACGCTGGGATGGCCGCCATCAACGAACTGAAGCCCGTGCTGGGACTGGAACTTACCGCCACCCCGCATGTGGAGCGGGGAAGCAAAAATGAGCCGTTCAGCAATGTCATTTACAGCTATCCCTTGTCCGCCGCCTTGGATGACGGATTTGTCAAAGAACCGGCTGTGGCCACACGTGAAAACTTTATTCCGGCCAATTACAGCGCCGAAGCCCTGGAGCGCATCAAGCTGGAAGACGGCGTTCGGGTGCATGAAAACACCAAGGTGGAGTTGGAGATATACGCCCGTTCCAACAGCCAACCCCAAGTCAAACCGTTCATGCTGGTAGTAGCCCAAGACACGGAACACGCCAACGCCCTGCAACAGAATATGGACGCGGACGATTTTTTTGAGGGCCGCTACAAGGGTCGCGTGATTACCGTACATTCCAAAAACACCAAAGGCAGCGAAGGCGACGATATCGTCAGCCAACTCCTCAGTGTGGAAGACCCGGTCAACACGGTGGAAATTGTCATCCACGTCAACATGCTCAAAGAAGGCTGGGACGTCACCAACCTGTATACCATTGTGCCGCTACGCGCCGCCAACTCCCGCACCCTGGTGGAGCAAAGCATCGGCCGGGGTCTGCGTCTGCCCTACGGACGGCGTACCGGCGTTCCCGCCGTGGATCGTCTGACCATTGTTTCTCATGACAAATTTCAGGAAATTGTGGATCGCGCCAAAAATCCGAACTCCATCATCCGGGCGGGAGTGGTCATAGGCAGAGATATTCCAGATAAAGGACAAAAAGCCGTTGTTGTGCCTTCAGCCTTTGAAGCAGGAATCGGCGCTGCGAATACAGCAGGGACGCCTCTTGCCGATTTGCCTGCTCCTGCAGCGAACAATGGCATCCCCAGCATAACCGGGACAGCCACCGTGTTTGTTACACCGGAAGAAAAAGCCATCGCCAATGCCGCTCATACCGTGTTTCGGCAGTATGAGCGTCTAGCCAGCAGCAAAGAACTGGAAAAATCGGAAATCCAGCAAGAGATTGTGCGCAAGGTTAAGGGCATGCTGCCGCTACAGCAGGCCAGCTTACTTCCAGAAGGTGTAGATGTGGCGGCAGTGGTTCAGAAAACCACCACCTTGTTCCGGACGCTTTCCATCGATGTGCCGCGCATCGCCGTGGTGCCCGCCGGGGAAGTACGCTGCTACTATAAAGATTTTCAGTTGGAACTTGCCAATGTCCGCTTGCAGCCTGTCTCTCAGGCGGTTTTGATTCAGCACCTGCATGAGCAGAGGCAACGCTATGCTTTGCGTACGGATGCCGCTCCGGTAGAGGAGCAACGGCCGGAAGACTATATCGTACGCGGTCTCATTGATTTCGACGATGTGGACTATGACCGGCATGCGGCAACCTTGTATGCGCTGGCAGGCCAAATTGTGACCCATCTGCGTGGGTATCTTGCCTCAGAAGAAGAAGTCATCAACGTACTGCAATACCATCAGAAAGAATTGGTTGGATTGGTGCATGTCCAGATGCAAGCGCAATTCGTCCATGTGGCCACAAACTATGAAGCTCATGTCACGCAGGGTTTCAAAACCCTACAGGCTGGCAGTTACCCCTTGGCTGAAGGCGAAAAACTGCGCGACTTCCGCCTGCCTCTGGCGGAAGGAGAAAAAACACGCATCCGAACCATGCTTTTCGGTGGTTTCGCCAAGTGTCTGTTTCCGGCCCAACGTTTTGAATCCGACACAGAACGCCGCTTTGCCGTGATTTTGGAAAATGACGTTGGTGTAAAAAAATGGTTCAAACCTTCCAGAGGTGACTTTGCCATCAGTTGGGCGCACACCGCGCAGTACGAGCCGGATTTCGTGGTGGAAACTGTGGATTGCAAGTACCTGTGCGAACCTAAACGCGCTGACCAGATGGAGACGGTAGAAGTCCAGGCAAAGGCCAGAGCTGCCGTTACTTGGTGCCGTCACGCCACGGAACACTCAACGACCACGGACGACAAACCTTGGAGATATCTGCTCATCCCCCATGACCGCATCGCGGAACAGATGACGCTCAAGGGGCTTGAGGCAGGGTGTTGGAAAAAAGACTGCCCGCCAGGATAGGCAGGGCGTAAAGCAACGGCAGATATTTGTCATGAAATGCACAGTATGCAAAGCGATCGCGGTCGTGGCGCTTCCAAGCCATCATGCGGGTTTTTGCGCTCCCTGCTATCTGGATTTTTTCGCGCGGCAGGTGGAGCGGGGCATCCGCGGGCAGCGGCTGTTCACCCGTGAAGATCGTGTGCTGGTCGCGCTTTCCGGCGGCAAGGACTCCCTTGCCCTCGCTTTGGAACTTACGCGCCAAGACTATCAGATCACAGGCTTGTTCATTGATCTTGCCATTCCGGGTTCTTCAGACGCGGCCCGCAGCGTTGTGGAAGCGTTTTGCGCGCGCCACGGCATGGAGCTGTTGGTAAAGGACATGGCGCGGGAGGGCCTTGCCGTCCCACTGGTCCGGGAACGCCTGCGGCGTCCCGTCTGTTCCGCCTGCGGCAAGATCAAGCGGTATTGGTTCAACCGGACGGCGCTGGAAGGCGGATATACGGCGCTTGCCACCGGGCACAACCTGGATGACGAGGTCGCGCGCCTGACCAGCAATACACTGCGCTGGGATCAGAGCTACCTGTCGGATCAGGGGCCGCTGCTGGAAGGGGAGCCAGGCTTTGCGCGCAAGGTAAAACCCCTGTGGCGGCTCAGCGAGTTCGAAACGGCCAACTACGCCTTTTTGACGGGTATCGCGCATCATTACGCGCCCTGTCCGTACAGCGGCGGCGCGAGCTTTACCCTGTACAAACGCTTGTGGCGCCGGCTTGAAGAAGCCATGCCGGGCCGTAAGCTTGATTTCTATCAGGGTTTTCTGGAGCGGGGCCGGCCGGCCTTCGCTCTTCGGGAAGCGGCCTCGGACGTGAAACTTGCGCCCTGCAGCCGCTGCGGGTATCCTAGCTCCGCTGGAGTCTGCGGCGTGTGCCGGATAAAGGAAGCAATACATGGCTCACGAGATCGAACGGAAATTCCTTCTGCGTAGTGAAGACTGGCGCGGCCTGGCGCCCGGCAGAGCCTATGTGCAGGGCTATCTGGCGGACAACGCGGCGTGTTCGGTGCGGGTGCGCGTTGCGCAAAACACGGCGAGCTTGAGTATCAAAAGCGCAACGATAGGGGCCGTCCGCCACGAATTCGAATATGCCTTGCCTTTGGCGGAGGCTCTGCAGATGCTGGATCTGCTCGTCCAAAAGCCGCTGATAGAAAAAACCCGCTATACCATAGGATATAAGGGCTTTTACTGGGAAATCGACGAGTTTCACGGCGAAAATCAAGGGCTTATTGTTGCGGAAATCGAGCTTGAGCGTGAAGATCAGGCCTTTGAAAAACCCGCCTGGATCGGTGAGGAAGTGACCGGCGACCCCCGGTATTACAACGCGAATCTGGCGCGGGCGCCCTACAGCGCATGGTAGCGGGCGCGGAGTCTTATGAAGGCATGGTTCCCCTTTTTGCCGGAATTGCGCGCTTACAAGAGTAAAGACGCCAAAGCGGATCTTGTGGCCGCCGTGACCGTGGCTCTGGTGAGCATACCGCAGGCTATGGCCTATGCCACGGTAGCGGGGCTGCATCCGAAGTACGGCATCTATGCCTCCATCGTGCCGGTGATGGCGGCGGCTTTGTGGGGCGCTTCGCGCTATTTGCAGGCTGGGCCTACGAACACCATCTCCATGCTGCTCTTTTCCATCTGCGCCCAGCTAAGCGTGGCGGGCGTTCCGCTCGCCGCCATGCCCGAAGATATCCGCATGCCCTATATATTCGGCATCGCCATTTTTGCCGGGCTTCTCCAGATACTCATGGGGCTTGCGCGTTTCGGCGAGCTGTCCGGCTATATTTCGCACGCGGTGATCACGGGTTTCATCACAGGGGCCGCGCTGCTCATCGCCGGCGGGCAGATCAAGCCTCTGCTCGGTTTGCGCTTTAGCTCGCCCGGCGGATTTTTTCCGCATCTTCTGGAAGTCGGACGGCGCCTTGCGCAGATCCATCCCGTCAGCCTGGCCTTCGGGCTCAGCGCGATGGGCCTGATGATCGCCTTTCGACGTTTTCTGCCGCGTTGGCCGGGCGCGCTGTTGTCCCTGGCGATATGCTCTCTCGCCGCCGCCCTGATAGACGCCAAAGGTCTCGGCGTGGCGATGGCCGGCGCCATTCCCGTGGGTTTGCCGCCCCTGTCCCTGCCGCCGACGCCCGATCTGGAGCTGATGCGGGCCTTTTTCCTGCCCGCCCTGGCCATCGCCATCGTGGGCGCCGTGGAATCCATCGCCATTGCCAAAAACATGGCTGCCGCAAAAAGTCAGGACTTCGACCCCAGCCTGGAACTTGTGGCGCAAGGGCTTGGCAATGTGAGCGCGGGCTTTTTCTCCGGTATGCCGGGTTGCGGATCCTTCGTCAGGAGCGCCGTGAATTTCGCCGCCGGCGCACGCAGCCGTTTTGCCGGCGTCTATACAGGGATTTTTGGCGCCATCGCCCTGCTTGCGTTCGCCCCGCTCACGGAGAACGTGCCTCTTCCGGCGCTGGCCGGCATGCTCATGCTTGTGGCCTGGAGCATGATCAAGCCTGAGGAAATCCGTTTCTGCCTCAAAGCAACGCGGGCAGACCGCCTGGTATTGATCGCGAGCTTGGGCGCGGCGCTCTTGCTTGACCTGGAAAAAGCCATCCTGCTGGGCGTGCTGCTTTCCCTCGTGTTATTTGTGCATAAAGCTTCCCGTGTCATCCTGCAGCGCATCCCTCCGGCTCATCCCGTGTTTACAAGCTTCCCCTGGGCCAGGGATTGTCGCAATTTGGCCCTCTTTTTCATGTCCGGAACCCTGTTTTTCGGGGCCATCAACACGCTGGAACGCCAGCTTCGCGCGCATGAGTCGCATTTCCCCAAGGTATTGATACTGCATTTGAACCGGGTCTTCTGGATAGATGCGTCAGGGGTACACGCGCTGAACCAGTTCATTGAGCGCTGCCTGGCCCGCGGCATAGTGACGATTCTGGTGCATGACAACGAATCCGTGCGCGCAATCCTTGAGCGCACGGGGGTGCTGGATCATCTGGGCGAAGGATTTGTGGCTCGCGACTTGCACGATGCCCTGGGCTTTGCCGACAGCCTGCTCGTGAATACGTTCTGCCGGCAAAGCGCTTGCGCGTGTGCAGCGGAGGGCGCCTCCCAGTGCCGATGCCTGGCGCGTTCCTGCGTCTTGCCCTTGCATGAAGGGGACGCGTGACCAGCAGCGCCCCCCTGACCTTCAGCCCGTACGCGCCTTGGCTGGCGCCTTTGGCGGGCTATTCCGATCTGGCTTTTCGTCTGCTTTGCCGCGAAAACGGCGCGGCTGTCTGCTGCACGGAAATGATCAGCGCCAAAGGACTGATCCACAAAAGTCCGGGCACGGGCGCCCTGTTGCGCACACACCCTCTGGACGCGCCTCTGGTCGTGCAACTTTTCGGGAACGATGCGGACAGCGTGTCCCGCGCCATGGAAATTCTGCTGGGCATGGGTTTTCGCCATTTTGATCTGAACCTGGGCTGCTCAGTGCCCAAAGTAACGCGCGGCGGCAGCGGCGCTGCTCTGCTGCGTGATATCCCCAAGGCGCTTGCTGTGGCGAGGGCCATGTTCGCCTTGGCCGAACCCGGCCATGCCGGCTGCAAGCTGCGGCTTGGCTGGGACAACAAGGACGAAACCTGGCGCATTCTTGCCCCCGCCCTGGCCGATGCCGGAGCGGGCTGGCTGACGCTGCATCCGCGTTCCGCCAAGCAGGGCTTTACAGGCAGGGCGGACTGGAAGATTTTTGCGAAGCTCGCCGCCCTTCTTCCCATTCCCCTGATAGCCAGCGGCGACCTTATGCACGCTGAAGACGGCGCGCGTTGCCTGGCTGAGGGCGGGCCGGCCTGCGTCATGTATGCCAGGGGCGCTTTGCGCGATCCCGGAATTTTTGCCGCGCACAAAGCCTTGATGGCCGGATGCGAGCCGGCCGCGCCCAGTCCGCCGGAACTGCGGAGGCGTATCAAACGCCACGGGGAACTGGCCCGCGCATACGGCAGACGCGGGGAACAAGGCGCACTGCTGCAAATGCGCAGCATCGCGCCGCGCTACGTCCACCATCTGCCCGGTGTGCGCCTGTTGCGGCGGGCGCTGTGCGGCTGTGAAAGCTGGGAGCGGTTTGAGGAGAGCATAGACGATTTTTTTGGAGGAACACGATGCGGGTAGTGCGCGCGAAGACCGCAGGCTTCTGCATGGGCGTCAGTCTGGCCCTGAAGCGCTTGGACAGGGCGCTGAAGGAGCAGCGGAGGCCGATTGTCACCCTTGGACCGATTATTCACAATCCGCAGGTGCTCGCCGCGTATGCACAGCAAGGCGTACGCCGGATCAGGGAGGCGGGCGAGGCCGTGCGCGGAGAATGCGTGATCATTCGCGCCCACGGCATTCCCATGACCGAGGAAGCCCTGCTCCTTGAAAAAGGCGCGCGGCTTGTGGATGCTACGTGCCCGAGAGTCAAGGCGGCCCAGCTTGCTATTGAGGATGCCACCCGGCAGGGACAGCGTCTGCTGCTTTTTGGAGAGGCGGAGCATCCGGAAGTGCGGGGTTTGCTTTCCTACGCCCATGCGGAGCGCCATGTGTTCGCTTCGCTTGACGCATGCAGAGAGCTGCCGCTTGATCCCGAAGGGGGATATGTGCTGGCCGCGCAGACCACGCAGGATACCCGGCAGTTCACCGCAGTGCAGGCATACCTGAAACAGTGCGTGGGCAGCCGTGTTCAGACACTGCCTACGATCTGCGATGCTACGGAAAAACGCCAGAATGAGGCTCTGGAGATTGCTGTCCGGGTGGACTGTATGGTAGTGGTAGGAGGACGTGAAAGCGGCAATACCCGTCGTCTGGCGGAACTTGCCGCCAGCACGGGTATTCCCGCCTTGCATGTGGAAAGCGAAAAAGAACTTGAAGCGGCGTTTTTCAGGAAAAAATCCCTTGTGGGTCTAACGGGCGGCGCGTCTACGCCGAAAAGTCTTATTGACGCCGTGGAGTTTTTCTTAGAAAATCAGTAACTGGCTTTAAACAATGAAAAGCAACATGCGGAGGCAGCATGTCTTCTTCGAACGCGATGACCAATATCCTGTTGGAAGCCGGAACCAACGAACTCGAAATCGTCGAGTTTTACCTGGATGAAGATAACGGCCCCAACGAGGGGTCATACCGGGGACACTACGGCGTGAATGTTGCGAAGGTGCTGGAGATCATCCGGATGCCCAAAGTGACGGAGTTGCCGGAAGTGCAGCACGCTTCGGTGCTGGGCGCGTTCAACCTGCGTTCCAAAATTATTCCCCTGGTTGACCTTGCGTTGTGGCTGGAAAAAAAATCGACGCAAAGCCAGGAGCCTAAAACCATTGTGACGGAATTTAACGCCGTGACCACGGCGTTTATGGTTTCCGGCGTCAACCGCATCCACCGGATAAGCTGGGAGGAAGTGGAACCGCCAAATCCCTACGTGGCCAAAGCGTCCAAAGATACGGTTATCGGCGTGGTCAAGCTGGAAGGGCGCATTGTCTTCCTGCTGGATTTGGAGCGCATTGTCGCCAACCTCAACCCGGCTTTGGGACTGCGCCTTGACGATCTGGGCGAGGATTATGACCGCTCCACCCGCTACCGGGCGCTTGTAGCTGACGATTCGGCCCTGGTCCGCGAAATGCTCAAGGATTTGCTGGAAAAGGCCAACTTCAGCGTGGAAGTGGTGTACAACGGAAAAGAAGCCTGGGAACGCCTGTTGGAGCTGAAAGCCAAGGCCGCAGAGGAACAGTGCAAACTCACCGACTTTGTCCAGGTGATGGTATCGGACATTGAAATGCCGGTCATGGACGGGCACAATCTTACTAAACGCATAAAAGACGATCCGGCGATGAAGCATCTGCCCGTCTTGCTCTTTTCCTCGCTTATTACGGAGAAGTTGCGCCACAAGGGCATATCCGTCGGCGCGGATGATCAGATCTCCAAACCTGAAGTCACCCAATTGGCCAAGCGGGCGCTTGCCTTGATCAAACACTGCCAGGCCGAAGGGCTGCATTGATGCCGCGCCGTCCTGTGGCGCCGAATGTAACCCCTTACCCTACTTTTTTAGGCTGCAAGGCGATTTTGTTGCGTTCCACGGCTGTTTCCAAATCCGGCAGGATATTGGCAAGCGCCTCTCTGTCGCGCGCGTTGGCGGCCCTTTCCACACAGCGCGCCATGCGTGCAAGAACGCGCAAACCGTAATTATCCGCCCTGACGGCGATACGTTCGGCGGCCTTTTCCACGGCGCGGGTGTCGGCTTTGTTGAAAGCCCGACGCAGATCGTCCATGGATTCATCCAGTGAAGACAAGAGTCCGGGGATGAGGGGCTGCATCTGTTCCACGGCGCTGCCGACAGAACCGCCCGCCGGGCGTTCCTCCGGAGCGGCTTGTGTTTTCCGGGCTACGGGAGCTGCCGGCTGCTCACGGAACGGGGCGGGTCGGGGGCGCGGCGTCTCCCGCCATGATCCCGGCATGTTGCGCTCTGGTTCGGGAGCAGGGGCATCCGCCCTGGGTCTGACGAACTTGAGCAGATCCCGGGCCGCCCGTGCAAAACGCGTGGGCTGAGGCGGCATGGCGGCGGATTTTTTGGCGTCCTTGCCAGGGGTGCCAAGCACAAAGCCGAGCAGGGACTTGTCTTCAGGAAAAAGCGGCACGGGTTCCACAGGGACTTCCGGCGCGGCAGGCGGGGTTGGCGGGGCGGCTTGGGGCGGATCTGTCAAGCGCAAGGGCATGAAACTATTATACTGTTGCTGCGGAAAACGGGGAGCAGTTGCCGATGGCGGCGTCCAAGGCGTATTTTCCGCAGTCTGGTATCCATAGTGAGCAGGCGGGTCGTATGCGGCTGGAGGAGCGGAGTGTGCCGGCGCATGGCGGATGGCGGCTTGGGGCGTCCTGTTCCAGCCTGCGGCATGGGTGGGGTTTGGGGACGGCCGCGGCATGGTCTGCGCGGCGCGGGCGCCGTCAATCCAATCCAGCAGGCCGGCCTGTTGTGGAACCGCGAACGGGGACGGCTGAAGGGGCATTTCCTCGATCAACTCTTGCGGCGCGGACGCCGGCAGCGTTTGCCTGTCAAAAGGCCGCAACAAGGGCGCAGGTTCCCCTACCCACTCCAGCGCGTCGTGATGCGCGGCGGGATAGGGCGTAAGGCCGTAAACAGGCTGTGCGGCCTCCTGAGGGTAGAAGGGGGGAGGCTGAGATCTGTGGGTTTGGACGGGCATGGGTTCCCCTACCCACTCCAGCGCGTCGTGAGGCGGTGCGGCGGGGTAAGGCGAAACGTAGGCAGGTCGCGCGGGCTCCTGAGGACGGGAGACGTACGGCTGCTGCCTGTCGGCTTGGATGGGCATGGGTTCCCCTACCCACTCCAGCGCATCGTGAGGCGGTGCGGTGGGGTAGGACGGCGGGATTTCGGGAAGCGGCGCCGGCTGCTGCGCGGGCGTCCGTATGGAAAGGCTCTCAATGGGCGCGGGCGCCGCGGCGCGGGCATGATCAGGATGCGGGGCCGCCACAGGCTGTGCGGGCGGGGGAAGGTTTTGATCCAGCGATAAGGGGATGAAGCGCTCGCCTGCGGGCGCCCGGCCAGGTCCGTACTCAACGGGCGGCGGCAAATCCAGAGGCAGTTCGGCATCCTGCGCCCCATCCTCATGCCGGGCGAAGGCTGTTCCCGGCGCAAGGGGAACAAGATGCTGCGGCAGAAGCTGCAGTACCTTTTCCCTCAGAGCGCTCCGCGTAACGGGTTTGGCAAGCCTTTGAAGATTCTCCAGGCCGTTCAGGCCATTCCAGGCGCCGCCCGGCGACTCTATGGCGAGCACCGGCGTTGCGGACAGTCCCTGTTCGCGTTCTTGGGCCAAAAAATTTTTCAGGTTCTCAAGCGTATCCGGTTCCGGCATGTCACAATCAATGAGCAGCAGCGCGGCGCGCTCCGTCCGGCATGTCTGCATGGCTTCCTCAATACTGCGGGCTTCTTCGACGACACAGGGCAAAGCTTCCAGAAAAAAGGCCAGCAGTTGGCGGTTGCTCGAAAGTTCATCAATAATGATGACGCGTCCGGCCTGGGTCGCCGTGTCCGTGTCCGTGTCCGT
>Ga0123357_10001682_pt1 | contig 23806 bp, 23 predicted proteins | sample TergutEmb28metaG_FD_89873 | JGI IMG/M metagenome (GOLD analysis project Ga0123357, IMG submission 89873) | Embiratermes neotenicus P4 segment gut microbial communities from Petit-Saut dam, French Guiana - Emb289 P4 | ecosystem: Host-associated > Arthropoda: Insects > Digestive system > Gut ... | reverse complement strand
TTTTTGAACGCGGATGACGCAGAAAACGCGGATAAGCGCTGATTTTTATATTGTTGATAATTAAATATATACAATTTTTATTGATTATATTATCTGTGAAAATCCGCGTTATCCGTGTCATCCACGTTCTTTTGATACAGCCTTAGAGGTTTCTCGAATCGCACCGCGAAGTTCTTTCAGCAGTTGAAGCATCTCGTCCGTCATTTGCCGGTGCCGTTCTTCCATGAGGGCTTGCCGGCGGCGTTCTTCGGCGGCGCTATCGAGCATACGGTGTAACCATTTTATAAAGAAGATGATAATTATTGCCGAATAGACCAAATAACCCGCTGCAGCCATGATCACAAAGCCAAAATCGGCAATATTCTTTCCCATTTCAAAGGGATTGCTACCGGGAATTTCCATGGATTAATCCACGCGAATCCGGTGTTTCAATTCCCCTTGCAACACGTTAAGGCCATCACGGGATAATGTTCTCACAACAATTTTGTAAGACCCCGCAGGAAGAACAGGAATTCTGAAATGCAGCTTTGAGGGCATTACTTCCAAATATCCCGGCATCGGGATTTCATTCGTAGCGTCGTCGGCCTGGATAAAAAATATACCCAAACGGTTGTCGCTTTCATCAAATTTCAATCGCTTACCCAGGATCGTGCCGAAACTGTCGGAAACAGCGGTGGTATTCATGGTTTTGTTCACACCATCGGTAAATGAACGAACAACGGGTTCTTGCGGAGCGATTTCCACTTTTTCCGGTTTGATTTTCGTTGCATAATCCAATAAGCGTAAACCGGAAGAGCTACGGATGTTGATTTGATGCCGGGAAGGATCAAAATTGTCGTCCGGTCCTGTAAATACACCGCCAATGCTCGGTTTAATACGTACCAAAGGTGTCACCACACGAAATCCCAGTCCGAGAAAAAATTCAATGCTCTGAACTAATTTTTCGAAATAGGCATACGCCTGGGGACGGGTCAATCCCGTTCCTTCGGAAATCATATACCCGATCACGGCATCAAGACCTATCGTTTCCTGGCCCGAAACAAGAGCTACATACCCGGAGGGGGTTGGAGCCAATACATTCTCTACTAACGCGTACTTTAACATAGTTGTTTTTTGTTAAAAAATGAATAATAAATTGTTTTTTCGGTAACGTTACCGGCAGCAAAGGTAAAACCGATTTTTGGTTTTTCTATGCTGGATTTTTGCAACTTTATGCTGGATTTTTGCAAGTTTATGAAAACCTAGTATTTTAGCCAAATGGACATTTTTTCAACATCGACGATAAAATAGAGGAGGTATTATTTTCACATTTGATAAAACAGCATTACCTTTGTATAAAAATGCAACGGGTATTTAAACTATAAATGCCGTAAAGGAGTTGCTATATTCTATTGAAGCATTGAAAAAGAAAATTTTACATATTCCAAATTACTATCCGCCACATATTGGAGGAATAGAAGACATGTGCCGGAGTATCGTATTGGCGCTACCGGAATTTGAACATCAGGTGTTGTGTTTCAATGATCAAAAAGAAACGGTAAAAGAACTGTATGAAGGGATTAAAGTTACCCGATGCGGCGTATGGAAAAAACTGTTCAGTCAGTCTGTCTCTTTTTCGTTTTACCGGGAGTTAAAAAAGGTATTAAAAGCGTTTGATCCCGATTTTGTTCATTTCCACACCCCTAATCCGCTTAGCAGTGTATATTTATTGTTGGCGCTTCCTAAAAATAAAAAACTCATTCTTCATTGGCATTCCGATATTGTCGAGCAAAAATATTTGTATGTACTGTTTCAATTATTTGAAAAACTTTTATTGAGAAGAGCTTATCGAATTGTTGTTACCAGCATGGCTTATGTGCAGGGATCAAAACCGCTGAGGCCATGGGGCAATAAGATTATTGCCATCCCTTCTACCGTGAAAGAAAGTAATTTTCGGAAAAGAGACGAAGACGAGAATGCAATTGCTGAGATCAAAAACAGGTATGGTGGAAAAAAAATAATATTTACTTTTGGCCGCCATGTAAACTACAAGGGACTTCCATACTTGATAGAAGCGGCGCCTCTCATTGCATCCGATGCTGTGATTGTCATTGCAGGAAAAGGGCCGCTTACCGGTCAGTTGAAAGAATCGGTAAAAAATCGATCGGCCATTTATTTCACCGGACGGTTGGATGACGATACCTTGCGACACTATTTATACGCATCGTATCTGTTTGCTTTTCCTTCTATCACCCGAAATGAAGCGTACGGATTGGCCATGGTCGAAGCGATGTATTGCGGATTGCCGGTAGTAACCTTTACAATTCCCGGTTCGGGAGTTAATTGGGTGTGTCCGAACGGAAAAACCGGTTTGGAAGTGGAGAACCGGAACGTACAGGCTTTTGCCGGAGCGATCAATGAGCTGATCCATGACAACGATTTAAGAACACGATTGGGAGCCTACGCTTACCAAAGAGCAACCGAATTTTTTGTTATAGAGGCAATCAAGGAAAAATTAACAGCTTTATATATAAATGACAACTTAATTAATTTATGCTAATGAGAGCAACCATTATTCATCAAATAGAACAATCGATCGAAGTAAAAAAATTATTGCTTGCCGATCAGTCCCTGATTCTCCAAATGGAAGAAGCAGCCAAAGTGATTATTACCGCTTATCAAAACGGACATAAAACCTTGATTGCCGGTAATGGTGGGAGCGCTGCCGATGCTCAACATTTCGCCGGTGAAATGGTCAGTAAATTTTACTTCGACCGTCCGGGAATTGCATCGATTGCTTTAACTACTGATACATCCATCCTTACCGCCATTGGCAACGACTATGGATACGACCGGATATTCGAACGGCAAATACAGGCGCAAGCTACCAAAGGAGATGTGTTTATTGGCATATCTACCTCCGGGAATTCAACCAATATTGTTCAAGCCTTGATGGCCTGCAAAGAGAAAGAAGTTTTTTCTATCGGCCTGACCGGCGAAAAAGAATGCCGAATGGATCGTTTATGCGATCTTTGCATCAAAGTTCATTCGAACGAAACACCTCGTATTCAAGAAGCCCATATCTTGATCGAGCACATTATTTGTTGCCTTGTGGAAGAAAGTTTGTTTGGACATATTCGATAATTTTATATACTTTGTATGAGCATACCTATTTTATTTACTAAAGGGCGGCCTGTTACCAAACAGAATGGGGTAGATGTAGTAACAGATGTATTGGCAACTCATTTCCGGAAAATCGGTTTTCAAGTGTATTTCATGCATCTAAGGAAATATTACTCTTCTATTTATGAATCAGATGATGTTTTTTTCTTTCCGGAAGAAGATGCGGAATCGGAAGCCAATATTAAATTCTACCATTCTTTTTTAAAAGAGAAGGATATTCATTTAATTATTAATCAAAGTGCAGAATGGATAAGTGAATCCTCTATTTTTTTAAATACAGGTCTTCATCCGGTGATAAAACTATCCTGTTATCATAATCGGCCGCTAAGGAATATTGACTCATTTGCTGCTTTTTTTCCAAAACAAAAATCTGGTTTGAAAGCAAATATAACCAAAGGCATTAAAATGATTCTATATCCTTATTTTCGTTGGAGAGAATCGGATAAAATTAAAAAATTATTTGTTTTTCTCCAGCAGAACAACCGGTTTGTGGTGTTGTTATCAGCTAAATATATTCCTCTGCTAACACGATGTCACGAAATAGACCCAACTAAATTTATAGCGATTCCCAACCCCAATAGTTTTAGTGATATTCCTTTTATTCCTTCTTCAGCAAAAAAGAAACAAATATTATATGTAGGGAGGCTTATGTATGAGCAAAAAAACACTTTATTATTGTTGCACATTTGGAAAAAGCTCTATAAACAATTTCCCGATTGGGAATTACTATTGTGTGGCGATGGCCCTCAAAAATCTTTGGTAGAATCGGAGGTTCAATCCCTGCCGAATGTCAGGCTCATCGGTTTCCAAGATGCGAAGCCTTATTATCAAACCGCTTCTATTTTTTGCTTAACGTCTACTTATGAAGGATTCCCTTTGGTAGTTACAGAAAGCATGCAATATTCCATGATACCTGTTGTTTTCAATAGTTTCGAAGCTATAACCGATGTCATTGAAAATGGCGTGAACGGATTTATAATCCAACCCTATTCCGTTAGCAAATATGTGCAATGTTTGTCTAATTTAATGAATATGCCAAATGAAGAACGGGACACGATAGCAACGAATGCGTATCAATCTGTAAAAAAATTTGACGTTGAGCCTGTGATGAATCAATGGATCGAATGGATTCATTCGTTATTCCAGGATCAGTAATAGGAAATAGATTCGTTTATTTGAAAGTATAATATGGACAGAAAAGAATTAGTCTCAAATTACACGAAGTTAAATCATTCGTTTAAAAAAAAGACACTCATTTATCGTTTGGGTTTCCGGTATGGGTTCTTTTCCGAATACAACAACATGATTCTTGCTATGTTGTATTGTTTAGAAAATAAAAAAAGATTTATCCTGTATTCCAATAAGGCCAATTTTAGTTATGATAAAGGATGGAATGATTATTTTCTACCTTTTTGCGAAGAGATTTCAACAAATTTCCATTATATACACAATCATCGTGATCCCTTATCTACTACTTTTCTGGAAAGAAACCATCCTTTCATTTATTTATATAAAATAATACATCCGAATCATTTTTTAACTTTTCAGTTGTGGGATAAATTCAGAGACAAAAAGTTTGAAAGTAAACGATATCATATTCCCGAATTAGGCATCAATGGCAGTTTACAGGAAGCATGTAGTGTATTAATTGAGCTTACCTGGAATTATAATTCTCATACACAAAATACAATTAACGGCCTGTTATCTTCTATCGGATTGCCGGAAGATTATATAGGACTACATATCAGAGGAGGGGACAAATCGATAGAAGCCAATTTATTAGACGCACAAAAATATATGGACAAAGCGAAGTCTCTGTCCGATCTTCATAACCTGTTTGTCTTAACCGACGATTATCAAATCATAGAAAATATGCAGTCGGAATACAAAGATTATGTTATTCACACCTTATGCGATCCAAGCGAACGGGGATATTTTCATGAGAAATTTCAAAAACAGGAAAAAACAATGATCAGAAAATCACATGAAAAATTATTTGCGTCGATCGATATATTAAATAAAGCTCAACTATTTATAGGAACCTTTAGCTCCAATCCCGGCGTTTTCTTAGGGATGCGAATGCCGAAAGGTAAGGCGGTAAGTGTTGATTTAGATCAATGGCGAATCTGGTAACGTAAAATTCGCTATTCACCTAATCCCGCCGCCCAGCAAATACCCCGTTTCATGATTTCCAACGCTTCGGGTACTTCGAAGTCCTTTGCCACATGTCCGAGGGAAGAATAGAAAACCCGGCCTTTTCCATACATTTTTTTCCATACCACAGGCATTACGGCGCCTTTGACCCAAGATGCATATTCTCCACTGAACGTAGTTGTCGCCAACACTTTGACATTCGGATCGACCAGCATGTAGTATTGTTCCGAGTTCATGTGAAAATCTTTGAGTCCTCGGGTTACCGGATCGTCTTTATCGATAATGTTCACTTCATAAGGGATAACGCCTCCCGGATGAGCAACCCATTGCCCACCTACCATAAACTGGAAATCGACATTCGACCGGAACGAGTCGCCAATGCCACCGTGCCAACCGGCCATACCAACTCCCCGTTTGACGGCGTCCAAAAGGCCTTTTTCTTCGTCAGGGTCGATCGTCCCTTGTGTCCATGCCTGGATAATCAAATCGATTTTTTGCATAAGGGCCGAGTCTTTATAACATTTCAAATTGTCGTACACAAAAACTTCCGCACCTGCTGCTTTCAGCCAGGGAATAAAAATATCGCTGCATTCTTTTGGCTGATGACCTTCCCATCCGCCATACACATACAGTATCTTTTTCCCCTTCAGCGCTTGCCCCCCTTGGGCGCAAGCGCATGAAGATACGGAGAAAAGGAGTGTTACTCCTAAAAATAGATTTATAAAAAGAGATTTCATAAATTAACAAGGTAACATATATGGATTCCTGTATCGATACCCATGCAAACGATGCGCTTCCGCTTCCTTATCATCGACAAAACTAACGGTTGCCGGATTCCATTTTACCGGACGTTGCAGTTCGTAGGCGATATTCACCAAGCAGCATAAGATACTGGTGCTGCATCCCACTTCTACCGGAGCAATCGGATTTTCACGCGACCGGATGCAATTGATGAAATTTTGAGCATGACTGACAACGCCTGCCTGAATGTTTGCTTCTGATTTTTCCAAGAGCGAAGGATCGGAACATTCGATGTATCCGCGAGCGACTTTTATCCACCCTTTATCGCCGATGAAACATACTCCTTTTGCGTCGGGTTTATCTTCGCGGAAAGGTTGTTCGGTCATCACGATGCCGTTGGCATATTTCATTGTATTGTATGTGGTTCCCTGGTAGCCTTTGGGTATAAATTCCACCGGGCCGGAACCATCCATACCCAATGCCGCCTGAGCGATGTCGAACATGTGAGCGCCCCAGTCGCTGGTGTAGCCGTTTCCGGTTTCTCTATACCATCGCCAAGCGCCCCAGTCGCCAATTTCTTTTAAATCGGGGACGGAAAGAGGTGGACAAATATCGGGATGGTAATGAATCTTCGGATCACTCAAAGGACCTAACCACTGATTAAAATTCAAATTTTCCGGTATGGGCATTTCCGGTAAATTGAAAGGAACGGGAGGATCGCCTACGCGCGCATAAACCTTATCGATATGGCCAATGGCGCCGCTACGAACCAAAAAGATCGCTTTCTGAAATTCTTTGTCCGAACGTTGCTGGCTTCCAACCTGTAAAATCCGTCGGTTATCACGCACCGCTTTTACCATGGCCAAACTTTCGGCAATCGTATACGAAAGCGGTTTTTGACAATATACGTCTTTTTTGGATTGACAGGCATGGATCGTAGTCAACGCATGCCAATGGTCGGGTGTAGCAATGGACACGGCATCAATGTCTTTCCGCGCAAGTAAATCTTCATAAAACTCGTATCCCTGGCAACGCCCGGTCACATTCGCTGTTTTTTGCCAGTCGGAAACTGCTTTGCACATACGGTCTCTCTTCATTGAATCGACATCGCTGCATGCGGCCACCTGGACACCGGGACAACCCGATACACTGTGGAAATCCGACATACCTTGCCGGCCTAAGCCGATAAATCCCAATACCACCCGGTCGCTGGGCGCGATGCGAATACCATCGATGGAGTAACTTGGTAAAATAGTTAAACTTGCTAATCCTAATGCTGACAAGCTCAAGAATTCTCTTCGGGTCAGCGTTTTCTGTTCATTCTTCATGATAAATCTTTGTATATTTGTTAAAATTAGTAATGTTAATTATAAACTCTACAAGCATCAAAGTTAAATGTTTCGCTTGGAAGTACAAAATATTTTTCCGTTTTTTTTATTGGCGTCTTCTAACTTTTTCATAATTCGTAGAAAACAAATTTTAATATTACCGGATATTTTACTACCTTTGTTCCAAGAAAAGAACAAAACAGAATTAAACTTACAGAATATGATGCGATACAATACGCAAGAAAAGCGCTTAGCCTTGCCTGAATACGGCAGAAATATCCAAAATATGGTCGATCATTGTGTTTCTATCCCCGACAGGGAAGAACGAACGCGATGTGCCAATGCCATTGTCAATGTTATGGGAAACATGTTTCCCCATTTACGGGACGTCAACGATTTCAAGCATATACTTTGGGATCATTTGGCTATCATGTCCGATTTTGCTCTCGATATTGATTATCCCTACGAAGTGCTGAAACGGGAAGATATGTACATTAAGCCCAACAAATTGCCTTATCCTCAAGGAAAAATTGCCTATAAGCATTATGGCAAAAACATGGAGGAGATGATTAAAAAAGCCACTCAATACGAAGAAGGGGAACAGAAAGAATATCTCGTTTCATTATTGGCCAATCACATGAAAAAATCTTTTCTGACCTGGAACAAAGAAGCGGTCGACGACCGGAAAATATTCAAGGATATGGAAGAGCTGTCCGGTGGAAAAATCGTAATGGACGAAGAATTGCATAAATTAACCGAATCGAAGGATATCCTGATGAAAAAGAATAAAAATATGTCTCGCAGGCAAAATAAATGAAATGGCAACGTTTATCATTGAAGGAAGACATAAACTGTCGGGCGAAATTATTCCGCAAGGCGCTAAAAATGAAGCGCTGCAAGTAATTTGCGCCTCGTTGTTGACTTCCCGGAAAGTAACCATTCACAATATACCGGATATTCTGGATGTCAATAATCTGATTGTCTTATTGAAAGAGATGGGCGTAAAAGTCGATCGCCCTTCTTCCGGTACGTATACTTTTCAGGCGGATGATATTCATTTAGATTATCTTCAAACGGAGGAATTTATAAAAAAAAGTACGTCGTTGCGAGGATCCGTCATGTTGGTAGGTCCGTTAATAGCCCGTTTCGGCGAAGCGTTGATTCCCAAGCCCGGAGGCGATAAAATCGGACGCCGCCGTTTAGATACGCATTTTCTGGGAATTCAGAAGTTGGGCGCAGATTTCGAATACGATGTCGACCGCCAGGTTTACGAAGTAAGAGCGAAAAAATTGAAAGGCGCCTATATGCTGTTGGATGAAGCATCTGTCACCGGTACAGCCAACATCTTGATGGCATCCGTTTTGGCAGAAGGAAAAACGACGATCTACAATGCCGCTTGCGAACCCTATTTGCAGCAACTGTCCAAAATGTTGGTAGCGATGGGCGCTTCCATCGAAGGCATTGCATCCAACCTGCTCCGGATTGACGGTGTGGAGCGCTTGCATGGCTGCGAACACATCATTTTACCCGACATGATTGAAGTAGGCAGTTTTATCGGAATGGCGGCGATGACTCAATCGGGTATACGCATCAAAAATGTTTCTTATGATGATTTGGGACAGATTCCCGATGCTTTCGGTAAGTTCGGAATTATTGTCAATAAGGAAGGCGACGACATCATTGTTCCGGCTCAGGATTCGTATTCCATTGATACATTTATCGACGGTTCCATTATGACGATCGCCGATGCACCCTGGCCGGGATTGACTCCCGATCTGTTGAGTGTTTTTCTCGTCGTTGCAACGCAGGCAAATGGAAGTGTGCTGATTCACCAGAAAATGTTTGAAAGCCGCTTGTTTTTTGTAGATAAGCTGATTGATATGGGTGCGCAGATTATTTTGTGCGATCCGCACCGTGCAACCGTCATTGGTTCCAATCGCCGGTACAACCTTCGGTCGGCCAATATGGTATCGCCGGATATTCGTGCTGGGATCGCTCTGTTGATTGCCGCTATGAGTGCAGAAGGCACCAGCCGGATTCACAATATCGACCAGATCGACCGGGGCTATCAAAATATTGATAAACGCTTAAACGCTTTGGGGGCGCGTATAACACGAATATGATTGATCGCGACGAATTAATTCCCATCGGACAGTTTAAGAAGCCGCACGGCAGGATGGGTGAAATTGTATTGGTCTTGGAGGGTATAACTCGACGCTCTCTTAGCAATGCCGTGGCTGAGTCTCCTTTTATCATCTGTGAGATGGATGGTATTTTTGTCCCGTTTCGAGTGGAGTGCTTGCAAATGATTTCCGATTCAATGGCCTATATTCAATTAAAAAACATAAAATCCGATCGGGAAGCGCGTGTACTCTTCCATAAAGAAGTTTATTTTCCAAAGAAAAACATCGTAGAAGAAGAGGAAGAGGATGTTTTCTCATGGAACAACTTCGTCGGATTTTCCTTAATTGATGAAAAACTGGGAAAAATCGGCCGCATCGTAGATGTTGACGAAACAACCATGAATACATTATTTATTGTTGAGAAAGACGATGAAGAAATCCTGATTCCGGCCGTTGATGAATTCATTATCCTGCTCGATGACATTCGGGAAGAAGTAATAGTAGCATTGCCGGAAGGATTGCTGGAATAGAAAGTTAGGAAATTCGATCATTCAAGGAAATGAAATCTATGATACGATTTTGCTTATTCAAAATAAATGATGTATTTTTGCACAATGACAACATCTTATATGCAAGTTAAAATCATTAATAATTCAAAACATGCCTTGCCGGAATACGAGACGCTGTATTCGGCAGGAATGGATTTACGGGCAAATATCGACGCTCCGGTTACTTTAGCGCCTTTGGAGCGCACCTTAATTCCTACGGGGCTTTTCATAGAATTGCCGGTGGGCTATGAAGCGCAGATTCGTCCGCGAAGCGGTTTGGCAATCAAACACGGAATATCGTTAGTCAATGCGCCCGGAACCATTGATGCCGATTACCGGGGCGAAATAAAAGCGATAGTAGTCAATCTTTCCAATGCGCCGTATGTGATTAACGACGGAGAACGAATCTGTCAAATGATTGTCGCCCGTCACGAACGGGTGGAATGGATACTAACCGGGCAACTGACGGAAACGGCTCGCGGGGTAGGGGGATTTGGTCATACAGGATGAAAATAATAACAGGTATTAATATATGAAGCAAACAATCATTTTATTGTTTTTCGCTTGTTTTTGCTTGTCGGCCGTTGCCGGCGACAATCGCACAACGATAGAAGATTCAGCATATCAATCCGGAAAGAAGTTCGACTATTTTTTCTTGGAAGCTTTACGGCTTAAACAAAACGATCAGCAAGGCGATGCTTATGCCGCCCTGCAATATGCATTAAAAATCGATTCGACTTCTTCCGCGGCGCTGGCTTTGTTGGCAAACTATTATTTGTTTCTGCAACAAGATTCTTTGACTGTCGATGCATTGCAGAAAGCGGTGAAATACGATCCCCAAAATTTTGAATACAAAGTTTCTTTAGCCGATATTTACAGGGAAATAGGCAATATTGCCGAATCTACCCGGCTTTATGAAGATTTGGCAGCCGAACAGCCGAATAAACCGGAACTGCATTTTTATCTCAGTGATTTGTACCTGAAACAAAATCAAATAGATAAAGCCATTCAGTCGCTTGATGCCTTAGAGAATACCATCGGAATTAATGAAGCCCTTTCCATACAGAAATATAAGCTATACCTTTCTGTGGCGCAAACGGATAATGCTGTAAATGAGCTTGAAAAATTAGCTTCGAAAAATCCGTTGGAAGCAAAATATCAAATCCTGATAGGAGATTTTTATTTAGGAAACGGCGATCTGGATAAAGCGCAGACTTATTATGAAAAAGCACGGGTACTTGATCCACAAAGTCCTTATTATGTCGTTTCCATGGCAAATTACTATGAGAAAAAAGGCGACACGGAAGCGGCTGCTAAAGAAATTGAACTGGGATTGAAAAATCCCTTGTTGGATGTCGACACGAAAGTTTCTATTTTAGGAAAATACATCAACGACCGGTTATCGAACAATAAAGACATCGAAGTGGCCGATTCCCTGTTTAAAACATTGATGGAACAACATTCCCAGGAAAAAGATATCAATTTGATGTATGCTCAATTTCTTATATCTCAAGAGAAATGGGAAGAAGCCCGTTCTCAGTTGCAAGTAGTAACGGATGCCGATCCTGAAAATTTACTTGCCTGGCGTTTGCTGATGAATATTGCCATCAAGGAGGAAAATTTGGAGGAGATTGTTCGGATTTGCAATTTAGCGATCACGATTTTCCCCGATACGCTTGAATTTTATCTTAATAAAGGCTTAGCCTATTATCAAATGAAGAATTATCCGGAAGCTTTGGCTGTCTTTCAAAAAGGCATTCAAATGATTCCGGAGGATGATAAGATGTCGCTTTCACGCTTTTACGGCATCATCGGCGATCTGTATCACCAGATGAATAAAAAGGAAGAAGCCTACATAGCTTACGATCAATCGCTGGAATACGACGAAAATAATGTCCTTATTCTTAATAATTATGCTTATTTTCTGAGCTTGGATAAGGATCAATTGGATAAGGCGGAACGGATGAGCGGTAAATGCGTCAAATTGCAACCCAAAGAACCCACTTACATCGATACGTATGCCTGGGTGTATTTCCAAAAAGGAAATTATTCCTTGGCTAAATTCTACATTGAAAGCGCCATTTCGAACGGTGGAGGAAATAGCCCCGATATTCTGGAACACTATGGCGATATCCTTTTTAAAACGGGAAATATAGATAAAGCCGTAGAACAATGGGAAAAAGCCTTAAAAGCGAAAGACGAGAGTGAAGATACCGGTTTGTTGAAAAAGAAAATTGAGAATAAAATGTATTATGAATCGAAATAGAAAATTTTGTTATTTGCTTTTTTTAGCCGGAATGATCGTTGTTTTCAGTGGCTGTAAAACGACGCGTTCATCCACTTCGGTCGCTCTATCTAAAATGGGGAAGGAAGAGCGAATAGAATCCATTCAATACCAGGCTATCCCGTTCAATACGCTATCGTCTTCGCTACGGTTTTCCATCAAACCGGGAAAAGATAAGAATACGACTACCGTTAATGCCCTGTTGCGAATTATCAAAGACAAAGTAATTCAACTTTCGTTGCGGATTCCTTTCTTGGGAAGCGAGGCGGCGCGAATAACCTTCACACCGGAACAGGTGATTATTATCGACCGGCTTAATAAACGGTATCTTTCGGAGTCCATATCCGACTTTCAGCAGACCACTTCGTTTGAGTTTGATTTTTACAGTTTGCAGGCTCTGTTTACGAATCAGTTATTTATTGCAGGTAAATCGTCCGTATCTTCAAACGATTATCCTACTTTCAATTGGAGCGAAAATGAATACCTTGTCAAATTGAATAGTATGGACAGTCAAGGGATTCATTACGATTTTACGAGCGACTTCAGTAACCGGATTATTCAAACGGAAATGTATAAAGATAAAGATAAGGCCAATTTGAACTGGTTGTACAAAGATTTTGGAGCAACGTCTAATAACCGGTTATTCCCAATGAAAATGACGATGGAGTTAACCCTGCCGGATGATTTGATTACTTTAAATTTGAATTTCAATAACGTGGATATTGATACCGACTTTGATCTGGATACTTCGATTCCCGATCGCTATCAACGCATTGAAATGAAACAATTAATTGAACTAATACAATCGTTATGATGAAGTTCAGATGGTTTCTGTTTCTGCTATTCTGCGCCTTTTCGTTGCCGGCTCAGCATTCTGCAAAGGTTAGTGAGTTGGAAAAAAAACTATCAGCTGCTTTGGACGACATTGAGGAAATCAACCAATTGTTAATTTTAAATAAACAAAACACCGGTGACGCAATGAATCGCCAAAACTTGTTAGCTCAACAAATCAATTCACGAAAGATCATTATTCAGTTATTAAACCAGGAAATTGCTGTCTTGGATGAAGAGGTTGGTTCGAAAGAAGCGCAAATCCAAACATTAGTCAATGAGTTGGAAACAAAAAAACAGCATTATGCCATTTCTATACGGAAAATGTACTTGCACAAAAATAATCAGGATAACTTGCTGTTTATTTTGTCTTCCCAAAGTTTTACCCAATCGTATCACCGGATCATGTACTTGAAAGCCTATTCCGGATGGCAAAAAAAGCAAGCCGATGAAATTGTCGAAAAACAAAAAAATGTCAATCGGGAAAAGACCTTGTTAATGGCGCAACGGAGCAATAAATTAACACTTTTGAACACCCGTCAATCCGAAGAGAACCAATTAAGCAGGGAAGAGGAAAATAAAAAAGCCGAAATAAAAGCGCTTGTAAAAAACAAGAAAGCCCTTCAAGCGGAATTAACAAAGAAACAGAAACAAGCGGATGCAATGAACCTGCAAATCAAAAAAATGATTGCCGAAGAAGTTTTGAAATCCCAAAAAGCGGCTAAAGTCGAAAGCGGAGTGAATCGTAAGGCAGACGTTAAAGGAGGCTATGCAATGACCGAAAGCGAACGAACGTTATCTTCATCCTTTGCCGGTAATAAAGGAAATCTGCCCTTTCCATTGAAAGGAAATTATAAAGTCGTTGCATATTTTGGCCGCCATCAATACAAAAAACTTGCGAATGTGGAGATGGATTATAATGGGATATTTATTGAAACTACTCCCGGAAATGAAGCAAGAGCGGTTTTTAATGGAGTAGTTTCTTGTGTTTTCACAATTTCCGGATACAAGAATTGCATTATCATTCGGCACGGGAATTATATGACATTGTATTGCAATCTCAATCAGGTATATGTTAAACAAGGGGAAAGTGTAAATACAGGACAGGCGCTCGGAATGATTTATACAGATAAAGAAAAAGGAAATTACACGTTGTTTCATTTCGAAATTTGGAAAGATTGGGACAACCTGGATCCTTTGGAGTGGATTAAATAAAGAGAATAAAATGCAAAACAATTCGTCGGCGTTGGTACTTTTTTCGGGTGGGCAGGATTCAACTACCTGCCTGTATTGGGCTATCCGTCGTTTCAGCGAAGTACGAACCCTTTGTTTCACTTACGGACAACGGCATTCGAACGAAGTAGAGGTTGCCCGCCGGTTGGCGGCTGAGGCCCATGTGCCGTTCCAAGTGCTCGATGCATCCATAATCAGTCAATTGGCCGACAATTCTTTGACCAATACGGCGCTGATCATGGACAAAGAGAAGCCGGAAAACTCCTATCCCAACACGTTTGTTCCCGGACGAAACTTGCTTTTCCTTACCTTCGGCGCTGTCGTCGCCCGCACGCATGGGATTCGAAATTTGGTTACCGGAGTTTCTCAAGCCGATTACAGCGGCTATCCCGATTGCCACGATACATTTATTCGTTCAGCGAATGCGACTTTGAACCTCGCGATGGATGAACAGTTTATTATTCATACTCCGCTGATGTGGCTGAATAAAGCGGAAGTATGGGCTTTAGCCGACGAATTGGGAGTTTTTGAAATCGTCAGGAATAAAACCTTAACTTGCTACAACGGAATCATAGCCGACGGCTGCGGACAATGTCCTTCCTGCAAACTGCGAAGCGATGGATTACGGGCGTTTGAAGCATCCAAAGGCTTTAATTTGTGACGGGAATATGCTCGATTAACCAGTCGTTCAGTTGTTCACCATAGCTCGAAATCGCATTTTTAACAGCAATCACTTCGTTTCCTGTGCTGTTGGCAAAAATGTATTCAGCCCGGACGGCATTTCCGTTATAACTCTCATCATAAAAGTACTTTTTGACAAAGGTATAATCGTTATCTTCGTATTGCAGGATTTCTCGGTGTGAAATATCATACGAATCGGCAGCTTGAGATAAAATCCATACCGAATGCGAATCGGCATTAGGATCTATCCAAAACGTTTGGGTAGGCATTGGCGAAAAACTACCGATAGGCGAAGCATAAGTATCATGCGGCGAAAGAAAAGAAGATGTTCTGAATATTTGATTATGCGGGCTAAAGACATAATATCCATTGGATGAAAACCAGAGATTATCAAAACTTTGATAGATTTCTTGAATAGATTCACGAGTCTGGGTACTGAAGACCGTAGCGTAATATTTCGCTGCTGCAATAATATAATCCTGATGCGGTACTTTTTTAAGGATCGTTTCATAATTCAAATTACTGTAATTCGAATCATATAATTCTCCCGTGTCGATATTTCTCCATAGCAAATGATAGCTTCCGTATCCGCCTTCATCCATTGGATAGCAGCACCAACTACCGGAGCCCCATTCAATCGTATTAATAATGTTATCCGTTTCAATGGTTTTCGATAAAGAGAAATGATCCATATCTACTACGCTGATCAATCCTCCATGACCGATTACGGCTTTATGACCATCTTCGGATACACTGAAACAGATTGGCGCTTTGCTCAAATCAACTTCCCTGTCGACGGTTTTTGCCTTCATATTATAGGCCAGGAAGCGATTGGGTTGGGTGGTCGTAAGATACAGCATGTCGGCAGCCCTATCCGCCCAGGCATCGGTGACAATTCCGGGTATAGCCCGGATGTTATCGGGATTGGCTGTGTAATTAGTGGCTGTAACTGTAATTGGATACGAAGGATAGTTCGGATCGTTGGTTATCAGATAAATGGTTAAAGATAGCTGCCCGTTCGGCATCGGGATCCGGCCCCGATTGCAGGTGAAAGTTAAATCTTGCTGAGAATAAGGAGATAATACGCCGCTTCCCGTGGAGACGCTCAACCATTCGGGAATGGAATCGATTCTCCACCGTAACAGGCCGTTTCCTTGATTGTAAAAACTCGCGGTTTGTGTCGTTTCCGTTCGTCCGAAATCCAAATGATCAAAATTACAATACAAAGAAGGAGTGCCTGAGTTGAAAATAACGGTAACGGCGGTTTCGCTATTATTTTTATCGTTACTTTTAATGACAATTTTTCCTTGCATATTGGTTGACGGAACGGAATCTCTATTATACAAAACATCTAAGGTGATACCGCCGTACTGGGGAATTGGATACGGAGTCGTATGATCAGGTAGAGGTGTTCCACTCGGTAAATGAATGGTAATCCAATCCGGTTTCTCTGTAATTTGCCATAGCAACAGTCCATCGCCTGCGTTTCCGATACTGAGTGAAGTGCGAGTGTTGGAGCTGTAATAATCATATTGCAGCGTAAGATTGGCATCGGTTTGGATGGCCGGATTTCCTTCGCTGATGTACGACACCGAAACAACACATTTTCCACTGCCTTCCATATCTAAGACCAGGACATCGTTGTAAACACCCATTGCCGAAAAGTCGTTTCGGGCGGAAACGCTGCAATTGATAAGGGCATAGTCGTCCCTGAATTGTCCCGATGATGTATTTACCTGCAACCAATCCGGAGTTTTTATAACGCTGAATTTGGCATTTCCTGCATTGGGGACATAGACGGAATAATCCGTTGATTCCCATTGTGGCGATAAATAGACTCCTCCAATAGCGCTGGTGGAGAAATCCGGTTCCTCATTTAAAAAATGATTACTGCAAGAAAAAACAACAACACAGAGTGCGGCTGCTAAAATATATTGTATGAGCGATTTCATGAGATATATGAATTACAGATTATTAAAAATGAAAACGAACGCTGACCGAATAGTCTATATAGGACATATCTAAACGATTATCTGCATTTAGGTCCTGTGTGAGACTCGTATTTTTATCGGAAATCTTTAGTGTCTTAAATGTAGCCAAAAAGGCGCCTGCATTTGCCCCAACCGATAACAGTGGCGACGGATAATATTCCAACGATAATTGGATGCCTCCTCCCAATGTATTTCCATCTGTCAACACATTACCTTGAAAAACAATTCCTCGAGGAGTATTTATGTATAGCGGGGGATCAAACCGGCCTTCCTCCCGGTAACGGGCTTGCCCAATGGATAATCCGCCATTCATTCTGAATTTGCGGTTTTTATCCAGCCAGGATTGAAAAACAACGGACGGCCCGATGTAATTCACATAAATATTATTTTTTTCACTTATGGAATAATAGGTTGGAATAGCATAACCCCCAAAATAGTCGGTTCCCGTTTCAGAATAGCCGGCCATCGTAGTAAGCGTATAATCCAATCGGGCGGAAGTCATAAACAGAGCATATTTTAATCCGACACCCAGAAAAGGAGTAACAAAAAAGTGAGCATCGGCGCCGAAATACATCCCGTTCCGAAGCTGTTTGCTATAATCATCGACCTTGGATAGTGGAATTCCCATGTATCTCATATTATTTTCCATCGTAGAAAAAGAAAGCAAATAAGCTCCTCCGCCTTGAACTCCGATTTGCCACCGGGAAAAAGGCTCATGCGATGGTTTACTGATAAAAGTACCCAATGGAGTTCCCTGCAAGGGGGCGCTCGGTATATATTCCTCTACCTGTTCGATCGAAATAAATTTCCCCACCGTATTCTGATTATCATCTTTTTGCTCATATAGAATATGAGTCAACGATATGGATAAAATTCGGCAATAAATAGTATCTCTTTGCGTGGTAATAATCTTATCTTGCCCTTTGGCATACGCAAATACTAACGAAAAAATGAGTAACACCCATACCTTTTGTTTCATTTTAAGTATATTAATTATTATTTGTTTGCAAATATACGAAAAATTTTTAAGATTTCTATCGGTATATAATGAAAAATGGTTACTTTTGTTCCTTCATTAACGATTCTCTTATGCGGATTGAACGAAATTACTCCTTATTGAAACACAATACGTTCGGATTAGACGTAAAAACACACTATTTTGTGGAATATGAAAGCGAAGCGGATTTAGAAAAACTGCTTCGGGATGAATTTTTCTTTTCCCAGTGTTTCTGGCACATAGGGCAGGGGAGTAATTTGTTGTTTCTCGGCGACTTTAATGGAATCATCGTCCATTCTGCCATCCAGGGGATGGAGAAAATAAACGAAGACGAACATTCGGTGTGGCTGAAAGTGGGCGCCGGCAACGATTGGGATACGTTGGTCGCTTACTGCGTGGAAAACGGATGGGGAGGACTGGAGAATCTTTCGCTGATACCCGGTGAAGTCGGCGCTTCGGCCGTACAAAATATCGGTGCTTACGGAGTCGAAGTTTCCGACCGGATAACGGAAGTACATGCTTATTCGCTCGAAACCGGCGAAAAACAGATTTTTTCCAACGAGGAATGTGATTATTCTTACCGGAGCAGTTTCTTTAAAAAGCCGGAAAATAAAGGGAAATACTATGTCGTCCACGTTGTTTTCCGCTTATCTAAGCAACCGGAGTTTCGTTTGGATTACGGAAATATTCGGGAATTTGTGGCCGGAAAACCGGTTACGTTGCAAACCGTGCGCGATGCGGTGATCGCTATCAGAAAATCCAAGTTGCCGGATCCGAAAAAAACAGGCAACGCCGGAAGTTTTTTTATAAATCCCTGCGTTCCGATGGAGCATTTCCTGCAATTAAAAACACAATATCCAGAAATGCCAAACTATCCGGAGAGCGACGGAAGAGTAAAAGTGCCGGCAGCCTGGCTAATCGAACAATGCGGATGGAAAGGAAAAGCCAAAGGAGGCGCCGCTGTGCACGAAAAACAGACCTTGGTCATTATCAACCGGCACCAGGCTACGGGGCAGGAAATCGCTTCGCTGGCCCAAGCAATTTGCCAATCGGTGAAAGAAAAATTTGCTATTGAACTTCAACCGGAGGTGGATTATATATGAAGATACATTTTTTAGGAACCGGCACATCGACAGGGAATCCCGAAATAGGATGCCGTTGCAAAGTATGCACTTCTTCCGATAGCCGGGACAGACGGTTTCGCGCTTCGGTACTGGTGGAAATCGACGGAAAAAGATTGCTAATCGATTGCGGTCCCGACTTTCGGATGCAAATGCTGAAAGTGATGGAAACGGACTATTTCACTAATCTGGATGGAATTCTGATAACTCACGAACATTATGACCATGTAGGCGGTTTGGATGATTTGCGCGCTTTTTGCCGCAACGGCGCTTTGCCGGTTTATGCGGAAGGGAACGTCGTCGAAGCGCTTCACAGCCGTTTATCCTACGTTTTTGAAGAACATAAATATCCGGGTATTCCGCAATTGGAGCTGATTCCAATTGTGAATCAGCCTTTTTTTGTTTCGGATATAAAAATTATTCCTATTCGTATAATGCATGGCAACTTGCCTATTTTCGGTTACCGTATCGGCACGTATGCTTATTTATCCGATCTTAAAACCATTCCCGAAGAAGAATTTGAGAAATTGAAAGATTTGGATGTGTTGGTCATTAATGCTTTACGAATCAAAGAGCATATTGCCCACGAAAATCTGCGTCAAGCCTTGCAAAATATAAAAATAATTAATCCCCGCCGGGCGTATCTGACGCATGTGAGTCATCAATTTGGCCTGCATGCGGTTATGGAACGGAATTTACCGGAGAATATTTTTATTGCTTACGATGGTTTGGTTATTTGAAAAAAGTTCTTTATTTTTGCGAAATATATGAAAGATCATTTTTGTAAATCAATTTAAAAATCACTTATATGAAATTCATTGTATCAAGTAGCTCTTTATCAAGTCACTTACAGCTTATAAGCCGTGTTATTGCTTCTAAAAATACGATCCCGGTGTTGGATTGTTTTTTGTTTGAACTCCAAAAAAATGTGTTGAAAATTACCGCTTCCGATAGCGAGACCCGCATGATCACTTCCGTTGATGTGCATGACGTGGAAGGCGGAGGCATTTTTGCCATTCCTTCCAAGAACTTATTGGAATCCTTGAAAGAATTGCCGGATCAACCCATTACTTTTGACATTGACGACAACACGTTGGAAATGTTTATTTATTATGAAAACGGGAAATACAACTTCATCGGTCAAAACGGAGATGAATATCCCCAACACAAGCCATTGAAAGACAATGCAAACATAATGGAGATTTCTTCCGACATTTTACTCTCCGGCATCAGCCGTACCTTGTTTGCGGCTGCCGATGATGAATTACGGCCGGTTATGAATGGTATCTTGTTTGATATTTCCGAGAACGACATTACTTTTGTAGCTTCCGATGGTCACAAATTGGTTCGCTTCAAAAATTCTTCCGCTAAAGGAATCGAGAATGGAGGATTTATACTCCCGAAGAAACCGGCCAATATGCTGCGATCGGTTCTTCCTAAAGAAACAGGGCTCACTACCATTAGTTTCGATGATAATAACGCTCATTTTATGACGACAAATACGACCATTATCACCCGGTTAATTGAAGGCCGTTATCCGAACTACAATGGAGTGATCCCTAAAGACAACCCATTCAATGTGAATGTCGACCGGGCTTTGCTCGTCAATGCGCTAAAACGGGTAGTCGTTTTCTCGAATCCGGGGAGCTCTTTAATTAAGTTACAGTTCTTGCCGAACAGTATTTTTATTTCAGCTCAAGATATTGATTATTCTACCTCTGCCGAAGAAACTGTTGCTTGCGTTTACGACGGGGAAGAAATAAGCATCGGGTTTAAAGGAACTTTCCTGATTGAAATATTAAGCAATATTCCTTCCGCAGAAGTGGTTTTGCAATTAGCCGATCCTTCCCGTGCCGGTTTGATGCTGCCTGCCGAAAACGAAGCGGATGAAGACTTGTTGATGCTGTTGATGCCCATAATGCTGAACGATTAAGGAAGACCCAAGGGTGAAACTACATTTAAAGAACCCGCTCGTTTTTTTTGATTTGGAAACAACGGGGACGAATATCGTTTCGGATCGGATAGTAGAAATTTCGTATTTGAAAGTTTCTACGAACGGTGAGGAAGAAAGCAAAACACGATTGATAAATCCCGAAATACCGATTCCTCCGCAGTCAACGGCTATTCATGGAATCACCGACGAAGACGTAAAAGATTCGCCTACATTCAAAATGATTGCCAAATCATTAGCCGCCCAGATTGAAGGCTGCGATTTAGCGGGCTATAATTCCAACCGCTTCGATATTCCTTTGCTGGCGGAAGAATTTTTGCGGGCCGGAGTGGACTTGGATTTAATGCGGCGAAAGTTTATCGATGTTCAGACCATTTTTCATAAAAAAGAAGCCCGCACCTTGTCTGCCGCTTATAAATTTTATTGCGATAAAGACTTGGAGAATGCCCATACGGCGGCGGCCGATACCAAAGCAACCTACGAGATTTTGCAGGCGCAGTTGGATCGTTACCCCGACTTGAAAAACGAGATCGGCTTTCTTTCCGAATATTCTTCATTTAATAATCAGGTTGATTTTGCCGGACGCGTCATTTATAACGAGCAAAAACAGGAAGTAATCAACTTTGGCAAGTACAAAGGGCGGTTAGTCGAAGACGTTTTTCAGGAAGACCCCGGTTATTACGGATGGATTATGCAGGGCGATTTCGCCCTGCATACCAAAAAAGTTTTTACAGCAATTAAGCTGAGAAAAAAATAAGGAAGCAAAGTATTGTAGATAAGAAGAAATTATGCTTGAAAAAATTATTATTCTTGATTTCGGTTCTCAAACCACTCAATTGATTGCCCGTCGTTTACGGGAGTTAAATGTCTATTGCGAGATTTATCCTTATAATCGGTTTCCTGAAAATGACGAGCCAATCATTGGCGTTGTTTTATCGGGAAGTCCTTTTTCGGTAAACGATCCCGATGCGTTCAAACCGGATGTGTCGACGATACGGGGAAAATATCCGCTACTCGGCATTTGCTATGGAGCGCAGTACCTGGCATATTCCTGCGGAGGAACAGTTGAAAAAGGCGATTCGCGCGAATATGGCCGCGCCCGTTTGAATCCGACCGATACGAACGACCCGTTGATGGCTGGTGTTCCTAACGATTCACAGGTTTGGATGTCGCACGGAGATACGATTACCCGCCTTCCGACCGAATTTCATGTCGTTGCTCAAACCGGAGACGTTCCGACCGCTGCCTTTCGCATCGAAAATGAAAAGACATGGGGTGTTCAGTTTCATCCCGAAGTTTTTCATACCGAAATAGGGACGACCGTGCTGCAAAATTTTCTGCAAATCTGCAACGCTAAAAAAGACTGGACGCCGGCTTCATTTATTCACGATACCGTTGAAAAATTGAAAAAGCAATTAGGCGACGATAAGGTGATTCTGGCGCTTTCGGGCGGAGTCGATTCTTCGGTCTGCGCTGTGCTCCTGCATCGGGCGATCGGGAAAAATCTCACCTGTATTTTTGTTGACCACGGACTTTTGCGGAAAGAGGAATTTGAGAGCGTACTCGAAAGCTATAAGCAGTTAGGATTGAATATCGTGGGAATTGATGCAAAAGATGAGTTTTACACCTTGCTGCACGGCGTTGAAGAGCCTGAACAAAAACGAAAAGTGATAGGCAAAGCGTTCATTGATATTTTTGACCGTGAAGCGCAAAAATTGCAGAATATCCGGTGGCTGGGACAGGGGACTATTTATCCCGATGTCATTGAGTCGCTTTCGATTACCGGGACAACAATCAAATCGCACCACAATGTAGGCGGGCTGCCCGAAAAAATGCACTTGAAACTGATAGAACCGTTACGCTTATTATTCAAAGACGAAGTCCGGAAGGTCGGAAACGAACTGGGTATGCCGGAACATTTTATCAAGCGACATCCGTTTCCGGGACCGGGATTGGGCGTTCGGATTCTGGGAGCGATTACACCCGAAAAAGTACGTATCCTTCAAGAAGCCGATGCGATATTCATTTCGGGATTGAAAGAATGGGGTCTCTACGATAAAGTCTGGCAAGCCTTCGTCGTCCTGTTGCCGGTTCGATCGGTAGGCGTGATGGGCGATGAGCGGACGTATGAAAATGCCGTTGCTTTGCGCGCGGTGAATTCCACCGACGCCATGACTGCCGATTGGGCGCATCTTCCTTACGATTTCCTTGCCAAAATATCGAACGAAATCATTAATAAAGTGCGCGGAGTGAACCGCGTGGTTTACGACATCAGCTCCAAGCCGCCTGCTACCATCGAGTGGGAGTAAATGAAATAGTTGGTTCTTACCCTGTTTTTTCATTTTCATTTTCTTTTGATTCTCCTTATCCCCAAACTCACTTTATTAATTTGATATTCTCATTTTCCTTATTAGCCCTACACCCGCCCGGAGGACCATTCATATCAATAGAAAACATCAAAAAAGTAAGAGAAATTTTTGCTTTTATTGGAAAGAAAGTGTACTTTTGTAATAGTCTTTTTGAATATACAAATTAGCGTAAAAAACAACAGCCATGGCACAATATCTTGATCCTAAAAATGATTTGACTTTCAAATTGGTTTTCGGCGAGCATAAACATCTTTGCATTAGCTTGATTAACAGTATGCTCCCTCTTGAAAGC
>Ga0123357_10001680_pt1 | contig 23814 bp, 16 predicted proteins | sample TergutEmb28metaG_FD_89873 | JGI IMG/M metagenome (GOLD analysis project Ga0123357, IMG submission 89873) | Embiratermes neotenicus P4 segment gut microbial communities from Petit-Saut dam, French Guiana - Emb289 P4 | ecosystem: Host-associated > Arthropoda: Insects > Digestive system > Gut ... | reverse complement strand
TTTCGAGCACATGTGCTCATCATCAGGAGGTCAAAATTGCATTACACAGCCTCTGGGATCATCACACCTATAGGTGGCCGTCCGAGACGGCCACCTATAGGTGTGATGATCCCAGAGGCTGTGTAATGCAATTTTGACCTCCTGATGATGAGCACATGTGCTCGAAATATGTAGAGGTATGAAATGAACTTACTGTAAAACAAAAATTTTGTGCATCATGTTGGTTAGTTACTGAGATAAGTATGAAGCACATTCAGATAACTCAGGATAGAGATTAGAATTCGGCAGTTTGAAACATGGTACTGAACTTTTAACCATGGCGAATTCCACCATACGAAGAATTAAACTACTCGATGAAGTCACGTGGTGACGTGTAGCGAAGGTCCAATTATTATCTCGTAAAAGAATGTTTCGTGACATATTTGCAATATTCTGTTTCATTTGCTTCCTAATTTCTCAAAAATGGTTTCAGGATTAATTAAATACGTTTCGTAACTAAAACACACACTACTGTGACACAGGCAGAATATGTGGTATGAACTGGTCATCAGCACATGTAAACCGTACTGATTATTTTAAGAATAGGTCAGTTATTGAAAATGCAAAACAAACAACAGATTTACACTGCCGTCACCAATGGAAGGGGCTGATCCAAGACATGTATTGCAAGGGAACTGGCAATATCATTGCACGGTAGGATAAACATTTCATCAGACAAGGCAGTTACATTAAAAGATACAGCCGGGCCGTGCACCGGCAGGCAGCGGCGTACCGCAGGCTGAGGTGTTTCTGCCGTGGCTTGGCGCATCCCCTCCAGGGAAGGGATACCCTTAGTGTAATATATAAAATATCTGTTTCATGTAAAGAGACTACTTAAATTCTGTTTACAACAAACTGTGTTGTCTTATTCTTCAGACTTCTTTTGTTAACAGGTCTAAGCCTTACCAAAACCTGGACCCATACTAGCTGACTGTTAAACAAACGAGATTCAGACATGGAGAGAATGCAAGAAAATACATAGCCTAGAAAAGAATTTCTGGTACCACGGACCCCTTACAAAGTCCCTCTAATTCTGGAAACGCCCCCTCCCCAACAAATTCATCTCAAAGTATCGACCGCTTAAGCACAAAATCGTACTGGAAAGGGTACAAACACAACTATGTCAATTAAGGTGTATTTAATGACTTACTTACTTACTCCATGGTGCAGAGTCCTTCTCGAGAAGCTAACTTGTTTGCAGCTAGTCAAGAAATTCCCCACATTTCACGGAACACGAAGGTTCATTACCGCACTCACAAGCGTCCGCCAACTGTCTCTATCCTGGGCCAGCCCAATCCAGACCGTATACCCACATCCCACCTTCAGGAGATCCATCCTAATATTATCCACCCATCTTCCCAGTGGCCTCCTTCCCTCCGGTTTCCCCAGCAAGACCCTATACACCCCGTTTTAATGACTAAACTCGACAAATCGTACTAATGAAGTTGGAATATTTGTCGACAAGAAATATACTTAAGTTAGAGAAGCCTTCAGTAAGTTATTTAATATAAAAATAATCTTCCTAACAGTTATGCCTGTAAGCCGAAGTCGACAGGAAACCTTCAGGACAGAAAACTTAGTGTCATATAATGCAATTCGCAGAATTCGTAGACACAACTCACTGCACCCATTCAAGGAAACCTGACGTAGAAGAACGTATTGGTAAAAAACAGAAATGAATGTGGACATGAACACATCATAAGTGATGAGCTAAGCATCGGTTCTGAAAAAGATTTTCGTGCTGAAACCGATTAACATATCTAAAAGAAGTGATAACAAGAATCGATATTTTATTGGAGACAATTTTTAAAAATACTTCGTTTGTATCTACACCATGTTCCACGCACAACAGATCATATTTTGTACATATTCCACATACAGGCATGGCAAACAGGCCGCTTTCTTAGCTCCTCATTCTCTGTCAGACAAACATCCATCTCTCGGAGTAACTGTATTCTCACTGGAACCAAGACGCCGGAACCAATGACCTCTTTGGCCTTAAAGTAACACTGTGCTCAATTAGCGAACAAAGCTTGTTTAAAAATCAAGCAATTCTTTGCCTACAAGAAGAACAGCTATGAGAAGGAAAGAGGTGAATAAAGTGCTGAAGCGAGAAGGGGAAAGGAAAGGAAATGATTAAATAGTCACATTAATTCATTTACAAGGAAAGAGAAGGCTCACAGCATCAACAGTAAATGACAAGGAAGTGGAGTTTTAATGGAATGTGCAACTCTTAACAACATAATTAATAGTCCTAGATCTTATGAATATTTAAGAAGAAGAATCCAGGGGAATACTTTTACATAAAATGGTAGGTACAGTTATGCATTAGACATACAAATGTACTTCTTGTGTATTTGTTCAAAACGTACTCGTTTAAACGAGAATATTCGGACGAAAATTATTGTATATATCAGTACATTTTGTATAAGATGTATGTGTACGAATTTCTGAATAATGCCTTTTGCAATGTTGAATAAAGGGTTTGTAGTTGAAGAATGAAAGACCAACTTGATGTCACAATTTATTAAGTTTTATTCCACTTCTTCTATGCTCAACATGTTTCGGACATTAATACATCCATCATCAGGAGCTTGCGACTTTTCTATTGTATCACCACATTGGTCGTGTGTTCTTGTTTCGATGCGTGTTGGAGTTTCGGTGTGGCTGGTTGAGGTGGTATCCATGTGGCAGGCTGAAGCCTACTACACGGATACCACCACAACCAGCTACACCGAAACTCCAACACACATCGAAACAAGAACACACGACCAATGTGGTGATACAATAGAAAAGTCGCAAGCTCCTGATGATGGATGTATTAATGTCCGAAACATGTTGAGCATGGAAGAAGTGGAATGAAACTTAATAAATTTTGACATTAAGTTGGTCTCTTATTCAACTATCACAATGATTCACGGTCCAATATACAAAAGAAAGGGTTTGTATTTTATAAAACACACACCTAACTAGGGCCACTATGGTCAAAACGAGTTGCTGTATACATCAGATAATGCGTGAAATTTAAGGGTTTGACCAGCTTTCTTCATAGATCCGCTGATTTACTGTAAGGAACTAATGTACAAACCGTCGATCAACTCATAAATACTGTCATTTGTTTAATGTCAAGTTGCAACCTGTTGCGGTGTGATATGGCCACATTCAGGCATCAGAATATAAAATAACTTAAAAACTTCGCACTTATTTTTCTCAAAGCGTTGTGAAAATTTTGTTGTACTTGATTTTTCACAGCATTTTATATTGTGATACCCGACGATGTCCTTATTGAGGTCGAAACATGTAGCAACCTGTCATTAAGCAACTGACAATGTTTATATTGTGATAGACAGTTTATATACGGCTGCCTTATAAACCTGTCCCAACAGGATTTGACATGATACTCCTTTCATACCAAATGATAAGGTTTTCACACAGAAGGAATACACGCCTTACACGCTAAGCACTATCATAAAGTATACTGAAAGAGACAACAGCATAAGATTCGCAACACGTTATGTCCAAATCGCCTTCCAGCATTTCTTGATAGAAGACAGCCTAAAGAACTGGAAGGAAAAGTATGAAGTGCGTAAATACAATTTAAATGCCAAATAATCGACAAATAACATGCACGGTTAAAAGGTAAAGGTAAAGAAGTCCCATTACAGGCCTGGACAGGCCCAGAGGGTTCTATGAAGTTAAGGTTCCCAGATTTCGTGACAACGGCACAGGATGGTGGTAGGTTGTCAGCCTTACGCACCGGCCGCCTTTACCCCCAGGAAATACTCTTGGTACTCATTTCTGTTAGAGGCTGAGTCGACCCCAGGGCCATAGTGCGATCGGAAGGATTTTATGTCAATGAGAAATCCACTGGTACCAGCTAAAATCGAACCAACGACCTTCGGAATTGTAGCACAGCACCTTAACCACTGTGCTACCACGGTCCCCAACTTGCACGGGAACAATAGTTATATAGAGCTTCAATTATTTCGATACATTTGAAAGGAAACACTGGAATTTAAAAGTAAAATATGACATGTTAGAGACAATTTTTAAGATAATAGAGGGACTACAAAAATTTTTTTATAGGAAAACCGTAGGACACGTATTTACGAAACCTGTACAGATAGAAGAAACAACTTTAAAAAATTACCACTAAGTTGTTTTTCATCGCAGTTCACATTTCTACCGCTAGGCGATGCGAATGTATGTAGTGAGAAAATGGCCGCGCCGGGAGAGAAGGCTTTGTGTGTTGGAATATCACACGAGTAAGTCTGTGGTTACTGCGCAACGTGCATTTCGTGCAAAGTACGCAAAGGACCCGTCTACAGACAAGACCATTACTGATACTGGGTGTCTGTGCAAGCAGAAAGCACCCATATTGACGCGCGTGTGGCAAGAACTTGAATATCGTATCGATGTGTGCCGTGTCGCCCGTGGTGCACACATCGAACTTCTCTAGTAAAAAAAAAAAAATAATAAAAACCTTTTTCAGTTTCCATGTTGTTGTGAACAATTCTATTTAGGCAGGTCTTTTGGTTTTCTTGTTATAAATATTTGTAATAACGGAGAACATTACGAAACGCCCTGTATATTTCTCCACGTAAAAAATAACGAAATGTAAGAGAACTCAAATCTCAACACCTTCTCTAAAAATTACAAAAAAATATATATTTTTTTAAAAATCAGCCTAATGATGGCTTACACTTAAGCCGAGGTTTATATCTAAGTTAGAAAACAAGCGGTTCTCTTATAAAAGTATTTTTAGACTGATGCGCCGTAACGCTTGCTATATGAACCCAAATGTATTCTGAATTTTATGTTTATGGTTCCGTGCATTGCTGATCTATATTAATAATTGTCCAACGAGATGCAACACAAAGCAGTCTATTTATTATTCTGCAAGTTCACTCTACATGTTTCGGGTGTCAACCACACCCATCAACAGGAGTACACAAAACTGTAACTACAGCCTTCGGCACTGGTCATATTTTTTGTGCAGCTACCTCTCTCCAACGTCGCCAAGCTAGAAGTTCGGGGGAGGTAGTTGCACAAAAAATATGACCGTACCGGAGACTGTCGTTACAGTTTTGTTTACTCCTGATGATGGGTGTGTGGTTGACACCCGAAACATGTAGAGTGAACTGGCAGAATAATAAATAGACTGCTTTGTGTTGCATCTCGTTGGACAATTATTAACATAAATGTATTCTGATTAAGATGGAAGAATTCTTTACTCAGCGACTGTCAACTGTATCCAGTGCTAAAAGCAAAATTTTAGAGAACAAAAACTTAAAAAAAATCGCGAGGTGGAAACAGCTGCGACCCTGCGGCTTGTCCAAAAAGAAGGCGGCTGACATCAACATGAAATAAAAGAGATTTTTTTTTTGCACTATGCGATGAATGCCTCAATTGTTGTAGCAGCCATATGGAAAAGTAGTGGGTTAGCAGCGCAATTACGTACGAAATAACCTCATTAGATTTGAAAATAAAGAATCCAAAATGTATACCTTATGAACTTATTTTCTGACCTACAACAATCTATTCCAGTTTACGTCTATCGGTTCCATTATGTGCCACAAGGTCTAACATTAAAAAAATTCTAAAATCTGCCCACAGAACAACATTTAGGCTTGTCGTATTGGCCTCATAACAAAGACACTTTACATCACTTCACAGCATTAACTGACCTGTTTTCATAACCGACTATATAATCACGGTACGCTAGGAAATCAGTCTGTAAATACATTCAAATGTGGCCACGCCATGGCTCAACCGATTACATACAGGCCGGATATCGCGGAGGGCCGGCTTCGACTTGGTTCCGTTCCATGTGAGATTCTAGGCTGACAAAGTGGTAATCAGACAGATTTCTGTCCAAGTACTTCAGTCTCTCCTTCATCATCATACCACCAAAGCTCCACAATCTTAGAGCTGCTCTTATCAAGAGGGCAAACGGGCCTGAAGTCTGGGTAGTTCCTGTAAACAAAGCAATGCGCTTTCTGACTTCGAAAATAACTGAACTGAAGAGTAGTTTCACACTGATTTTTGCCGTTTGTAAAAGTCACTGGTGCCGCACATAAGTAGAGGTAAATGTACGGCATTCCCAGTAGAAGTCTGGTCAGGCCCTGAGGGTTCCAGAAGGTTGTGACTCCCAGATTTCAAGACAGTTGGCACATGAATGTGGCAAGGTTGTCAGCCCTACACACCAGCCGCTTTTTTTTATTTTGCGCGACAACCCCCAGTGGGCCATGGCCTCTTCATTCATGAGGTTTCTAGATCACATACAACGACGCATCACAGTCGGTAGGACTCCTCTGGACGAGTGATCAGCCCGAAGAGACATCTACCTGACAACACTCACAACAGACAGACATCCAAGCCCCCATTGGGATTCGAACCCACAATCTTAGCAGGCGAGGGGCTGCAGACTTACTCCTTAGACCGCGCGGCTAATGGGACCGGCAACGGCCGCCTTTACCCCCCGGGAAATATTCCTGGTACTCGTTTCTCTTAGAGGCTGAGTCGAAACCAGGGCCATTGTGCGGCCGGAACGATTATGTTAATGAAAAATTCCACACACCCCATCGCGAATCTAACCGGCTACCTTTCTGCTTGTAGCGAAGAGACTTAACCAACTGTGCCGCCGTCTGTGCTGGTGCTGCACATTGATTAATAAAAATTTTCATCTCCATTTACCGATCACGAAGACTTTTATACGCACATCTAACCTTCAGCTGTCAGGTAAGAATACATATTTCACTCAAGAACAGGACATGGAGGTCCAGATGGGAAGAAGAGATATATCTCTACTCTTTCCTTAACTTCAGCGCTTGATGGGGGTGGGTGGTCAACCCTGGACGTTTCACCCCTGGGTAAGAGACCCGGCACCCATTGCACAAGAAGCTAGGTGGGACCCAGGCCCGGCCTGGGCAGGTGCAGAGAAGTAATACAGAATTGCTAAATCGATTAAAATAATTAATCATTAAAAGCACAGTGGTAACTATATACACCACCAGCTTTAACATTATAAAAACTCCTATTTTGCCTACACAATACATTCATATGCTAAGTGAAGATATTTTTCCTAAGCAGAACCGATTTATCTTTATAAAGGAGACCAGCTGTGTTCTCTGTGGTGCTGGAGCTGAATTTTTGTACTTAATACAGATTAATTTTAGTCTTTAGAGTGACGAAGCTGACATTTAAATTATTTAAGGTTGTAGCATTTATTTACAGCACTGAGAGAGTACCAAGAACACATTTAATGCTCTGACCCAGTTCCCAAAGCACCTCAGAAATCATCAGCACATGACCGAAGTTCAACAAACATAAAGCACACATTAGGATTTCACGAAATGAAATCGGAACAAGCAACTGTGGAGACAATCACATGCAGACGGCAATTCCAGCTCTCAGCGCACGTCAGATATGATATCTGCGGCTAATGTTACGTCCCACCACAATCACAACACTACCATTTTTTTCCCACAATACCATACTCTTAACTATAGCGGAAATTCGGTTTTTTATTACGTACATAGTTACAAGGGAGACAATGAATTTCCCACGTACTGGCCCGAGGTTCAAAAGAAACGGTCTAATGACTATATTTATTACCAATACTGTCATTTAATAAAGCAGTGCACAGCTCATGTTTCTAATGTATACAACAATGCGGCAACATTGGTATAGGCTATATTAGGAAGAGGATCAGGCAGCAAAATAGCACAACTGCTGTATGATTTTGTGACAGAAGTGGATATTGTTGATTAACGTGATGCTGTTACTTATGCGCGTTTGAAAGAATTAAGTTAACGTAGAATGGCGTCATCAAACCTAAGTCCGTCTGCCCTGTCGTCATGGTTGCCTGTCTCCCAAACGAATCCGCGGGATTCAACCAAATTAGATACGACAATCTGTCAGACGTGTATCACTGCGATCCTGACAGCCAACTACCACCACTCCACTCTGCACCAATCAGTGACACATTTCAGGTTCCAGCGGTGGCAGCTACTAAGATTACTGTCTTCTGAAATGTGACGTCATATAGTGTTGCAGAAACTGACCGAAGTTACGGACGAAAATTGTCTCAGTTTTCAGTGTATGCTAACTTGCGTCCGCTTGCCTGTCCATTGCCTTTCTTCTACTCCTTTGAATAAACAATACAGGGAATAAAGAACAATGTATTAAAGTTTCTGATTGTATTTACCAACCACAAGGATATCTAAATTTTATGTTTTGTTGACCGTGCATCCTGGTATGACTCTGAGTAAATGACCAACTTGATGCACAATTACGTTACATAATACGTTTATTATTATAATCCTCTACATGTTTCGAGCAACTCTGTGCTCATCATCAGGAAGTCAAATTATATTAATACAGCATCTGATATAGTACTCTCTGTAAGCGACCGTCTGGTGCGCACACCGGACGGTCACTTATAGAGAATACTATTCCAGATGCTGTATTAATAAAATCTGACCTCCTGATGATGAGCACAGAGTTGCTCGAAACATGTAGAGGATTCTAATAATAAACATATTATTGTTTGTTTGTTTTTGGTGCAACGGCCGCCATTGGGCCAGGGCCTACTCATTCATGAGGTTTCTAGATCACACACAACGACGCACCACAGTCGGTAGGACCCCTCTGGACGAGTGATCAACTCGTCGCAAAGACCTCTACCTGACAACATACACAACACTCACAACAAACAAATATCCATGCCTCCGGTGTGATTCGAACCCACAATCTCAACAGGCGAGCGGCCGCAGAACTACGCCTTAGACCGCGTGGCTACTGGGACCGGCAATAATAAACGTATTATATAATGTAATTGTGCATCAAGTTTGTCATTTACCCAGAGTCACAAGGATATATCTAATTTCTATTACACCGTGCAGTGAACTTGTCAAATGTCCACTGCTTATAGTCATGCCTACAGTAAACAAATGTCTGCTGTAAGTAAACTGAAATCATAACTATAAATGCTTAGCCTGAAAAATGAAAGTGAAAAATATCTCTTTCCAAACTCGAGTGCATCATTCCGTGCTTACGTTCGAATCCCGGCTGAAGTACACATTACAGGCTTAGGTTCGAATCCAGAAAGGAGTACACATTAAAAGCATTTCTCACTCTCCTGTGCAATGGGTAGACCCTAACATTAGTACTTTCTCTCGGAGCAAAATGACGGCAGCGTGACGCTAACTAATCGTATACATCCAATACCAAAGATCAGGAAGACTGCAGTTGTAACTAGGAAAGAAGGTCAAGGTCCAGAGTGGGCAGCGGTGGCAATTTTTTCTTTTGGTAATACAACTTATTAAACGCAATAATGTGCAGTTTTCTGCGTATCTGCTTACTTCATATTTCGTATTGCCTAACAATGACCTCGATATGTCGTGAATTCCTTTGATTGCAAGCCAAATATTACAAAATTAGGGTACAAAATCTTGCAAATTAAACATACATTATACAGGGTTATTCAAAATGATTGTCGGGATTTCAACAACTTGTCATACACAATACACTTGAGATAGCAGTATATGTTTTTTTTTATTTAATAGAACAGCACTCTAAGTTTTTGTTACATACCTTACAGGTGCTCTATATGTGCACTCTTTGTGATTCTACGAACATCAACATGATAATCGAGTTCGTTCCAAACTGTTTGTACCATGTCGGCGGTGATGGTTTCAATGGCGGTTCTGATTCGTACCTTCAGTTCCGGGATACACACGTACCCTGTCTCTTGAAACTGTGCATACCACCTTCGAATGGATTTGTCAGACGGTGGTTGTTTCCCGAATTTGATGCGGAATTACCGCTGGACAATTGTACCCCGACAATCATTTTGAATAACCCTCTATTTCATTACCACCGTGCGCTCAGGTTCTCGGAAAACCATAAATTATAAATACATTCAATATCTAGTCAGAATATCTGAAGGAAACCCCCAGCATGTAACATCAAGCGTGAGTGTAATATTAAATTTTTCTTACAGCAGTAGGTTTTGAAAACACGAAGAAAGGGATATATATGCACAGACTTTAGGTGTAGATGGGACTATTGCTTTGTGTTGGGTAGCAGAGCAGCAGGATGGGACAGTACGGACTGTACTGTATGGCCTAGACCAGTGTTTCTCAACCGTCGGGCCGCGGCCCTGCACCGGGACTTGGCATCAATTATACCGGGTTCTCCTGGAATTTGCCATTTAATTTTCTAAGCAGTTTTCATCAATAAATATTTTATAGTGGAAATATTCTGAGGAGAATAATATTCGTGAATGTGTCAAAAGACTCAGACCTAGATGTTGGCCTGAGGGAACTACAATATGCTGCAAGATTTCATTAGTCCAGTGATTGATAACTAATTTAAATGTAGTTTTATATTTGTCAACATGCCACACCTTATACATAAGTGTACTAACACTCTTTATGATTATGGCATAATTAATTATTAATACTTATGTTAGTCTAATGTATGAACTTAAAAAATGGAAAGGTATTTACGAGTAAATATGTTGGAACCGGGCTCTCGTCTTATGAAAAAAGAATTTACCGGACCGCGGTCTCACAAAGGTTGAAAACACTGGCCTAGACTGAGGTCCAATGGAGAACTCTACAGCACACAGTAATAAACCTTGGATTCAGTTTCCTAGTTCCTTGATTAGCAACAACCGGTTGGTTCACGGGAAATCGGCTACCTAACGGTAATTTGTTAACATCTTTTCGTCGCACGACTCGAAAGGCATTATAGCAAGGCGCATAAATGTTTGGCAGAAATACAAACCTGAGGAAAAATTGTCAAATATCTTCAAAAAGACTTATTTTTTCATTCCAGTCTTTCAACAGCGTTCCAATTGTCATGTCGTGACAGGAAATCCTGATTGTTCCTACAATTCAAAATTTTTATAATTACTATCACAGACAGCAGCTATAATGAATGATGACGTCATATTAATTACACCGTAATAAGTAACATAAGAAAAGACGGGAGATTGTCAAGCTTGGTTGTCGACAACACTTAAGTGACAAAAATAACGTAAAACATCTTGTCCTGTGACGTCTTTTCCTACACCTGATACAACACTACTGATAAAGACCGAAATACAAATTGTACCCTCTTTGGTTTTAAGTGTTAATGTATTATTATTATTATTATTATTACAATTATTATTGTTATAGGCCTTCCACGGGGCTGGCTATCCCCAGACAGACCGGCAGATGTTAGCTTGCTTCAATGATCGTCAGAATGACATCACGAAGAGCAGGAAACGAACAAGGTCATCAGCGCATCCTTTTACTTGCATCAGCTAATATAAGTCTCCGTCCATCTCTCTTCTTCACACCAAGAGTGAATTTCTCTTCATCATTTTAGTAGAGCCTTCGTGTGTGTCTTTCTCTCTCTCTCTCTCTCTCCCTCTCTCTGTAGTTAATTGTTGTCGCCATATCAACTTTCAGCATCTAATATCCTAAGGTACAGCAGTGACCATAACAATCATCAACAGGGCCACTTTCACGACTTCAAACAAGTCTGTTTAAGGGACTTGGTAATCGGCCCCTTGCAGTACCTCAGCTCGTAGCTGTCTTTAATGAAGGTGAAAACGGTTTTGCCTAAAACCTGGATTATTCTTACATCCAGAAAATACAATTTTGTTCCTGCTCCTCACCATTTCCGAGAACGCAACTACAAACCGGGTAAGAAGGCTCTGTAAAATAAAAATAGTTCCATATCCATCTTGCACCATAAAATACAGACGCCCACAGAATGGAAATGTAATTAACATTGGCACATCTACATACTTTACGTAAAATATACTAATGAAAGAATCGCTTAGAATTATATATATATATATATATATATATTGTATAGGGTCTTGGTGGTGAAACCGGAGGGAAGGAGACCACTGGGGAGACCTAGGCGTAGATGGGTGGATAATTTTAGGATGGATCTCCAGGATGTGGAGTGTGGGTATATGGACTGGATTGGGCTGGCTCAGGATAGAGACAGGTGGCGGACGCTTGTGAGTGCGGTAACTAACCTTCGGGTTCCGTGAAATGCGGGGAATTTCTTGACTAGCTGCAAACCAGTTAGCTTCTCAAGAAGGACTCTGCACCATTGAGTAAGTAAGTAAGTGTTAAGCACAGGGCTTCAACTCATACTTCATAGAGGACTGTGCGTATTACAATCAAAAGGGTAAGACATTTTAGCAATGTTCTTTCCGCTATACGGTACCTGTAACGTCTGTAGCAACCATGACTCGATATCTACAACTTCCTTTATGAAGATGGAATGGAAGACGTGAAGGTGAGATTCGTATTAACACAATAAAGCATTTCAGAACCAAATGTTTGCCCATAAACTCCTAATATCTTTACAATTCTTAGCGTCTTTAAATCTGAGAATATCAAAGTAGGGAGCGCCAACAAAATGTGCACGTCACTTCAAGAAGGTCACATTGAGATGTTTATCTGACTCATTACAATCAATTAATAATCCAAACAAATCACTTGTAATGCACAATAAAAAAAGTAACACAAACGCAATATGGTAATAATTATCCAACAAGATGCAACAGAATACAGTTGATTTAAATCTGCCAAATGTTCAACATATTTCGGGTGGTATTTCACCCATCATCAGAAGCTCATATCACTGTATTTACTGTATCTAGTATTAATGAGACCTCTACTGCTACCTGTCGTGAACGTGACTGGGCTGGAACTGCAGTTCCCTTCCAGCCAGATGCTGTAGATACAGTGTTATGAGCTCCTGATGATGGGTGAAATACCATCCGAAACATGTTGAGCAGTTGACAGATTTAAATAAACTGTATTCTGTTGCATTTTTTTGTATAGTTATTGCCATATTAAACGATACTATGCACAGACCGTTGAACATAAAAAAAAACAATTATGTTTAAGTCACTCATATACAAAGAGCAGCACTTATTTTCATTGGAATTAATGAAAATTCTGTGACAAAGATTTGGATTTTCTGTACCAGCGTATTGTGATATTATGAATTCTGTTCTGGATGTGTGTATGAACGTTAGAAAGTAAGTGATGATAGAATGAACAGATTCAGGGTGTGTTTGGATACTTTATTGTCAAACCCAGTTATGGCTCCAATCTGTGTAACAAGTCTAATATCACTACTACTACATAATTTCAGAACTTGAATTAATGCTGTGCACACAGCAAGAAGATGGCGAGCCACAGTTTGCAAATCACTATGCGCAAGATCGAAGATTATTAATAATAAAACGCATTTCTGAAAATAAACTTTTTATTACAAACAAGAAATCTGTAAGTGTAATTGAATAATGATATGAAAAGCTTTCGTACGCCTTGTGGTTTTCGCTTGAGTTGTGCCTACTAATGGCAAGCAGTGGAGCGTTTCTGAGCCACTTATATGGGTGATCGAACAGATTTCTTCAGCAGCTCCATGGAACGAGACTTTAGTCACGTCTCTGCACATTTATTAAAGCAGCTGTGATTTTGAACATCTCAGTTGCTGCATGCAAATCATACGAAGGGCCCAGTAATTTCATTCTCAAACGTTATACAGTTGTACAGTTCCATCTAAACGTGCATACCACACTGTCACGTACATAAAGTGACATATACCAGAGGTCGTATTGATACAATTGACTCTCCTGATGATGAGCACTTGGTTGCTCGAAACATGTAGAGAACTGGAATAAACAAATACACGAAAAAGAATTGTGCTTCAAGTTTGTTATTTACAAAGATTGTTATTAAATTTGTCTATTTATATTTAATTTTTTATTTTGTAAATTATTTTGCACATCTTCAATACACTAAAGATGATTTACTTGATGGTGATTTATTTGGCTGTATATTGTGCATCCTTGTTTATAACAATTTGCTACTTGCTTTAAATTTTCTGAGACTAAAGGAGTCAGTTAATTAACGTATTTAATGTTGCTGGGCTTGACAATGCGTATTACGTCATTTGTTTATCTAATGGACAGGGAGCAGGCAAAACCTCATCGAATTTCAAATCTGGTTATGGTTATCTCTTTAAATGATAGCTAAATAAACAAAAAAAGAAACATCACTATGTATATTTATCTCAGTAATTAACCATTTTGATGCACAACATTTTTGTTTTACAATAAGTTTATTTCATGCCTCTACATGTTTCGAGCACGAAATAAACTTATTGTAAAACAAAAATGTTGTGCATCAAAATGGTTAATTACTGAGATACACGGTCAGCGAAACGTCAAAATCACTACGTACGTTAAGGGGCAGTTACCTAAATACTAAGTGTCTAAATCCACATCACCGCAATCCATCATAGAAGGAAATTCTCAGCCATTTCCATCAGCCTGCAATCCTCATAACCTAACTCTCTCGGAAACATCTTAATGTTAACTAAACTCCAGTTTCTTGGATTTTTAAGTGTTTTCTGTAACACAGTTCTGTGTACATTCCTAGTCTCTCCCACTTCAGTCACATGACTTGGCCAACGTAACTTACTAGATATCAGTATACACGTACCAACAAACTAGGTAACCTGTACAAATTAATGAGATCCCCATTGTATAACATTTCTTACTCCTCACGTAAGTCACTTCTTCTCCGAAAGACCAAATATTTTCCTGAAAAATTTGTTTTCAGACTTTTAATTTATTTTTATGTGTATATATATTATATTTGTTGTACATACTTTAAAAATACTGCTTTTAACCACCCACCATTGTTTTATATATCATATTCGTCAAGGCTAGAAACATTCAATAATACCAATCTAGAATTTTAAATTATATATTAGTATTAATAACAGCGTATTTTACTCATTGCAGTTAATCAATACCAGAAGCTGCAATTACAGTTGTACCAGCTCCTGATGATGGGTGTCAACAGTCGAAACATGTAGAACTGCCTACAGAAATGTAATAAACTGAATAAATCTCATCAAGTTGGACAGTTACTAAATTCGTTTTAATGTATTTTATGCTGTCAAGGACACCAGGTTTCACACCCATACAGAAGAAGAAGGAAAACACATTTTCGTACAACATCGTAATTAAGGAATTGCAATGAAAGCGTTGCTACAGTTGCACCACAAGCTGACACATGAATGTATTAACACGGCTTCGCATAAAACGAAAGTGAGTGTCCGAGTGTCTCCTAGCGCCACGCTGTGATGATCAGAACAGTACACTTGTTGAGGAGCTTCGGTTCACATCAAAACATGACATCAAATGGCTTGATGTTTCCTGGTTTGGTAAAATGGCAGTTGTTATAACGTGATACGTGACAGAGTAGAGAGGGGGTGAGCGGGAAGGGAATGAAACGGGCCAATTTATATCGCAAAAACTGTCCTCTCCAAAAATTGAAACAATCATTTAAAATTAGCCTTTTAAAAACAGTTAATATCCTCAGTAATTTACCACAGGAAGTACCAAACTGTGGATAATGAAATACGATACTTGTAGAAATAAATGGGTGTAGGAAGACAGCACACATTTCTGGATGCGACTCGTGCATCGGCACACCAACATTTATTTATACGCGCAGTGCTGTGCGAAGGATGATATTTGGTTCATAGAAGTATATTTATTCAATGTCCGTCACATACAGCGAAAGTTAAAATTATTTAACGTTGGTTGTATGTGACGGACATTGAATAAATATAATTTTGTGATCTTGTACACAAACGGGGATGTCTCATATAAAAGTATTTGGTTCGTTTCTTATTTGCAGATGTTTTGAAAGTCTCTTAGCCTAGAAAATTTTAGTGTTGTAAACGAAATATGGCGGAAGTCAAATACATTGCATGGTGCCGCTTCAGTGTCTTCTTAGAGTGAATATCCCGCAACAGATGAATACATGCCACAGTTTGATGTTTGTGTGACCGTGCAACTCTGATACAATAGTATAAACAACCAACTAGATGCAACAATAACAGTTTATTAGTAATTTCAATCAACTCAACATGTTTCGGGCGATAATTTCGCCCGAAACATGTTGAGCTGATTGAAATTACCAATAAATTGTTATGTTTGCATCTAATTGGTTTTTTATATCATTTTACAAGTCCCAGTGTTTCTGAAAGCAGTATGATACTGAGGTATGGCAACACCGTACCCTTACTTGGTAATTACTTTTAATATTAAGAGAACTATTTTTAAGAAAGCGAGAACGGAAACTATTTTGAAACTATACAACACATTAATTTTACCTACATTTTTATATGGGTCAGAAAATTTGACTCTAACAGCCTTACAAAGACGAAGAATTGAAGCGGCAGAAATGAAGTTACTGAGACCTCTGGCGGGCTACACTCTTTATGACCACAAAACAAATGACTACATACGCTGCGAACTACGGATTACAAGCATACTAGACAAGATAGATGAATACAGACGGAACTGGCTTTCACACTTGCAAAGAATGCCACAAAAACGAATCCGTTTGAAATCATATCACTACAGACCACAAGGAAGGAGAACAATTGGAAGACGGAAGAATCAAATTTTTAGATATTGTTGTGTTATTGAATGATACCTACACCTATTGTTTAGACCGAAGAAGCGTTGTCACGAGCAGTTGTAACTCTGGAGACGGAACGGATCAAAGGGTCCAATCCTTGATGTTTATGACGATGATGGTGACTATTTTCCTGATAGGTTAAATTTTGACGTCACGCATAAGCATTGTACAAACTGCTTGCAAGAAGCTTGTATCTACGCTCGTAGTTTCTTTTTCTGATGAAAGGGGCCGAGGTGGATGGTTTGTATCACTCGGATGCATTGACCAATAGCATAAAAACAGAGGCCGATTTTTAGATGAATGCAAATCGTAAATGCCTCGGAATGCAGGATAAATATTTGTCACTGTTTCTGTTTTCAAAACGACAAGGCACTGTCCTTTAAATCCTTGAATATATTTATAATATCTGACGGAGTCAAATGTCAAGCAAGAACTTACCTCTGTTACGCAAATTTTTGCCACGCCCTATGACAGAGAAGTAACTTCCAATTTCGCTTTATGATTCATTATAATAACAACCTCCACCCTATTTCTAGGTTTCTAGAATGGTCTGTTTCTCCCTTCAAGCTTTCACACCATATTTTTTATGAATTTCTTACACATCTCTTACACAATACATTTACGGCTTAGCTGATCATTTTTGATTCGTAACCTTAGTAATTACAAAAGTACCGTTTATGCACTTTTCCCACCCTTCTGTATATCCTTCTTCTGTAGCTCCAGAAACTCCCCAATCTAATCACGCACTGCCAACACATATATTTCCTTTAAGATGACAGACCAATTTCGACACCCAACCAAAACAGCAGGTCTAATTATACAATAACATACACAACTAATTTCGTTTGTGTATGCTGCTGTTCATGTGCCTGATCTGTGAAATTCCTTTTTCAAAACTAGCTGTTTATAAAGCAGTAACAAACATCCCTTGAGTACCGGAACCAACACAAAACCTTGGAAAGCCACGCCCATTATTTCTCATTTAATAATAATAAAATAAGCAATTGATCATGAGCCTACATCAATCACTGTCAATGGCCTTGTGGCTAATAAGCGGAGTGGTAAGCCAGCAGCAACAACAGCAACAGTAAGGAGCTGCACGGGAAAATTGTGTATCAGAATCCTGAATAACGGCATATTTGTTGCATATCTGGACTCTTGAAAAGTGTTTCCCTTTGATGACATAATGCATGCGGTGTTAACTGCAATGTCATATTCTCATATCACTTTAACACAGCAACGTCTTCACAGTGAATAACTGCAAGTAACATTTTTCAGTACAGTATTTTGCGATAAGTTATTGTTTGTTCACCCAGGAGACCACACTATTAATCTCTACCACCGCCACAGCCCGAATTCCTGAATTTATTTGAACATAAGAAAACAAAGAAGGAATTGGACCTAAACTCCTCTCACATTTTGGTTTCGAACACAACGTTTCATTCAATTTTTGAGTAGCCACAGGAATGAGATGTCTAAGTCCTACATCTCTAGATAGAATATTCGAAACATACTTAGTTCTCTGCATTATTCTGATAAATGGCTTCAGTTCTGGGGGGAACATGAAGAATTAGATAAGCAGGATTATATAAAACAGTCTCTTCCTTGCACTCAGAAACTGGGCGTGCCGTTGTATTTCCTTAATACCGTCGGGAATCCTCGATATCTTTACACCACTTGTGACTGCAGTGTCCCTTTCATTATTTTACATCTCCCTATCATGCCTTCATATTATGCATTTTGTGCAGAATAATGCTAAATGGTATTAAGGTCGAGTTAGAGCGTCTATGTGCTTCGACATAAATTATTCTTTAAGCCTAGTTCGCCTTCACTTTAGCAGCGTCATGCTCAGAAATGGGTTTTATATGGAGAGAAATCTGTGGATTTCGCACACGCACCATCTGGGATTTTAGCGCGTCTGCTGAGTGACTGCCCTCATAGGAATTACGTCATGCACTTGTAGATCGTACGCTAATATAGGTGTGTGATGATGGACGAGGATGATGGATTGAATCACAGTTTACAAACAGCTTCACACTCACAAGTGGGAAGGCATGATACATTCTGTTATTTCCGATTTCCTCCAGACATATGTTATGTTTAATTTATATCATGATAGCACTATGATTTGAACAGCTGTACTTGCACCGGTATTACTATAGTACTATCGAGTTGACATATTCAAAGTACTTTGGGTCAGAAATGAACGCAATTCTGGTTCCCACCGTTTTGCTACTTTCACATGTCTTTCATAACAAAGACTTAACTTTTACGATGCAAACCACAGTTATTACAGTACAACATAAACTATAAAGGATTAACATGAAAATAGGATGCTGAATAAGACCTGGAGACCTAAGATACAGAAATTTCTTACGTACTGATCATCTTCGTAAGATTCATTCTTATTCAAATTCGTATTTCGGGGTAACCTGTGCCTCCCACAATAGTACAGCGAGTCTTCAGGTTGCTGATGGAGAAAATGGCCTTCAGTTATGAAGGGCAACTGCAAATATTTTAATAAGCAGTCGTGAAGAACTTACAGTGGATGGTCCTCAAAACGAGGGTTGAGCCAAAGGCCAAATATTCGTCGCCGCTGGGACTAAACATGTTAGAAAATGTTTTGCAAAACCTCGGAATAGGACAGTACTTCGGAAAGACGTGATAAAAGGAAAATTACATATAATGGACGATGAGAAAAAGGTAAATCAGATTGGCAAGACATTCAGAGTGCAAAGAAGCGCTCAAAAAGGCATTCAAATTATAATCGACGGAATACATCTTAGGAAGAACGAAGTGTAGATTATTAGATAACATTCGTACCAAAATGGAACTTAAAGAGGAGGTTGTGCATTGGTATTCAAAATCTCAGAATAGGGTCCACTGGCAAACTGTAATGAAGAGCACAGCCATGAACCTTAAGAGTCCATAGAAGTCAGGTTATTTCTTAACTAACACAGCCACTTCGTACTTTTCACGTGTCTTGGCGACTGATCAATTAACATGACATTTTGAACTAGCTGTACTTGGCAATAGATTGGCATTGAAAGATGAACACCTTTCAGCTCGAGGGCGTAAGTTAACGACATAGGAAGAGATTCTTCCATGCGTCTCTCCTACAAACTTCACCTTTCGCTTACTGTTTGCGTCAGTATCAAAACCCACGTGACTATAAAGTGATTTCAGCTAATGCAGAACACCAGCACACAGTAATATCGTGTTACATTGTGTTGGCAGTTCCAAGCAAGACTAGTCCCTAGCACTTGTGTTAAGCAGAACAAAAGACTCATCACCAAAACCTGTGTTACGAAGAACACAAAACTTGTCCCCAGCACTTGTGTTAGGCAGAACATAAAACTGGTCCCTTACTCGTATCTTACGGAGAAGTTAAGACTAGTAACCATAACTTGTATTGCACAGAACATAAGACTGATCCTCCAAAACTTGCCTTGCGCAGAACATAAACTGGTCTCCAGCTCGTATCTTACGACGAATGTCTGGTCCCCATATCCTTCGTCATGCAGAAAATAGGTCTGGCCCCCAAAATCAAATCAATGTATGTACGAATTTCTGCAGAATGGAAAACCTGCTCTAATCTTTGGACGGCCGTATTTAGTTAGGTGAGTTTTCTCGTTGAAACCCGCTTCTATAATGAACTAATGGCGTGAAAGAACGTAATTTAAAGGAGAAAATAACTTTAAAATTAGTTGAAGTTTCTGAAGGAACAAACAATTGCTTCGCCAGCGTAACTTATTTATGATTTATGCAATAAATGGTCATTACATTCAACCGGCTTTTGAACATATCCAAGATCACAATAAAGGCACAACTTCCGTCAGACTGCTAAAAGAAATAATGTAACTTACTTGGAATTGAAATATTATGGACCGGCTCTGTCTCTACCGTTTCTATGGGTTGCGTAACAGCGCAGTCAATAACTCAGACCTGGTTCAAGTATTTTCCCCCAACGTTTCTTCGTAACAAATCTGTTGCTGCCCTTTGGCACGCTTCACTTATCCACCGTTAATGCCACTTAGAGACTCAAATGTCGATCCACTTCCTCCTTCCACCCTGATTCTCCCTGAGGATGGCGACTTCTGTGTACCCCGAAACAATGGAAATCTTCAACATAAGGCGCAAGTGAATTCCAGTTGTCGAAATTACCTATACGTAGTAAGTACCACCACGCGAAAACCTAATAGCGAGCAACTCGATTATTGTTAATGTCGTATATCGACAGAAGCACCTCGACTTACCTGCCTAAGGTATAACGTGATTTTCCTTATTTCATCGAGGTAGTGCCTCAAGGAGGCCATGGTAACACCGATGTATACCCCTGAAAATTCACTCTTCTTCAATCACCTTAGCATTCAACTATAAACACTGCCCGTTTAATCGTGTCTCTGACTACGCCGTCCGTCACGGCTTGTGCCGGCCGAAGTAGCTGTGGTGCTCAGGGACAAGAAAGAGACACCCTGTGTATTATGCACACCTGACATAGCGACAGCGTCGTAATTAGTCAAGTAAGGAAACCCAAGCAGCACGATGTCCTTGACAACAATGTTGCTTCCTTCAACAGATAATAGTTTTATATATATTAATATGTTTTGTGTACGTAAACAAAATCACGTGACAGAGGCACCGTGGGCAGAGAGAATCGACAGCCACGTGCTGTCTGCAAGCTTCAGTATACGGCCTTGTGGCCGATAAGGCGAACGAAACGTCCAGCCGCAAATCATCCTGACAGTGCAGGGCAGACAACCCGCAAAATAAGCATTCACAGCATACTGTCAGCATAACATAATTGTCAATCTGACTTACCCATCGCTGGGCTTGAAATCACGGCGTCTGCTTCACATGCTCTGTATTGGCGTCTTGAGTCCTGGATCATCTGCAACACATCGATAAACAGATACTGTAACTTACATGACTACTAGTGAAAGAAACAGAATATGGGCTATCGTATTGCCTGCCTTCTGTACAATTGGTACTGGGTACCTGTCCCGGAAGTAAAGCGAACGGGGCGTGGCATTGACCATCCATCGCCATCTAGCGCCGAAGTTCCCGCCCGGTCCTTTATAGCCTGTTCTAGGGTAATCTTGACCTATTGCAATGTTTTTAATAGAAGAACTAAGTGGTTTGATACATCGTATTACGAACTTCCTACTGTGGGACATGCCGGTACTTGAAAAAAGGGATTAGATATCATACACTCGAAAGAAGATAGTGAGAAACCCAGAAGGAAAAAAAAAGCACCGAGAAACACAAAGAAAATAAATAAAAAAGTCAAGGAAGTAAAGGCGCAAAAAAAATAAAGGATTGGGCGTAGGGGGGGACTGGAAGAAAGGTGCAGCCGCAGACCGACAGACAGCATGGCACGTTCTTCGTAACGAGTATGTGTAAGGACAAACATGGGATGAACAAATAAGCAACAAAGGACAAGCGACCGTGAACTCGGACACCAGCTATCGAAAATTTATGGCACAGTGGGTCTGTAAGGTCTTCACTTCATCATTATATGATTCGGCAGTATATCAGCAAGGTTAAAGTAACGCCGGTCAGAAGGAACAAAACGCTTGCTTTGCGTTAATTTGGCTGTAATAACGACACAAGCAATAACTAACGCAGAAGTCAGCATATAATTCATATTTATTATCTTCATTTTTTAAATTGGCTAGGGGAAACCCGAAGTCAATAGGCTCGAATATTTTTGTTAATAACTTCCAGACTACATTACGTCACCTTCATCACCTTGGTGTATGCTTCTGTTAATAACAAGGAACAAACCTTGTTATTGCTGAATGACGTATATTAGAAAAATGCACCTGCTTCGATGTTCAGAGCTGTCTTCACGCCACTGAGGCTGTATTCCTTTCTAGACCTTGCGCATTGTTTTCGAAATTAGCCCACATGTTTATGCTGAGGTGTCGACGAAACGCGGACGGTTACGTTGACAACAACGTAGAATCGAGGCGGAAGGGGGAGTGTATTGAGGAACACCACTTTATTACAAGTGGTAAAGAAAAATTTTGAAGTTCTGAAGGGTCAGAGAGAGTAGGGAGTCGTCCTCCTGGTAAAGGTAGGCTGAGGGCAGCGTCTTGATTTCGAGGAGTGAAGAAGAAGAGGTAATGGGAAATGAACTGTTGAAGTATGCCGCAGAGAAAAGGAGTTTAGCATTTTGGCTGAATGCTATACAGTGATATCTCGGCTAACGAGTGATCCTGTTTACGAATTTTTCGGCTAACGAAGATTTTTTTTTTCGCTGTTTTTCGGACTCGGCTAACGAATATGGATTCGGCTAACGAATGTTTTAGTGGATGCGCGCGCTAACATAAAGCAGCAAACATAAACGGTCGGGCCATTCCAGGATCTGAAATGAACACGCTTCGGCTAACGAAGATTTCGGCTAACGAATGTGATTCCGGGACGAATTATCTTCGTTAACCGAGGTATCACTGAATTTAGAAGGCTGAAAAATGAAAAGACATCGGCAACGTTCAGAGGGCGGCAATACAAACGCGCAGTCACCTAAATGATATATGAAGTTTTAGTTCCTACCTCACAGAGAACAAAAACAGTCTCCACCATAAAGGCCAATCAGCTGCCTTTTGCTTACGATTGTTCGATACCTTAAACAGTTGCGAACGTAGAATCTGTAGCAGATTGAGCAATGTGCAATATAAAAAGATCTGTTACTTTCGCTTTAAACGGAATTAAAAACAGAAGAATAGGGCTACTGGCGGGAGCGTTCTTACAGTTCTCTCTGATGTCAATCGTGTAATTCATTCATTTACAAGCAGTAGTCTGTCTTACGACAGGTCCAAAGCCTCTTCCAAAGTGAGCTCTCCACATAGTGCGGTCTAGATCTTCCTCATTCAAATAAGGACACCCAGTAGCTTCCCACGTCTTCTTCATCGTCTTCCTGTCACTTCTGTCCCCCCTTTTATCTTTCCTTCAATAACCTGTTGTAGAAGGCAGTTTCTACGCAAAATGTGACTAATCCATTTAGCCTTCCATTTACTTATTTCATGCAGGATATTCCTCTGCTCCTTGACTTTAAGTAATGCTTCTTCATTTCTCACATGATCGGTCCAGCTGATCTTCTCCACCCTTATGTTTATTGGATCGTGCATCATTGTGATAGTTGAAGAATAAAAGACCAACTTGATGTCACTTGCTATTTTATTTAACTTCTTATGTGCTCAACATGTTTCGGACATTAATATATCCATCATCAGGAGCT
>Ga0123357_10001679_pt1 | contig 23815 bp, 16 predicted proteins | sample TergutEmb28metaG_FD_89873 | JGI IMG/M metagenome (GOLD analysis project Ga0123357, IMG submission 89873) | Embiratermes neotenicus P4 segment gut microbial communities from Petit-Saut dam, French Guiana - Emb289 P4 | ecosystem: Host-associated > Arthropoda: Insects > Digestive system > Gut ... | reverse complement strand
TTATCAAAAGTAAACTTGATGGATAGGAAGTTAGCTGGTTTTGATTGTGGAGCTTTGGATAAAAGTTTACTTTGGATAACTGAAATTATCAAAAGTTGTGATAAGTTTTCGGAAGATATTGATATTGCTATTGACCGCAAATTCTTTGGCTTCGATGGGGAGTTGAAAAAGAAACAAATCAACAATTTGCGCCGTGCATCTTGTGCTTATATTAGCGAAAAGTTAAAAGAAGAATTAGACAATAAATTGAAAGATAATGGTATTGATGGTTACTTTCTATCCGTTCCGGAAACACAAGACACAACTAAAGACCCTCAAACCATTGAAATACAATACAATTCTCTTTTCGCATCAAGTTACATCAAAGATAAGGTCGTCATTGAAATTGGCGCACGTTCCTTGATTGAACCAAGTGAAAATGTACAAATACGCTCTATTATTGCAGATAATTTTCCTGATACAGATTTTGCCGATGTTTATTTTGCTGTTCCGACGGTTATTCCTCAACGAACATTTCTTGAAAAAGCCTTTCTTTTACACGAAGAATTTCAGAAACCGGCAGAAAAAATTCGGGTAGACCGTATGTCACGCCATATCTATGATTTAGAAAAGATGATGGACACGAACTTTGCGACAGAAGCCTTGAACGACAGAGAGTTGTACAATGCTATTGTTGTGCATCGTAGCACTTTAACAAAAATGAAAGAGGTTGATTATGCAACACATACCCCAGATAAAATCAATTTTGTTCCCCATTTGAATGTAATTGACTTGTGGAAAGCCGATTATGAGAGTATGCAGAAAAACATGATTTACGGTAATTCATTGCCTTTCGATAAGTTAATGGACAGAATCAGAGAGCTAAATGAAAGGTTCAGAGAAATTAAAATTTAGCCGCAATGTGGGTTAACTTGTGTGCAAATTGTGTATCCCATAAAACAAAAAAGGATTTACATTTTCTCGTAAATCCTTGATTTTCACCGTCGGGGTAGCGGGATTCGAACCCACGACCCCCTGCTCCCAAAGCAGGTGCGCTAACCGGACTGCGCTACACCCCGATGAATTTTGCGAGTGCAAAGGTAGAAATCTTTTTTATAAACTCAAAAAAAATGTACGAATTGATTACTACTGATATGTTAAAAATCAAATTAGTACACCACTTTTACTCTGTTTGTGCCGGATACAATAACATAAACGCCTTTCACCGGCAACATTAAGCACGCCTCTTCTTTGGTTGCTATGCTTTGCCGAACAAGCAAACCTGAAATGTTGTACACTGTCCACAATTTTCCGATAGTCAGACCGCTGATGTGTAACAGTCCGTTCTGTGTCCATGCTTTCAACGTTTTTGCCAACTGAACATCGTCAATACTTGTTATTACTTCACCCTTTTCTACATTTACCGCTGCAATATCCGCGCCCTGGGCTGAGACTTCAGTCGTGCCGTCCGAAAGCATCCGTTTTGCGCCCGATGTACCTACGGTATAATCATAGCCGTTATCGTAATCACTTATGACGTCCACGCCGTTTATCGTAAAGCTTGATAAAAGATAATCGTTAGCCGGCGTCGCTATGATATTCAGCGCTTGTCCGCCATATACGATGCTGCCGCTCGTAAGGGATTCTCCTGCCGACGATACGGTGAGCGTCCCGTTCGTCGGCTGATTAAAATTTACCGTGTACCCGAATGTAGCAAAAATACTATGCATTCCTCCGTCGTCAGGGAAGGTGTATGTAAACGTACTTCGGTCGCTGACCGTCTGTTCCACACCGTCCACAAACACCTGGTCGATGACAAAGCCGCTGTTCGGCGTGACTGTATAGGTTAGTCCGCTGCCGCCATTATCCACCGTGCCACCGTAGCCCGCATTTGCGGTGACGGCGGTAAGCGCAGACGGAATGTCCAATACCTTCACGGTTGCGGTACCGAACTGTGTCTTGTTCTCCGCCGATGTAGCGGTGACTGTCAAAGCGCTCGCCGTTTCGCCGACTGCGATTGTCAGCACACCGTTGCCGTCAATCGTGGAGCCTGCCGTGCTGTTGACGCTCCATATCACTCGCTGACCAGCGCCGTTTTGTGCATCAACGATTGCGGTAAACGTTGTCGTCTGTCCCTTCCGGAGTATTACCGAGTTTGGTTTTACCGTTACGCTCAAGACTGTGCCAGGATAGCGGAACGCGCCGATGTCGATCCCGTTGTTCGCATCGATCACGGGAAGTCCGTTGATGTCAAGCATATCCTCTGCCGCCAGGGAAGCGCCAAGCGCTGCGTTTAGCGTTGTGAGCACATTATAAGTATTGAGCGCTGCCTTATACAAATCTACATCGCCCTGCTTTATGGCGTAAATAGCGTCGGACGTCAAGCTGCCGTCGGAATTAAAGTCCGTTACGGCAGGCGGCAGGTAAGGCGGGGCGAACAGGCTACCCACACCCGCGCTGTTATACGCCGTCTTGCCGACTACGCTCGATTTTATTGTGCCGCCGGTCACGGTCGCATTATCGCCGGGTGCATTGCTGTTGTTATTCAAGGCAACAAGGCAATTTATTAACGCCGAGGGATTGTTTTGTATGAATACGCCACTGTTGGAAGCGCTTGCCGTGTTGCCCATAACTGTACAATTGATAAGTGTTCCGCTCCAAAGGTTCACACCGACGCCGATATTGCTCGTATTGCCTGTGACTGCGCAACCGACAAGCGTTGCATTGCCGTGTTCTACGTTCACGCCGCCACCGTAACTGACGGTCGTGTTGCCCGTGACTGTGCAATTGATAAACGTACCGCCGTTGTAGATATTCACGCCGCCGCCGTGTTGACCAGCCTTGTTGTCTGTGACTGTGCAATTGATAAGCGTTGCACTGCCATTGGAGTACAGACCGCCGCCGTCGCTGACGTTGCCGTCGGCTGTGTTTTCCTTAAATGCGCAGTTTATAAATGTATTGCCGTCGGGTGAGTTGTCGTATAGACCGCCGCCGCCGCCGGAAATGGCTTTGTTGCCCGTGAAGGAGCAGTTCGTCAGCGAGGGATTTCCGATGTTTGCCATACCGCCGCCAACGGAGGCGGTGTTGTTCGTGAATGTGCAATCTGTGAGCGTTGGGTTCCCCTTGTTTTCCATGCCGCCGCCGTTAGGGGCGGAGTTTCCCGTGAACGTACAACTTATGAGCGTCGGGCTGCTGTCGCTGTCGTTGCACATACCGCCGCCGTTGTTGCCAGCGGAATTGTTCATGAACGTGCAGCCCGTGAGCGTCGGACTGCTGCCGTTAGCGTTGTACATGCCGCCGCCGTTAATGGCTTGGGCTTGAGTGGTGGTGAACGTGAACATGCAGTTTGTGAGCGTCGGACTGCTGTTGTCGTTGCGCATACTGCCGCCATTGCCATTGGTGATATTGTTAAGGAATGTGCAATTTGCGATTGTCGGGCTGCTGTTTGTGTTGTCCATGCCGCCGCCGCAATCACGTCCTTCATTGTAACCGCTGCCGTACCCGACCTCAACGTTTTGCAGTACGGCGGTAGGTCCGACACCTGTGTTAATGAACACGGGCATCTCATCGTTTGCCCAAATGGAGGTGGTGGTCGTGCTTCCTGTCGGGTCATCGGATTGCTTATAGGTGGGTATTGTGTCGGTCTCAGTCCCCGCGAAGCCGCCAATGACCGTCACGCCGTCTTTCAGCGAGAGGGATTTTGCTATTCCACCTATTGTACTTATTCTATATGACCCCACCGCCAAAAGCACGTATGCTTCCTTGTCACTGTTGGTGGCTGACCACGCCGCTGCGTCTTTGATAGCGTCCTGTAGATGAAGGTAGTCGTAAATGTTGGACGAGCCATTCCATGCTGCCGTATTTTCATACGAATTGACGTAGAAATAATTGTCCGGCTCGGCGGCGTTTGCCGTCATATACGTTAAAGCCGCAAGTACAATTGTTGTTAGAACTACAAATTTCTTCATATTCATTATATTCTTTTGTTTTAACAAATTTCCGGCAAAGGTAGCGTAAAAAAATATACATGATGTTCCTTATTAGAAAAAGTTTGAAGCGCTATTCTTTGTATCTCGCTTCTTTTCGTTACTTTTGCGAAAAAATAACATAAACAATCAATCATCAGATCAGATTCAGTATGTATAGAACAAAGACTTGTGGCGAATTATGGATTGAAAACTTAAATGAATCCGTCGTTTTGGCCGGATGGGTACAAAAAGCCCGCAAAATGGGAGGAATGATATTTGTTGACTTGCGTGACCGTTATGGGATTACTCAATTGATTTTTAATCAAGAAGTGAATGCCGAATTATGCGACAGAGCTGCGAAATTGGGACGTGAATGGGTTATTCAGATAAAGGGAACCGTAATGGAGCGTTCCAACAAAAATAAAAATATTCCTACAGGAGATATTGAAATCAATGTTTCCGAATTAAATATTTTAAATTCTTCAGAGGTTCCGCCTTTTACGATTGAAGAAGACTCCGACGGGGGAGATGACCTGAGAATGAAATATCGTTATTTGGATCTGCGTCGCAGCAATGTACGCGCTAATTTGGAGCTGCGTCACAAAATGACATTTGAAACCCGTCGTTATTTAGATGAACGCGGCTTTCTGGAAGTGGAGACTCCTGTGTTAATTGGTTCTACGCCTGAAGGAGCGCGGGATTTCGTTGTTCCGTCGCGCATGAATCCCGGTGAATTTTACGCTTTACCGCAATCGCCTCAAACTTTCAAACAATTGTTGATGGTTTCCGGATTCGACCGTTATTTTCAGATTGTGAAATGTTTTCGCGATGAAGATTTACGCGCCGACCGCCAGCCCGAATTCACTCAGATCGACTGTGAAATGTCGTTTGTAGAACAGGAAGACATTTTAGAAATGTTCGAAGGTCTGACCAAGCATCTTTTCAAAAAAATAAAGAATATAGATTTGCCCGATTTTCCACGGATGACTTACGCCGAGGCAATGAAGTTGTATGGTTCGGATAAACCGGATATCCGTTTTGACATGAAGTTTGTTGAAATCAAAGATTTAACGAAAGGAAAGGATTTTTCCGTGTTTGATAATAGTGAGTACGTAGGAGCTATTTGTGCCAAAGATTGTAGTTCTTATACACGCAAACAATTAGATGAACTGACTGATTTTGTTAAACGTCCTCAAATCGGTGCGAAAGGATTGGTTTATGTGCGTTATGAAACCGATGGAACTTTGAAATCTTCTGTCGACAAGTTTTATTCGCAGGAAGATTTGAAAAAATGGGCTGACTGTTGTGCTGCGAAACCCGGCGATTTGATTTTGATCATTTGCGGTGAAACGGAAAAGGCTCAAAAACAACTCTGCGAACTTCGTCTGGAAATGGGTTCCCGTCTTGGATTACGTGATAAAAACAATTATAAATGCCTTTGGGTAGTTGATTTTCCTCTTTTGGAGTATGATGAAGAATTGAACCGCTATTTTGCTAAGCATCATCCGTTTACCAGCCCTAAACCTGAACATATTTCTTTGTTGAATACCAATCCGGGAGCTGTTAACGCCAATGCCTACGACATAGTCATCAATGGCGTTGAAGTAGGAGGAGGCTCTATCCGTATTCACGATAACCAACTGCAGAAAAAGATGTTCCAAGTTTTAGGCTTCACCGAAGAAAAAGCTCAGGCTCAGTTCGGCTTCCTGATGAATGCTTTTAAATATGGAGCGCCGCCTCACGGAGGAATTGCCTTCGGCTTGGATCGATTTGTTTCTCTTTTTGCAGGATTGGATTCTATCCGCGATTGTATTGCTTTTCCGAAAAATAATTCAGGGCGGGATGTCATGATCGATGCTCCGGCGCCATTAGAGCAGGAACAGTTAGACGAATTGAATCTGGTCGTCAAAATAAATTGAATGGAATTAGCAACATAAGTATTTTTATAAATATTAGAATCAAAAAGCATTCTTATCGATTCTTTAAACAATAAAAAAGCTCCCGGTTTTCGAGAGCTTTATTCCCTTTTTGGGATAATTTTTCAGGCTTCTTTTAGCCTAAGTAACTTTTTAATAAGTCATTCTTATTGCTTGAACGCAATCTTCTAATCGCTTTTTCCTTAATTTGTCTTACACGTTCGCGAGTTAAACCAAATTTGTCGCCAATCTCCTCAAGCGTCATCTCCTGATAACCGATACCGAAAAACATTTTAATGATGTCGCGCTCTCTATCGCTCAAAGTAGACAAAGCCCTGTCGATTTCACGGGATAACGATTCGCTCATCAACAACCTGTCGGCCACAGGAGCATCATCATTAACCAATACATCCAACAAACTGTTGTCTTCTCCCTCAACAAATGGAGCATCTACTGAAATGTGACGGCCGGAAACTTTCAAAGTATCTGAGATCTTGTCGACCGGGATATCCAATTCTTCCGCTAATTCTTCGGGTGAAGGACGGCGTTCATGTTCTTGTTCGAATTTTGAAAAAGCTTTCGTGATCTTATTCAAAGATCCTACTTGATTCAAAGGAAGACGAACGATACGCGACTGTTCAGCCAAAGCCTGCAGGATGGATTGTCTGATCCACCAAACAGCATAAGAAATAAATTTAAATCCACGGGTTTCATCGAATTTTTCAGCAGCCTTAATCAAACCTAAATTCCCTTCGTTAATTAAGTCGGGAAGGCTTAAGCCTTGATTTTGGTACTGCTTAGCAACAGAAACTACAAAACGAAGATTGGCGCGAGTTAATTTCTCCAATGCTGCCCGGTCTCCCCGTTTGATAGCCTGTGCCAATTCGACTTCTTCCTCAACAGTAATCAGGTCTTCACGGCCTATTTCCTGCAGATACTTGTCCAACGATGCACTTTCGCGATTGGTAATCGACTTAGTGATTTTTAATTGTCTCATTCAAATAAAATTAAGCAGAAATATGCTTTTAGGGGCGCAAAGTTAATACTTATTTTGATGATTTACAAAAATACTTACAATTTTGTACCCCTAAAAGATAACTGAATTTATAAAACTACAACAAATATTGTACCTTAATTATTCAAATTGATGGCATAATAATCTACTTTGCCATTCGGATAAAAGCCTTTTATAAATAAAACTCTGTCTCCACTCTGTTTAAGAACTTGATCCACGTATTTCTTAAACTCATCAACAGAAGACACTCTTATGTCATTTACGGTTGTTATAATAAAGCCTTTTCTAATTCCGGCTGCTTTCAGTTTTCCATCCGTAAGACCTGTAACCTCTATCCCTGAAGCAACACTGAATTCTTTTTTCTTATCTGCAGAAAGTTCTTGGAAAGCGCCTCCCAATAATTCGGTTCCGGATACATTTTTAACAATCTCCGTACTTCCCTGGCCATTTTTAAGTTCTACTGTGTAGACTTTTTCCGCACTTCCCCGCATTACGGTAATTTTCACTTTAGTTCCGGGACTTTGTAAGCTGATAGCTTCTTGTAAAGCGCTAACCGACTTTATTTTTGTATCGTTAACTCCAATAATCACATCGCCTACTTCAATTCCGGCTTCTTTGGCCGAACTATTCGATACAAATCCTGAAACATAAGCGCCTTCATTTACTTTCAATTTAGCAGCTTCTTCCGAACTTTGCTTTTTAAAATCACTTACATTGATTATACTCACACCTAAGACGGCACGTTGAACGGCTCCATACTGCTTCAAATCGGCAGCTACCTTACCGGCAATAGAAATCGGAACTGCAAATGAATATCCTGCAAAATTTCCTGTTTCTGAAAAAATGGCAGTATTGATTCCAACTAATTCTCCTTTGGTATTAACCAATGCTCCTCCGCTGTTTCCGGGGTTTGCAGCCGCATCTGTCTGAATAAACGATTCAATTCTCATAGGTGGCGTATCACCTCTTCCTCCTGCAGGGAAAACATTTCCGCGACCTTTGGCGCTGACAATACCGGCTGTAACGGTAGATGTCAAATTAAACGGATTACCTACAGCAAGCACCCACTCTCCTACTTTCAGTTTATCGGAATCACCAAACGGAATCACAGTTAATCCGGTAGCTTCAATTTTAATCAAGGCAATATCCGTAACCGGATCTGCACCCACTAATTTTGCACTATATGTCGAATTGTCATTTAATGTTACTTCTATTTCATCAGCTCCGTCGATAACATGATTATTGGTAATAATATACCCATCTGTCGATATGATAACTCCCGAACCAAAACCTACACGAGGTTGAGGAGCATATTCCCGACGTTGCCCTTGTCCGAAAAAGTAATCAAAGAGGTCAAAAGGCTGTTGTTCTCCTCCTTGGGGAACAGAAACAGTAACAGGTTTTGTACTCGACTTAATATGCACAACACCATGAACAGTATTTTCTGCCGCAATCGTAAAATCTGTATTTTCCGCAGCTTCCCCCGTAAAGCCGGTTAATTTGGTAAGACCTTGGTCGAATACATGAGAGCCTGCAGTCCCTTGTTGTTTACCATTTAAGTAGGTATATAAACCTAATGTAGCTCCTGAGCTTAAAACAGCTACAAGAATTAATGCGCCTAAAAATTTAAGATTCTTCATATTCAATTTATTGATTAAGTTAAATATTATACATAATACTTTTGCAAGTCTACACACAAAAAACGTACTAAAAAGGAAGTTGTTGTCCGAATTTTAACACTTTTAACAAACTCGTCTTGACTTTTTGTTTTTTAAACACATAGACATTCATACATATAAATGTCATTTTTTCAGTATCTAACTTGGTATTAATTTTTTCAACTGTCCTGCATAATAAAACGGCACATTGTACAATCTATATTTTTTATTATTTGATAAGATAATTTCGTCAACCGAAAAAGGCTGTGACCAAATTCTTACAGCAATTTCCGCAGTCGAATTTTCCATAAAAATCTGCAATGATTTCAATTTTGCATTATGTCCTGATTTGACTTCAACCGGTATTATCCGGCTGTCCTTTTGAATTATAAAATCAACTTCAGCATCAGATCCTTTTTTGTCACGCACCCAATATTTTCGTTTTGTGGAAACATTGTAATCATTGGAAATAAGTTCCTGTGCTACAATTTGTTCTGCAATATCTCCACGCCAAATATCCAAAATATCTTTTGCTCCGAAAACTTCTTTTTGAATATTGGCAACATAATTAACCAAACCTGTATCTATCCAAAGTAATTTTGGCGAACGTTTCAAATCGCTTGTGAGCGGTAAAGCCGTGTTTGTTGTTGGATAGACAAGTTCCAAGAGCATTGTTTTTTCCAGTGTACGAAACGCTTCGCCCATTTCACGCGACTTGTACGAAGAACCTGCAAAACTCCCCAACGTGATGCGCTGCGCTGCAAATTGCCAGCCTTCTTGCAGTATATACCTGATAATGTGTCTCATAAGTTCGTTGCGAGCATATTTTTCCACATCGTCTTTGTAGCCTGCGAGTAATGTTTCATAAATGCTGTTTAGCGAAATCAAATCCTTGTGTTTAGCATAATGCGCCACAATTTCCGGCATTCCGCCAATGAGCGTAAAAGTATTGAATAAGTCCATTGTTTTTGTGTGCAAAACATCGGGAATGGTGCAATTTTGTACGGCTTTTACGAGTTCCGTTTCGTCTAATGCACCCAAAAATTCATCAAAACCGCAGGGATGAATCGCCAAATATTCTACCCGCCCGACAGGAAATGAAATATGTGTGTCTATTAAACTTTCCAATAACGATCCGGCGGCAATAACGTAAATTTCCGGTGTTTCCTCGTAAAAATATCGCAAACGAGCAACAGCGGCAGGAGAATTTTGGATTTCATCGATAAACAGCAATGTGCGGTTTTGCTGTCGCGGTTTATTACAAAAAAGATAGATTGCAGTCAGCAAATCATCTGTTGATTTATCTGTATCAAACAGCACTTTTGCCCGCTTGTCGTCAAAATTCAGGTACAAATAAGTATCGAAATTTTGAGCAAACATATTCACTATACTTGTTTTACCAACCTGTCGCGAACCGCGTAACACAAGAGGTTTGCGATTTTCCTTTTTCGCCCACTCCGATAATTTCTCTAAGATATTCCTTTTAAACATAATGTCTTACAATCAAGTTCTGAGTGCAAATATAATACTTTTGTTTCAAAGTGACGGTGAAAATTGTAATATTTTGTTTCAAAGTGACGGTTAAAATCGCAATAATTTGTTTCAAAGTGACGGTGAAATAATATTTAATTGTTTTTATTCAAGCGATGAATGTTCAAAAGAAGTAGAATTAAATTACAATTTCATAAATGCATAATGATACAAAAATAAACGTATAATAATAAAAAATATCTTCTTTTTTTAATAATTTTGTCAATTATTGATGATTAATTAATTGAAATTTGTAAATTTGCAACAATTTTATATACAATTTTAACAATAAAATAATACAACACAACGTGCAGACAAGCACTGTTAACTTCGATTTTTCGGAAAAATAAGACATATTAAAATAGCGATTTGCTATTATTTTGGCACTTGAAATTCCACAATCCCGCCTGTTAGTCAGGTAATAACGCCGAAAATAATTAGTAAACGCTCACGCGACTGCGTGGGCTTAACTAATTGTAGGCGTTACGGGTCGTGGAAAACCTCAAGTGCAGATTTAAGTTAAGTCTGCGCTTTTTTTATGTCAAAATTTGAAAACACAAATATTAAATAATTAATTATTAAAAAGTTGCGCCCGTCACGTATCAGGGATAAAAAAATGCCAGCAGTAAATAAATATTCGGATTTTGAACCGAGTAGCAGTACAAAACATTTATGGCTTTCGACACGCAAAGCCGAAATAGAAGTAGGTAATATAATAATATCTCCGGGACTTTTTAACACTAAAGGATATTCATTAGACAAAAGCCTCTTTTCCTTTGCCATGTCGCTTGAGATAGTCGGATTCCTAATCATATCTGCATTGGCAGATTGGGGTGTTCTCATTGCCGGAACCGTTCTTGCATTAGTTGTGATTGACGTTTTTCTTGCCGTCGGATTACACTGGAAACAAAACGATATTTGCCTTTTATCAAATAAGAAGGCAACAAAAACTCCCGGTGGAATAGAAGCAATAAAGTTGGAAGCCCAGATTAAAAAATTAAAAAGATGGTGGGGCGGCAAACTTTGCGTTGTCTTATTGTGGGTATTTGCCGTGATAAAAGCAAGCGCATTTTATGTGTTGAATCCGGATACCTACATTTTCGGAATATTGATGTTCCTAATTTATTCATTTATTGCATACGTCCATATTTACCATACCGGATATTTCCTTGCAGAGTTTCGGTTCCGTCGTACTTTGAATAAAGAAGTGAATAAATTTTTGAATGAAGATGCTAAGTATATCGTTCCCAGATTCCGGAAGCATGGTTTAAAACCAGCGAATGACTTGGTATTAGGAGAATTTAAAAATGAAATACATAGGGATGAAAGAGGTATAAGGGCAAATGCCTTAATTGACGATAATTCTAAATGGAATTTAATCACATGGGGGTTGATGGATGATGGTGATTTAGGCAATATGCTTGACGGAAATATAGAGATTAGAAAATATCTCGCCGTTGAATATTTGAAAGCGCAACTTGATATATTATCAAAAGATGCAAATGTTGCCGTAGGACCGGAACTTGACGAGACGCAAGCCAAATTACATAATATCAAATAAAAAGTCATGAAGATTACGAAACAATTCAACATCCTTATTGCCTGCTTTGCAATGATATTCAGTATGAGTAGTTGCGAGAAAGTTAAACAGAATTATAACGATTGTACGGTTGATGTAATTCTATGTTCTGATTTGGGAAATTCCGTACTGCCTGACAGCCTGCAAAAACTGTATGGGGCCGCCGGGCTTCAGCATTTGTTTCCGGATAAAGACGACTGGAAAATACAGTATGTTCCATTCGGAATCTTATACAGAGTTGATTTGGGTACGCCGATTGAACTGGCGGTTAAATATGAACCAACTTGGATCGAGAAAATACAGGATCAACTAAAAAAGCAAAAGGTGGAAGAGGTAATAAAAAGAGTTGATAAGTACCTTCAAGGAGTTGATGCTGCAAGTTTGAACTCCAAAGAAAAGATTGATCCGAAAGAAAAAATCAATCGAATAAAAGCGTTTATTGAGCAAAAACAAAACGGGGAATCTCCATATTATTCAGCAATGCTGTTTTATTCCGTTAAATCGAAAGATAGCTTGTGGAATGACAATACGTTATATCACAATATGGATGCCATTCGATCGATTGTATTCAATAACCCGAAAGCCAAATATTTGGTTGTTTATAATCCGCCAGCGAACGATACTGTTAGAGGAAAGGAAATTGCAGTAACAAGCGTATCGCTTGATTGCCCTCAAACATCGTTATCTGTCGGCAAAATCTTTCAATACACGGCAACAGTGTTACCTGAAGACGCAAGTAACAAAGCCGTGACCTGGAAAAGCGACAAGCCTACCGTAGCTGAAATTGACAGTATGGGACTTGTTACGGCAAAAAGCGAAGGCGCAGTTACAATTACCACGACAACGCAGGAGGGCGGAAAAACCGCAAGTTGCAAAATAACGGTAACAAAAGATAAGCCGGATGAAGTTGCGGTAACAAGCGTATCGCTTAATTGCCCTCAAACATCGCTATCTGTCGGCAAAACCTTTCAATTGACTGCTGCCATGTTACCAAAGGATGCAAGCAACAAAGCTGTGACTTGGGAAAGCGACAAACCGGCTGTAGCTACTGTCGGCAGCAATGGTCTTGTTTCGGCAAAAAGCGAAGGCGTAGCTACAATTACTGCGACAACGAAAGACGGCGGGAAAACCGCAAGTTGCAAAATAACGGTAACGAAATCGACAGGTGGCGATGGCGGCAGTACCAAGATATGTGCTTGCGTCATATACAAAGGAGGCTTGAAAAACGGTCTCCCCGAAGGCGATGGTAAAGCAACTTATAAATGCAAGGGACAGATTGCCAAACACGACAAGGATGCGAACCTGAATCCCAAAGTACATGCTGTTGAAGCGGGCGATTATTTTGTGGGTTCGTGGGGAAATGGCGATATAATAAGCGGTACTTTATATGACAGGAACGGCAATATCAAAGAGAAGATATTTACTTCCAAACGTCCTAATCCGTACAACATTTGTAACGATTTTTAAGTAGTAAAGATGCGTAAAACAGCTGTTATATTATGGTTCGGAATGTTGGCATTGATTAACGGCAATGCGCAGCAAGTCTTTTATTCGCAATCGTTGGAACAGCTCTACGAGTCGCTTCCCGAAGCGTGCAGGATTGATAAAGCTACGAAAGATACAGTCGTCTTGTGTCGCGACTTGGTACAAGGCGACAACGTGCCGCTCGCTTTCTGTTTTGACGAAAACAGGGTGCTGGAACATGTCGGTTTCCGGTTTTTGCCGGTCAACGATTCGGTTACAGCCAAGAATGTGATAGTCCGCTTTATTGAAAGAGAATGGTTGACTTTGCTGCTGACAAGCAATATAGATCAAACGCTTACTTCGTATCAGGAAAACGGGTTATCTATCCTGCTGAATAATAAGCCTCTTTCGCGAAATTTATTACAAGATAAGCGAAGTCTGCTGAATTTGCTGAAAAACAGCCGCAACATGACCTTCAAGTATGACGGCAAAAAGTATGACGTATCATTATCTTGCGCAGACGGACGGAAACTAACGTTCCTTTTCCCCGCCGACAGCGAATTACTGACCGGCATGAATAAAAAGGAACGGGATGTGCGGCTTGCTATCCAATTGAAAAATCACAAATCTTTGCGCAACAACATAACGGCGCCAGATCTCAGTTATTTGCAGTTGCTCCGCGATACGGTTTATGTGGATAAGGGCAGCTCGTTTATGATTCCGCAAATCAACAACGATCTGTTTTATATCAAGGCAGACAGCGCCTATAACTTCGCCCTCGACAAATCGTTGATTGCAGAGTCTTTTTCCAACGCACTGCTTGTTCCATGCCTGAATAATTATACAATCCACATTACGCATCGGATGTATGGCGGGGTGGTCAAGGAATATTCGGTCAACAGTTGTGACTTCGACGACTATTTCCTGCACGATTACGACCGCTATTTCGGTATCGAAACGCTTGGTAAGGAAGGAAAGGAAAAACTGACCGGCACACTGATACTGAACGACCGTAGCTCAGGATCAATCCATTTAGCTTATGTGTCAATTACGATAGACAATTTATTAAACGGAGGAACCATGGAAATGAAACTCTATTCCAACATTCCGCAACATAACATAAAATCATTATTCGGTAAATAGTTTTGAATATGAACAGATTAAATTTTACGCTGATCGTTATGCTGATCACAGCGTTCGCTCCCTGCCTTTCAGCACAAGATTACTTGTCGAAAGAATGGGAAAACGAAATAAAAACATCGGGAAAGTATTATTGGAGCGAATGTTCCGATTTTGATGAATATAAAGCCAAGCAATGCGCTCTTGATGAATTGAAGCAGATAATTAAAGATGCCGTCAATCAAACAGGAAGGCGGAACGAGGCGCTCAATACAGTAAATTTCGACCGCTTACAGCAACAAGGCAAGGTTAAAATCATGGCATGGATTGCTAAGGATCCAACTGCACAACAGGGAGAAAACGTCGAAGAGAAGAAGGTTGTATGGCAACAACCGGAGAAAATACAGGTAGATGCTACCGAGAAGGAAGTTGTTATTCAGCACCCGCCAATATCGGTGCCTGTTTCGGCGCCTGTTTCGGTGCCTGTTTCGGTGCCTGTTTCAGTACCTATTTCGGTGCCTGTTGCGAAATCGGAGTCACCGCTTGATCCCATATTGCAGGAATTGATAGCCTGTGAAGACTACAATTGCGTTAGGCACATAGCTACAACTAAGGGATTTGTCCGTGGCAGTGAACACAACAACAGTTCGGAAGGATTCAGCAACCCCGAAAAATGTATTATCGCCGTATTTACTATTGTGGATAAAAAATTATCAGCATTGCTTGATGTCGGTAAAGATTTGCGTAAGGATTTGTTGACGGGCGAAATCATTCAAAATCCCGAACAATACTACGACCTGAAAAAATATTTTTTATGGTATTTACAACAAAAAAATTAATATATGACACAACAAAAATTCATTCGGCAATTTGCCACCATTTTCTTGGGCTGCCTTTGGTGCGCCCAATCGTATGCACAGCATACCACCGAGTTCCTGTTTACGGAAACTGCGCCCGATTATGTCAGGCAAGCCATGCAAGCCAATGCCAAAGCGCTGTTTGCAGAGATCAACCGCGCCTACGACCAAAACAAGCAGGGACTTACGCTTTCCGGAGACAACCTCTCCAAAGAGGCTATCGAACGCATTCAAACCCTGTGGGCGGTAAGTCATTTTTACTGCACCGAGACGAGCATTACGGCAAGGGTATTGAAGTCGTCTGATAAAAATAATACGGCGAAAAAATACCAGGTAAGGAATATTCCTGTCTATTTTGCGGAAGGTGAAACAGACGAAGACAGGTATCAGGATATGGTCATTGAATTTACCCTCAGTGGGCAAATCAGTGATCTGTATAATGCCATTGCTCCAACACAATATCCTAAAATATGGGAAAAATCCAATGGAGTTACGGACGGACGGCGCCGGCAAATAATTCTGGAGTTTGTCGAAAACTTCCGGACGGCTTACAATACGAAAGATTTACCATATTTGGATAAGGTTTACAGCGAAGATGCGTTGATTATCACCGGTAAGGTAAAAAAGGCAGACAACGCAATAAACTTAGATAAGCCCAAAGTGATGGATGCTAAAAAGGTTAATTTGGAATATTCCGTTCAGGACAAAAGAACCTATCTTGCCAACCTTAAAAGAGCATTTGACCGGAATGCTTACATCAACATCAAATTCGACAACATCGTTGTCAAGCAACATGAGGGAAATCCTGACATATACGGCGTTCTCCTCATTCAGAGTTGGAACTCCTCTACATACAGCGACAAAGGCTGGCTGTTTTTGATTATTGATTTTAAAGATGAAGATAACCCGCTGATTTGGGTACGGACATGGCAACCCACGAAAGATGAAAATGGCAAGGAGGTGCATTACGAAACAGAAGATATTTTTGGTTTAGGAGATTTTATATTTGAATAGTTATGAAACAGTATTTAATTTTATTCTTAGCGTTGTTCACCGTCGAACAATTATGCTCACAGGAATTGTATACGCTTGTTATTGAGCCTGTAGAATGCGACAATATCATTTACAGGGAGTGCCACCCACGTAACGGCGTAATTGTATTTTATAGCGCAGCTTCCGATTTGGAGTTTGATATGTCGCAAACACCTGACCGGTTAATAAACGAACCTTATTATGATGCCCGTGGAAGCAAATATGTGCTTTGTGTTCAACCGACCGACAGAGAGCCCGGCGGCATCACGCAGTATGGTGTTGAGATTATGGCAAAAGGATGTAAAAAAGAGATTCTTTTTGTGAGCAAGATTAATCCCGGACAAGCGCAGTGTTTTAAAGTTACCAAAATTGGAACACCTCCACCACCTCCGCCACCTCCGTCTCCCGGAGGAGATGGTTTGTGCCAATGGAACATGAGCCTTGGCGGTGGCGTAAACGTACTCGGCGATGCGAGTTTTGGTGTCGTAAATTTGGGTATTGGCGTTTTCACCAACCCTAACAGCCTGCTGTCGTTTGAAGTTGGCATAGGAACCGGAAGTTATACCGAATATGATTTTACAAAGTATATGGATGCGGATTTTAACGGGAACATTAAATATACTTACGGGAAAACGCTCCTGCTTTTAGGTTCCTGGAGCTATGTGACAGGAAATGAAGACAACAGTTTCCAATGGCGAATCGGTCCATCGATGGGAATATTGAGCGTGTCGGGATATTTTGATAACGACGGAATGCAGGATAATTCCGTATCGAAACAGGCATTAGTTATCGGCGCCAATACCGGCATTACGTGGAATATCGGCAAAGAAAAACGTGTATTTTTTGACTTGAGTTATCGTCCGTACTATCACACAAGCATTAATTTCGGCGAAAATGAAGTTGTGGTTGGTCAAAGCGCTATAATCGTTCAGAAAAAAGACTTTTCCTCGATAGGCAATCAAATCAATTTGAGTTTTGGATTCAGGTTTGGTGAAAAATTGAAAAAAACAAAATAAATAGTAGATGACATGAAAAAGATATTATTATACATGCTCATTCTTCTTTGCTTTTCGTGCGAAAAGGAAGAAAGATATACTGTCGCAACAGTCACGACAACAGTTACAAACATTACAAGCAATTCAGCCGTGGTTGGAGTGGATGTAAGCATTGAAAAAGGTAAAAACACCAACGATATTAACATTGAAGAAAAAGGTTGTTATTATTCAACGAAAGGAAATGTAGATTTTAAATTCAGGTCGAATCAGGACATAGCAGACTATACTGGATTGGCGCCGCTGACATCATACGATGTACAAGCTTATGCCATAATTGGAGGTAATGAAGTGAAAGGCAATACAGTGACTTTCACAACGAAAGCAGAAACTGCTCAAGTACGTTTTAAAAAAACAGCCGTATCTTTTTGGACAATTATGACTGTTGATATGGCAGAAGGAGGAGACGAGTTGGCACGCTATGAATTTGGTACTGGAACGGGTACTTCCCCTTACTACGAAATACCCGCCGGCAATTACAAGATTTGGTTTTATGATGATAATAATAAGGGATGGATTGGTAGTAGTGAACTCGAAACGTTTCAAGCAGGTCATAAATATACTATAACAATAAATGAAAATAGTTATAATGATCTTACATATAATTTTAGCGATGACGGCGCTTTTTCATCACCAGCCCTTAAAAATACAACACCAATAACAATCACAGTACCGAAAGAAAGTTCGAAAGTAGCAAAAAAGAATGGTTCAAGTGCTTACTAATAAAAAATTATTACCATGATAAAGAGCATATTACCTTTCAGCATATTGTTACTTACAGTCCTTGTGTTCACAACCTGTTCGCAAGACAAGCTGCGTGAGGCGTTGAAACTGGGAAATAAAGGCAAAGGCGCTCCGCCGGAAAAGACCGTTTCGGTTTCTCCAACAAAAAAGGCGGAGGAACCGGAGCAAGAGGGTAAATACGCAGGTAATCAGTTGTTAAACGGTGATGCGCCGTTTAACAGCTGCTTCGGCGAAGGAAAATTTGATGGAAATTCGTGGATCATGTTCAAGAACGACGAAAACACCCAGACCGATGCCATTGTTTGCTTAGTCGACGTTTCGTCGGGAAAGACCATCCGCAATGGCTATATCCGCCGAAATGTGGCGTGGCAAATGAGCAACATCCCTAGCGGAACGTATTACCTGAGAGTGTATTACGGTAACGACTGGAATCCCAAAAAACAAAATGCCTGCGGAACAACAGGCGCTTTCGAACGGAACGAATTTTTCAGCAAATCGGACAATCCAAAGGATTATCTTGTGATCGAAAACACAAGTTCCGGCTACACCACAGGGACAGTCACCCTCTATCGTGTTACGAACGGGAATATGGAGTCGGAGCCTATCAACGAGGCGGAGTTTTTTAGTCCATAAAAACACAATTCCATAAAAACACAATGAACATTCAAAATCTTTTTCGCAACCGGATAAAAAATGAAATATTGATTATCGAATCCGACATTCATTTGAAATTAGATCCGTCTCAAATCATTTATGTGGAGGGCAAATTCAATAAGCCGTTGAATGATTTGCTGGAAAGTAAATTTTCCGAAATATCCTATCTGTTTGCAAAGAACGGATTTGAGCTTATCTATTTTCCGGCATTTGACAATACCTTACTTTACGCACGAGACAGTTTGCTCACGCTGATAAATTACTATTACCCTTCGTTGAGCGCAAGGGATAATGATTTTGAGAATCTACCCTCTCTCCGGCTCAACTTGTCGACATCTACCCAGTCGCAGCAACTGTTTTCCGCATTGGGTTATGAGAAAAAAATCCGTCCCGGATTTTTCCGCCTTGTTGAAAGCCCGGAAGAGACCGATAAGTATACTTTTGAATATTTTCAATTGAATCCTTATCCTTACGAGAAAAAAGAGGAGCAGATAATCAATTACTTAGAACGGATTTCGCCTGCAGCTACCTTATTCACCGCATTACGGCTAAGCAACCGTTATTCGATGGGAGACCTTTACAAGTTGAGCGACTTTCATAAGTTAAGCAATATTTATAAGCTGAGCAATATTTACAAGTCAAGCGATCTCTACGAGTTAAGCAATCTTTATAAGGAAGAGGAGCGAATTGTTTATCTGTTAGGAAAGGCTGCTGATAACACTACTGCTTCCATTCTGGCTGCGGATGAAGATGTTCTGCCGGACTTCTTCTCTGCGTTCGATAATCAAAATTATCGCTCCAAACATGCCGGGCGAATGAATGAATTGATTACGAACCTGAAAAACGACATAGAAACAGAGCGGTCGGGCATTTATGAGAATATCTTGCGCGTATCTGTGGAAGAATATCTTCACCTTATCGGGATCAAAAAAAGCGATGTGCAGAAATACAGCAGACTGGTGGTGATAGACAATTCAAGATATGCCATAAAACTTCCTGATTATGACAATATTGAGATAAAAATGACTACCCTTCCGAAAGCAGTATTTATTTTGTTTCTCAGGCATCCGGAGGGAATTGTCCTCAAACAAATATCGGATTATGAATCCGAATTAAAAGCTATATACAAGATTCTCTATAAAGGCGAACAGGATACGATGGACAAAGATATAGACGAAAGCATTAAACGATTATGCTCGCCATTGGACAACGCCTTAAACGAAAAACTTTCCCGCATTCGCGAAGCATTTAAAAATAAAATGGGAGAACCGTATGCCGAAAATTATTATGTCACCGGAGAACGGGGAAAGATTAAAAAGATTAAGATAGACAGAGAATTGATTTTCCTGCCGGATGTGTTTGATTCAATTCCGCGCACGCAGATTCCTCTTGATTAACTGAAAATTCATTGCAACCTTGCAGAAATTTAATTGATAATTGATCAGCCGTTACCTTTGTAACAGTATTAACACTTAATTTTTATAATCATGGAAGAAATGAAAATGAACAACACATTTGAAAATCCAAATGTGACCTACAAACCGAGTGGCTTCCTTGGAAGCAACGTTCTGACAACAAGCATCATATATGCTTTATTTATCATTTTTGGAGCCGTTCTTATGCAAGCGCCAATCGCAGTGGTATCGGGATTGGCGGGTGCTTTAATTGCTCTCGGCGGAGGAACGACGATGCAAATGATATTTTGTTATATGGCACTCGCGGGTTGTTACTTTTATTTGGGTCGCCTCTTCTTATTCATCATCAGACCCTGCACAAAATTAATGCATTGCCGGAATCCCAAGTTTGAAAAAGGCGCAATTATCGCAATGGTTCTCCTGACGGTTGTAATCAGGATTGCTTTTGCCAGCGTTATGTCAGAATATTTGAATGACCGGCAAAGAATGAATATGGATATAAATTGGCAATTGTGGCTCGAATGGGGTCTTATGTTTATTCTATTCTTTGCAGGTTCGTGGGCAATGGAAAAACCCATGCCTCCGTATTGCGAAAAATGCAGGAAATATATGAAAAAAGAGAGTTTCAAAACCTCTTCATCCGACTCAGTCATGCCTGTCACACTGTGTGTTTTGCATAAACTGTGTGTTTCGGACGATTGGGTGCATTTTGAGGAATCGGGAAAAATTCATTTTATCAATGATACTAAAGATGAATTTTTGGCAATCAACCTGGATACTTGCCCTGTGTGCAATGATGGCTTCGTTACTGCAGTCCAGCATAAAAAAGAAATTGGCGAGAACAAAAAGGAACGCAAAGTTCAAATTGTCGCTTATGCAAACCGCCTTAATGACAAACAAACAGTCAAGTTGCGCGATCTGCTTGTTATGGATTGAAGAAGGAAATAATAAGAGACTACAAACTTGATAAATAATTCAAATAATGTTAATCGCTCCGTAAAGGGCATAAAAAGTAAAATGAAATGAAAAAGAATTTGGTATTTCTTGTTTTAGTTGGGATGCTTTTGTTCGGTTGCGGACAGAATGCCGAAAAAATATTAAAAAAGTATGATGCTTATAGCGAGGTAAAATCGAATGAGAACAAAGCCGGCGTTCAGCTCGAAGTGCAAGAGCCGGGAGAGCTTTCGATAAGGTATTCCAGTTTGGCGCTGAATACCAATGAAGAGTACATACGGAAATTATTGAAACGATGGTTTGTTGCCGATGCCTTAAATCCAAATATGAAATTGCCTGTCAAAATAGATATGATGCCTGTTAATGCAATCGTAAACGATACTGCACAGCAGGTTATTTATGCGCATATTATTAATACAGACAGCATCAAAGCGCAATTTTTGCTAATCGGGTTCGAAGGTATCGGTTCAACCGAATCCAAAGAAGCGGAAACCCCACCTTTATTTTTCCTTGTTGAAAAAAGCAAGACAGGACTTAAAAATCTTACCCTTATACCAAGAGTTGCAGGGAAACTGATTGCTCCCAATTATGAGCCAACGTTTTTTTCCGAGCAGGAGTACTCTGGTGAAATACAGTTTGAGAAATCAAAAAACACAACATTGAATTTAACTCTTTCGGGAGATTTGAAGAAAGTTACCAAATTGATATTATCATCTGAAGAGTTGCAGCTTATTCCGGCTAATTTTGATAAAAAACACAAAGAATTGACGAGCGGGGATAGCATATTTAGATATTTGAAAAATACAAACGTAAGAACAGAATTAGCTCTCACAAAAATAAATGGTTATAATGTTATGGCAACAGATGCTTCGGGAAATGCAATAGTCAGCAGTATGCAATTAAAAGGCGGATTTGAAGCTACAAGTCCTATTGATATAACGAATGGTAAAATAACATTAAATATTATACCCTTGATTTGTGATTTGACGGTAACAAACGCCTGTATTTATGGGACTGTAAAAGTAGAAATAAATGATTGCGGAACCGCATCAGTATATTCGGTATTCAAAAATACAACTACGCCACAGGAAATTCCGGCAAATATTTTAAACAAATAAAAAGGAATTATTAATCGCTCCGCAAGGGGCATAAAACAAGTAAGAAAATGAACACAAAAAGAACTAAAAACAGAAAAAGTACAATGATATGGATATACATCATTGCATTGGTTGTATTTGGACAACCGTTGTTTGCGCAATTTTCATCTCAGAAGAACAGCAATGAAGTGTTTGAAATTATCAGTTTCAGCAATGACAATGTGAAATTTAAGACAGTTGTAGAAACTAAATTTTATACACTTGCATTGTTATCTGACAATCAAGGCTTTGAAGCAAAAATGTTTTCTAACTCCGAAGGTACTGTTGTATGGGCAAATGGAGCTCAATTGTTAGCAGGTTCTTCCATGAGTATGCCGGCAACTTTTGGCGTCGGAGCAATGACACTTCCTAAAGGAGCTGTCCTTACAGTTGAAGGATTTAAAATTCCTGAAAATTTTAAGGCGAAAAAAATCAAATTTGATACAGGCAGTAAAATAATGTATTATGATATTCATAATAGAACATGGGATGACCCTGCTAATGTTGCAGAAACGAAAATGGGTAATACAGCAGCAGAACCAACCTCTTCCGAATATCAACAGTCGAACGATTATGCCTTGTTGCACATATATCGCCCCGGATCCATGAAGGGCATGGCTATAAGCTATAATTTGCATTTGAACGATGAAGTAGTCTTTCGTGTAAAGAATAAAAGTAAAACAACGCTCAAGATTACAAATGAAGGTCTGAAAACATTATGGGCGAAAACCGAAACCAGAGCTGAATTGCCTGTTGATATTAAGTTGGGATATGAATATTACATCCGATGCGGAGTAGGATTTGGCGCTTTTGTCGGCAGACCTAAACTGGAAATCGTTGATAACAAAATAGGGAAAGATGAATTTGATAAAATCCCCTCGAATGAAAAGAACGAATGGGATTCTCCAATCAATGCTCCTGCCGGCACTCATCTTTCATCTGAATCTGGCAAAACACAAGTGAGTGTAAGTCCTCAAAATACAGCTATCAACAGAGTAAGCTACGAGAACAAAATCTATACAGTGCGCTTGGGTAAGGTTGTCAACAATGGGCAAGGAAACGTTACTGTGGAAATCCTGACAGATGAAAAAATTGATATCCCAGTAAAGAACGGCGCTTATGTAGTGCCAATCATGGCGGACATAGAGGCAGGCGGCAGAACCTTCGTTACCAGGGATAATGTTTTGATCTCAGACAACAGTCTGTTGTTTACCTTCGGCGCAATACCTGATAAAATCACCGTTTACGGAAACGACGGCAATGCCAATGTCAATGGCTTGATAGTTACTTTCTATGCAGTTAATAATACGATAAACACGCGACAACCCCAACCGGTAATAGTGCAGCCTCAGTCCCAAGTAACTTACTCAACTCCTGCACAAAATACAAATGTGCAACAAGCAGCAACAAATAATGAAGCGCTAAAAACCCGATGGGGCATCAAAGGAGGGTTTAATGTTGCGACAGTTACTTTTTCGAACAGTAATAACTCGGCTTCATTTAATGATGTTGTCGGCGCAGTAGTGGGAGTAACGCTTGAACAGCCGTTCTCACCCCATTGGTTTTTCCATTCGGGACTTGAATTAAGTATGAAAGGCTTCGATTCCGGTTCGTATTTCACTTCAACTATCAAAGCTACAGCAATTTACATTCAGCTTCCGGCAGCAGCGGGATATAAATTCAATATCGGCAAAGGATGGAAGTTAGAGCTTCGAGCCGGACTTTATTTTGCATACGGAGTTG
>Ga0123357_10001678_pt1 | contig 23821 bp, 10 predicted proteins | sample TergutEmb28metaG_FD_89873 | JGI IMG/M metagenome (GOLD analysis project Ga0123357, IMG submission 89873) | Embiratermes neotenicus P4 segment gut microbial communities from Petit-Saut dam, French Guiana - Emb289 P4 | ecosystem: Host-associated > Arthropoda: Insects > Digestive system > Gut ... | reverse complement strand
TACACTTATGTATACAGTGTGGCATGTTGACAAATATAAAATTACATTTAAATTAGTTATCAATCACTGGACTAACGAAATCTTGTAGCATATTTTAGTTTCCTCAGGCCAACATTTGGGTCTGAGCTTTTCGACACATTCACGAATATTTTTCTCCTCAGAATATTTCCACTATAAAACATTTATTCATGAAAATTGCTTAGAAAACTTAAATGACAAATTCCAGGAGAACCTCTCGCGGCCCGGTATAACTGATGCCAGGACCCGGCGGTTGAGAAACACTGACTTAAAGTGACGTTGCGGAGAGCAAACCACATTGCCTACTCTCTCTCTCTCTCTCACACACACATACAAATACATTCTTCAAGGTCAAAGTATGGCGGGAAACACGCCGCATTCCTAGTCTTTTACCAAATGACTGTACATAACACAAAGTAGTAGTTTTCAGTAAAAAGGATGTACAGTTTTTAGGCGCGCTCGCAAAATAGTTAAAAGCGACTATTAGCTTCGTCATGTCTGTCCGTCCGTCCGTCTTTCCGCAAGGAAAGACTCGGCTCTCACTGGGCGGATTATGATGTTTGATATTTAATAATTTCTGTAAAATCTGTCGAGAAAATTCTAGTTTCATTAAAATCGGACAAGAATAAAGGGTACTTTACATGAAGACCAATACACATTTCCGATCATATCTCACTCAATTCTTCCTATAATGCGAAATGTTTCGGACAAAAGTTGCAGAGGAAATCGAAACACACATTTTATGTTTAACAACTTTTTTTTTTCCCGAAAATCGTGCCGTTTATGAGGTAATGTGGAAAAGTATTGTGGAGTGTGGCAGGACACAGACAACATGGCGCATGCGCATTGCATGCTGGATACCCGGGGCTACAAATACAAATAATTATTGCTTTCCCACTGCAACAATGGTTGCAAGAACGCGCCTCAGTGTTACGTTACACGTACATTTCCTGTCTTGTTTTTATTGACAAAGGACGCCATTTCTTACAATCCACTCGTATAGCCGGGCAGTGCTAGCCACGTCACAGAATTCGCCACTGATCACACAGGGCTTTAGACTACAAAGGCAACCTCCCAGATGTAACCTAGCCTTGCCAAACATGGGGGCTCTGCTTGGTAGACTGGATTTTCTCCCTCCGATCGTGGGAATCGTAGCAGTGCTGCCCAGAAGCGGGCTAGGATGGCTCCTGCTGGCGGCCAACTTTAGCAGGGCAGTCAGACTCAGACCCCGTTTGGCTCCAGACAAAACGAGGTGAATGGTCATCGAGGCACGGGGATAGTATATCTGGGTCCAAGCCTGCCGAAAGAGGTAGGCCTTTACAGGGTCCTGGTAAGCGCCATAGATCCTCTGGCTTCACTCCTGATAGTGGGTAGGTGAAGAGGACCAGGCTAACTAAGGTAACTGAGCTATGCTAAGGCTGCTCAGGAGGACCTGAGGATGGCCATCGTTTGCGATGGTTACCCAGAAGTGCAGGTTTCCAAGGAGAAGTTCGCCGACGTCAAACGGGCTTTTGGTTGGTCTCCCTGACGAGGGGTTCAGCCCCCAGGGTCGAACTACGGGGCCAGAGGGGTGCCATTGTCGTATACCATGACAAGGAGACCCAGAACTGGCTGAGTAGCAATGTATCACCTTTGACAGTATGAGAGGGTTCTAGGCCCAAAATGGAGGGCCTGGAGGCTCTCCCTATCTATAAGAGAGTGGTGGATTGGTTTCCGGGCTCTGCGGAGGATGCGGAGCGCTATTTTCAGCGACTCCGCACGCTGAACCAGGGGATAGAATACCTGCCAATGGGGAGTTTGTGAGCGTAAAGTGGAACCAACAGGGTCCGCCTTGTGCTCTGCATCGATTCATCTTCCGTCGCTGCACTCGGGACAAGGTGGCGTCCGTTCAGCGGCGTGGGGCAGGCGAAATTCTCCTTTCTCGGCGTTAAACTAGTAGCAAAGAAGGCAGGCAGGAAGTAAGAAGATAAAAGCAAAGGAGGAGGACGCCGAATTTGACATGGTAAGTACAATTTCATTTATTTAGGCCAACCTACACATTGGTGTCGCTGCTTCTAGGGGTTTCACCAGAACATTAGTTGTTAAAGGGATATGGCTCTGATACAGGAACCGTGGTACCGCGAGGGCCGTATTATGGGCCTAGGCATTTCAGGCTATACCCTGTTCTACGGGAAAGGAATAGATAGACCTAGAGCATTTGTCAGTGCGAGGAACATGAGCATATGGATGCTACCGGGATTCTCTTCCAGGGATCTTGTAACAGTTCTAAGAAACTATAATATAGGTAAGACAGAAAGACGCTTGGTTGTCTGCTCTGCCTGTCTAACGATTCCGAGAACCCTCCCCCGACGGTGTTTGAAGAACTCGTGAGCTACTGTTAAGAGAAAAGTTTCTATCCAATCATACGGTGCGACTCCAAACCACAAGGTGTGCGGTAGCACCAACTGCAATGATAGAGCAGTGGCAATGTTGGAATTTCTACATTCTACGAATTTGGAAATTCTAAATCAAGGCAATGATCCCACCTTTTGTAGTGCCGCAAAGCTAGAGGTGCTTTAAAATAACCTGGGGTCCTTTGGACCCTTGGAAAGACCTAAGCTGCTAAGTTTCCTCTGAACCTTCTTTGACAGATCATAGACATAATCTGTTCAATCTCGACGGCCCCGTGCCGGTACGGCTCATCATGAACCCTAGGGGTACCAGCTGGGACTCATTTCGAGAACTGACGGGCAGGCGGGGACGGGGCCCGGAAATGAACATGAAAGATGGGGCCGGATTGGGGCTTGCATTTTGTTCATCAGGCCCTACTTTCGGCCTATGAGGTCAAATGTTCTCTAAAGCCTGTAAAGACAGGTACATATTTTCTAAAGTGGACACCAAATTTAGAGTCCCTTAGAAGAGCAGTGAGTCGACTCTTTAATAAGGGCCGGAGAGGAAGGACTCGTTAAAGCTGCGCACTCTATTGAGAGGCTCAGCGGAGATAAGGAAAGGAGATACGGTTGGCGTCAAAAGAAGCTTGGAGGGCCTTCTGCAACTCTATTCACGACCTACCCATTTCGGCAAGGTTATATAGAGCTTTGTCTAGAGACCCAAAAATATAAGCTGGGATCTCTGGTTGATCATTCGGGAACACATACGCAATCCGAGGGAGAAACCCTTTAACCTCTGGTCGATACTCACTTTCCAAACTCGGCAGTTACTGAGCGGATGGCGGCCCCTGCTGCTTACCGCCTCGCCGGACGATGCAATTGCGTAGGTTGTCGCCTATGGGTGAGTGGAATTGGCAATTAATTATTTTGCCCCACATAAAAGTCCAGGCATGGACGGCACATTCCCGGCCCTGCTGCAAAAGGACGGAGGATTGTTGCTCTTCACCTGGTCAAGATTTTCCGTACTTGACTGGTTACTGGCTATGTTCCAGCCACATGGCGTCAGCTTAAGGTACTGTTTATACCTAAGCCTGGTATGAGTTCCTGTACTTGGCCTAGGAATTTCAGACCCATCAGTCTCGCATCGTTCCTACTTAAGACCATGCAGAGGCTGGTGGATAATGGGACAGGGCTCTGGCTCTGATGCCACTGCATTCCAACCAATATGCTGATCAGACTCAGAAATCCATGTAAACGGCCCTTCAGCAGCTCGTGGTTTGGGTTGAGAAGGTGCTCGAACAGCAGGAAACAGCTATGGGTGTTTTAACTACACCTCTTTTGACTCCATGTGTGATGCTCTCGTCAGACATGGGTTTGGCCACATCACTATCCGGTGGATTAAAGCTACCGTGGAGGGCCGCCTGGCTGCGACAACCCTTAATGATTCATTCAGAAGGGTTGTGGTGCCCAGTGTTCCGCAAGAAGACGTGTTGTCACCACTCCTGTGGTACCTCGATGATCTGATAGCGAGGCTCAATGGGGTCAGAGTATATACTCAGGGTTACGCTGATGACATTTCTTTTGGCAGCGGGGAAATTCTCAAACACAGTGTCATCGCAGCTCATGCAGTGGGCCCTTCACACAGTAGACTTGGTGCGGTGAGACCGGTTTGTCGGTTAATCCCGATAAAACTGAACTCATCATATTTACAAGGAAAATGAAACTGCTTTCTTTGGAACTCTTTCCTTTGAAGTTACTCTGCACTGTTATAAGTCAGTCAAATATCTCAAGGTAGTCCTGGATTCTCGGCTCACCTAGGAGCATGTGCAAACCAAAGTGAAGAAGGCTCAGACTCTATAGTGGGCCTGTAGGAAGGCCTATAATGTGGTGTAGAGCCTGAGGCCCAAAATGGTCTAGCGGCTCTACGTCTTTGTCTTTTGGCCATCCATCACCTTTGCATCTCTAGTGTGGTCACCCGGTTGTCAGACGGCTAATGCCAAGAAAAGACTAAGCAGAATGCAATGACTAGGGTAACAGGGGCAATGTGCACTACTCCTAAGGGTGGGGAGGCACTCACTTGCATTTCTCCACTTGATTTAGCGGTTCGGGGCAAGGCAAGATCAGCTTTGCATCGACTCTGGAGTCAGATGTTGGTCCTACCTTCACCTCAGTCACGGGCACAGCAGCATATTGATGCAGCTTTAGAAATTGGATCCCCAAATTTTATAAGGGGGTCGATGTTATGAGGCCAGCAGTTACAAAAGTGGCTCCTAAAATAGCATTCATAAAACATTTTTGGAGGTTTACCACAACAACAAAAAGAAAAGGCAGATATATTTTGTACATCAATTTTATTTTAAGACAAATCATGAAACTAACATTGCATCTATTTGTTCATTTTAGACACTTTTCTTTAGTCTGTTCAATTTGTAGAGTGCATTATGTACATAATTACACTAGTTTACATTCTTTTCAGAAAGAAAACTATGTTCAAAACCAGATTCAGCTGTCTAGGTTTTCTAACATATTATTATGGCCATGGGGCAAAAATATAATGGTACATGGATGGACATTTATATATTTATCTTGCAAGGAAGGACTTCATGGAGTGATACAGTTTGAGAACTAACTAGAGTTATGATAAATAATAATTATTACTATTATACAAAATGTTCTAGTCCGTATATGCAAACAGATTTTTTGGATGATATTTGTTACTTGCCTTATCTCTTGATAGTTACAATATTAACACAACTTTTCAGAATATGCAAAAAAGAAATCTGCATCATGAAAAGTTATGGGAAATGTCATGTGTAATATAATCCTTTCACATATGAAACTTTTAACATTTTGAAGACCAATATTCATGTAAACTGTACACAAAAATTCAGTTTCTACCATAGAACAAAATCTGTCTCCACTAGAAGGAATAATCATTTAATGCTGTTCTGGGAAATAACTAATATTTATTGTAGGAAATGTACAAAAGAAACAAATACACACTGTGGGAATAATGCAGAGTTTCTAAATGTTACAGCAGATGGTACACATACTTGTCACTGGGCTTTAAATGGTTAAATACTTGAAAATGTTATTCTACTTTACAAAGGCACAGTTTCTAAAGAAACATTAAACGTTATTTAAAAAAGACTGTACTTTTTTCAAAGTTATGAAATTTAAAACAAAATTTAAGAAATAATTTACTTTCACAGTTCAACTAACAAATGGGACAACAGCAAAACAGTGTATCGAAGACAAAAAATGGAAGCCATTTGGTTCATGCATAGGCCTAGCATTTCTGAGCAGACCTTTAGGCACAGGATAGAAAATGTTTTTATTTCTTCACAACTCACCTATCTTTAACCAATTTCCTACAGCCCTTCCACTGAATCTGAGCATGACACATTTCTTTTAACCAAGCACTTAAAAGTTTATCGTTAAAAGATAGTATAGAAGTAAAGTAGCATACAGAAAACATGATATAAATGGGCACTCAAAAAAATTTTATGGAGAAAGACAGAGGGAATCGAACATAATCATTAATTACCAATAACAACTAGAAAAATAATTTGATAAGAATGTGAAAGTACAAGCAGCAGAACACACAGTTGAATACCAACCAAAACCAGATAATAGAGAATGGTTTCTGGAAGAATGGAAAATAACTACAGATGTGACGTACACAGCACATAAAAAACAGACTGACAGGCAAACTAGAATCAAAAGACTAGAATATACAGGACATTGGAAAACATCCCATAAAATATGTAACAATAAAGGAATACAGATAACTGTATAGAGAATACAGGAGAAAATATTGAGAACAACATCATGACAGCACACACAGAGGTTGGATAATTAAAGGCAAGTTGTAAACCTCACACAAATCTCTGTAGAGGCATAAATGATGAGATCATATCTATAGAAGATGATACAATGAACAGGTGGAAAACATACTGTCAGGATCTTCTAAACATTGCAACATTCGAACATAAAACTTTCTTCGATAGTACTCATACAAATGACATAGACCCTGAGCAGCAGGAAATGGAAAATGAACCGCAAGATATGTTACACATAGAACTAGCAATACAATCAATGAGTAATAATAAATCACCTGGCACAGATTACATTCTTTCTACAAACTCTACAGCACAGGAGGGCAACTTAGTAATAAGCATACTACACAGATTAATCAAGTGGATATGGATAGAAAAGAAAGTACCTACGGATTGGAAAACAAACGTTATAGTCAAAATATACAAAATACGGGCAACAAATTGCAGTGTCACAACTACAAAGGAGTATCATTAAAATGTACAGGATACCAAATATTAATTGCAGTTATTAATAACAGACTTAAAAAAAGTATACTGACGATGTGAATGGTGAATATGAGGCACAATTCATGTCAGGAAAAACCAACTATTGATGAAATTTTCAGTCAGAATTTGCTGAAACAAGCCTGGGGATACAATATAGAAATACACCAGATCTTCATTGACTTTCAGACTGCCCCTTTGATAGCATATGAGGAAATAAATTTTATTAAATAATAAAGTTTTTTGGAATTCCAAATAAATTTATAAGGTTAATAAAGGCAAATAATGGAAGACTGAACCTATCATGTTAAGACAGGACCACTGACGACTCACAATTTTAAGGTGGGAAATGGCTTGAAACAAGGAGGTGGACAGGCACCCAACCTCTTTACTACAGCTGTCAAATCGAGAATCAGTACAACTAATAGGACATGCAGATGGCATAAACAGCATAGGAAGAACAAAAAGAGCTATTCTGAAGTCTACAAAGAACTGAAAGAGAGAACAGAAGAAGTAGAACTCAGCACCATTGCTGAAAAAACAAAATCAATGGCACAAAACAGGAATATAAGAAGATGAAGTGAATTATTGATGATTACTGATCATGACATTCAAGTTGTTTAAGTGTTACACATTCCTAGGAACTGTAATGATGAAATTATAATAATAATATTTATTTACTGCAATTGGGTTGTTACCTGGTGGCAGTGGTTATTTTACATGTAAACAAAACATGAAGTTGGTTACTACAAAATTTAAGTCAGGAGGGCTACATGAGAAGCACATAGTGGGAACTTGGAATCTTGGGAACCATCTCAGCATTTGCCTTTAGGCACAGGGAAATCAAGAAAAACCTGTGTCAAAGATATTAAAGCCAAATTCTAGCTGCTAATAAAGCCTATTACTTTCTGCAAACTACATTTACATCTAAAAAATCCATCAAAATAACAAAATAAGACTACAAAAAATAAGGTCAGTACTGAGTTGTGGAAGTGTAACCTGGACCCTACTATAAATGACAGAACATGCGCTATATGCATTTAAAAAAATATATTAAAAAGAACATATGGCCCAATACAAGAGAAAGGACACTGGTGCTTGAGATGGAAGAGTGAAATTTACAGTCTTTACAAATACCTTAACATCACTGATGATATTAACAGTAGAAGACTAGGATTGGCAGATCATATCATAAGAATGGAAGACGAAAGGATCATAAAAAAAATCCTCAATGGGAAATTCCACAACACAATACCAGTAGGAAGCCAAATATACAAGATGGAAGGACATCGTCCAGAGGAATGCATTACAGCTCCTACGAATACAAGGGAGGAGGAGACAAACTGGGGATACAGATGAATGGAGGCGCCTTGTGAGGGAGACCAGGGCCCACAAGGGGCTTTTATCACCATACATGGATGGATAGTAGAAAGTGTTTAAAAGTCAAAAGTTTCAAAACAAAACTCAAATTTAAAAACTTTCAAGTGCACAACTCTGACATCAAGAATTCAGTAACAACTTAACATGCATATATCAAGGCATACAAAATATTCAGTCTCTCACAAACATAATTTTTCACAACATGTCCAAAAATGCTATGTTCTTTTTATCAAGAATCCTTTTTATATATGCTTGCATTTTATAAAACCTTAAATCCTTCTGCTGTGTATTTCAAATTCCTCTGTGGCATACTAACTGAGAAATGCAAGTTTGAAATATGCTTGTCAACAGAATGACATAAGAGACTGACAATGAACTTAATTGTGACCAATGCAATGACAGCAAGTAAACCCCTTACAAAAATGCCGTGCGCATCATGAAAGCCACATTGGCAGCAAGTTATAAAATCATATAATTTGCTGCACCAAAATTTTCTTTAAACACCTCTCAAGTCAGATAAAACCTATATAATTTATGAAATAAATACAACACAATATCCACCCCCCACCCAAGGGTTTTCCATAAAGGTCAGTCATGTTAGGTTAATTATAAGTTATTCATTCCTGTAGTCCTGTGTCGTTGTCCCATTTGCTACTGCTGCAATGGACACATCCACTTAATTATGATGTTAAAATTTGTTATCATATTTCAGTGTCTTAAAACATGCATTGTACACTGAAACGAAAGTTACAAGCCTACTGATGATAAAATTCAATGGTAAAAGTGACTGAGTACAGTACAATTTCTTTCATGCAGAATTACATTTGTACTAGCAGCCACAATGAAGACTTAAGGGATTCTGAGATAGGAAAATCACATCCATATGCAGGAAAGCATACATGACTGAAATGGGTAACTGGTTACATTACAATAACATTATAAATTATTGTCACTAGGAATATGTTAATTACAATGTTCAAATGTGATGCAAATGTTCTTATGCTGGGCATGTAAGTAAATGAAAAATGAGTCAAGCAGAAATCACTGTCATGGTAGTCCAGTAAATATGGTAGGCATGTCTCTTCAGAGGCAGGTGAGTACATGGAGAGAAGGATACAGGAAAATGCATGTATTCTGAATGCAAGAACTCCGAATGCAGTGGTTGTGGTGAACAGTATATTAAAACCAAACACCACATTTCCCAGCGTGTAAGACATGGTCATTTCTGAAAAATGATTGTGAAATCAGAATATGTCAAACTGGTGCATATTATATATTGGTAGAAATAATTAAAATGTAACACACCTTCCTACATTACATTTACTTTATTATGTAAGGTAGAATTGTTTACTTTCATTAGTAAATAAATAATTTTATTGTAATTCATTAATTAGTTAATTAATAAGTAATACATTTTGTTTTCCAAACAACCAAAAAAAATTAGAAGAAATATTGTTTAATTGTAATTTCTAAAGCATTATTCATCGTATACACTGAGAAATATGGAAGCATGCAAGGAGTCCAGTTGTACTGCTTTCTTCACAACCATGTCACAGGCTTCACGTTTTTCTTGCCAACAGTTAATGCACACTATTTGTAAGCTAATCACTTTTTAACTAAAATTCTGAAGTGTTTTGATGTTTGTCTACACCATCTTCAGGCAGTTCGTGTCTTCAAAAATTGTAGGTGTTTTAACCCTTAAACTTTTAAACAGCATAATTATAGCTGAAGCTCTTTGATAATTGTAAACATTGATACAGATGAGAACATTCAAAACTATGCTTTAAGTGTGAAGACCTGGTCAATAGTTTAATCATTTTAATACATACACCAGTGTACAGACCTCATCTGTTATTATGAAGTGTGGATTCTGTGTAAAAATGTTGGTCTTAGAATCAATTAGCACTTGTGTTATTTTGATGTGTTACAAAAAACAGTCAAAAATTCACTGAAGATGGCATACACAAATGCCAAGACACGTCAGAGTTATAGTTAAAAAGTGATGAGAAGTATGACACACGGTGTATACAGCATCAAAATGTCACAGGCTTGTTGGTACTCTAGGATGCCACTTAACATGTCATTATGAAAAATTGGTATGATCAGTCAGCCATGTGAGCTCTTAGCAAATCTGAATATTAGAAAAAGGTCTGTATCAATGTATGTGATACAAGCTGTTCCACAAACTCAGAATATTTAAGTCACGAAGAAACCAAAAACACTGTATGAATGAGATTATGTTGAAGAATCACACATTAGTACCAAATGTACTTAGCATGTAGTACATATTTAAAGATGTTAAGTGGGTAAGAAGCTTACAGTATGTAACCAAATTCTAATATAAGTGTGCTCTGCCACCAGAGCATGCTGGTTCCAGTCACAGCACTGGCTACACTGCGATCTTTTTAATTTCATGTTATAAGATTAATATACTGCACCACACCTCTGAAGCAAAATTCAAATATGTTTGAGGCACCCCTAATTCTGACCACACAATTTGTGATCACCATAATGTAAAGCAGAAGACAACATTATGCAACGTTTGGAATAGCCCTCACAGTCTATTTCCCTTGTGTTCCAAAAAAGACAATTGACATGTAAGTATATTTTCTTGCATAAATCTTCAGGGTTGACTCTGATTCTTAAAAGCATATAAATATATTACAAACCTGTCATGTTCTATCAAACATAGAGAGGTTTATCACAGGCACATTTTCAGTAATCTTGAGTATGCAGCACAACCTGCAAGTAAATATGAAGTCTGGTATCAGTGTTCTGATTACTGACAAGGTATAGGCTCTTTTACCTAGAACAGTTACTACATTGTAATTTGTTCCTTTTTGGGTAATTACCGGGCGTCTGAGTTCTAACTGCCGACGTTTCGGAACTCACTATCCGTTCCATCTTCATAGGCACCTGCCTATGAAGATGGAACTGATAGTGAGTTCCGAAATGTCGGCAATTAGAACTCAGATGCCAGGGAATTACCCAAAAAGGAACAAATTACATTTAGAGCACGACAAAAGCTTAAAAACAAGAAAGTTACTATATTACTTAGCTGATTCACATATTCTTTATTATCAAACCTATCACTCCACACTCAATGAAGGTACTCATTTTTTCATAATGCAAGATTTGAGATTCTCACAGCAATGTTGCTGATGAGTCAGGTCTTCTGGGATGCCAGGTCAACTGGTAAATTTACCAACATTTTGGAGGACAACAGTCCTCAACCTGTAAGTCAGACAGTGTAGGTAAAGACTGCTTGATCCTGCCCTTCCATCATACCCTTCCTTATTCATTCTCATATATCTATTTATCATTCTGACTAAATTAAGGATTCTGGTTCAAATGTAGAGTTTAGTGCTGGAGCATTGCAGAATCCATAGCCAACTCACAGATTTCTCAACTAACCAGGTTCTTTACTTCAAAGCCTTTACATATAATTACAACAGTGCACACATAACTGAAACATCCTGCAACATGCTTCCTACTTCCAAAACTATAACATATAAAACCAAGAGTGCACTCATAGCCCCAGCTTCCTCCAAACATACTAGTCATTCAACCAGCTGTTTTTTCTTATCTAAAAACTGTTTAAAATACAAAATCCTAACTCAGCTGTTTAAAGACAAAATATAAGCCTCCTCGCATACACACTTCACCTACCAACAGCTACCGTGATTAAAACAGTTAATATCAACAGACTGCTCAGAATACAGAAGAAAAATGAAAAAATATTGTTTCATCCACTTGCCATACTATCTACTAAAGAAACTGTCATATATACATCACCTCCATTTACCCTTCAATGTAAACCGATTAGTTGTAAAAATGAAATCTCATCTACAAAGAAACCACCCATAACTCAGTAACTCTCCTTAGTAATTTTAGATATTAGTATTACCGGATGATGGTACCTTTAGACTGAAACATGTAAAAAATTTCCCATATATTAATCACAAAAACCCATAGTTGTGATTGACGGATTGTTCCCTTATCTTTGTTACTGCAATCACAACGGTATGAACCAATTTCAGATTGATACCATTTCACTTGAAGGGAGCACTCTTTTGTCGATTTAGTGTCACTGGCAACAATAAAAGTACTTATGTCCGTAGGTGATTGCCTAATTTGAACCAAATTTGAAATTTCTCAACAGATTTTCATAAAAGTTTCCAATGCCAAATTTCATAGAAATCCACCCCAGTGGGAGCTGCATGGACTCATGAGGACAGACAGGAAGGGGGAGAGAAAAATGGATGGACATGATGAAGCTAATAGGCACTTTTTGTGACTACACAATAATTAAATTATTATGGAATGTTAATACGACCTGCTTAGGTGCAAGTGACCGTAAAGATCTTTAAGTGAATCACAAACAAAAACAAATGTACTCCTTCCAACTCAAAAAATAAATCTTCCTCTTAACTATCCAATATACAGTATGTCCCAAATGCAAAACAATGGTGTTAAGCTCTTGAAAACTCATTGTTATACATCACTGTCAATATAAAAGCCCAAAACTTGATGCATCCTCAGATAGTTTGGTCCACTCCTCCCCAAAATCAGGCAAGCAAGCAGACAGACAGACAGAAGCATGACAAACCCCTGCAGAAATGAAGGTTCCTTATATCTATGCAGTCTAAATAATTCTTCCAACAGTGAGATGTACATGAAGGTGCTCTCACCTGTCTACAGAAAACATTCTGCAGAAGCATCCTGGAATGTTGTCTTCCTGCATGACACTGCCCAGGTGTAGTTAGTGCCTCCCAACTATTATAACCCAATAATCTTGTCCTGTGTAAATTGTGGACCTGCTGATAGGCTGTAACTTCCCTCCCTTCACAGACTGTCATTCCATTTTATCTTCCTCTAAAATGCATAAATGAAAATGTTACTGTACCTAGACAGAAGACAAATATTGTTTCCCCACAGGAGCAGGTCTAGAGGGTGTCTGATTTGGGGTATCTCTGCGGTTCTCAAACAATGCAGCCATATCTCTGATACAGAATGAAGGTGAAGTCTGGTGACCAGGGCAATCTGTCGACGATCTTCTCCTTCGACTTTCATAACTAACCCTATTTTCTGGTGAATGTGCTGGAATGGAGGCGGGGCGCTTGTGAGGATCTTCCAGTTTTCCTGTGGCAAATAAAAGAATGTGAGGCTGTAGGCTTTTAAACATGCAGCACTGAAAGCAGCGACTATTCTGCCATCAAATGGAATGATTTTAACTGATTATACCATGCAGAGTACAATGAAAATGCTAGTTAGCCTGTTGGTCATTTAAATTTGTAACGACTGCAGAAGCTACTTAAAATATTGTGTGAAGTGCACAGGCTGGATAGCCCTGAATGTGGTAAGAGGGGATTTAAGTACAAAGACTGGAGCAGTTGAATGTATGTCACTTAACACTGCTGAATCAAATTCTTGGTTACTGGGTACTGGAAAAAAAAAAAAAGACAAAGTGATCCTAATGTGGTAAACTGGACAGGATTAGAGTAATACTATTTACAGCTTACACCAAAATGCTATTTTAGTTTTGGTAGGAATCAATGACAGAGAAGTATCTACATAATGAGGCCAGGCACTGAGTCAACCTGTTCAACCAAATAAATAGAAACAAGAGGTCACGGACATTTTACGGCACAATCCCCACATGCATCTGGTATTAATAAGGAAAAATCATGCAATGCATTACACTTCGTGTGTTACAGAAGAGTTATGATCTCTAGTCCATTCTAAAAGTGTAATTAAAATGTACATGCCTTTCAGAAGAGAATGATTTGCGAACACAAAATAAATATTTAGATGTGCGGTTCTGTGTCAGATCATGCACGTGTTATACAAGACACATGTCTGATGAAAATTCCTTGGTGGGGCATCTTTTAATCTGAGTGTACAACAACAAATCTGTAGAGCGATAAACAGTTTTGGCATCATCATAATACCCAACAAATTCCAAAAGCACAACAGCAAATCTCAATGGTTTTAAAATTCACAAAGTCTGTAATGGTATGGTGCCTACATAAACACACTCACCTCTCAAAGACAACCGTATCTCCACAGAAGGGTGCTCCTGGGAACCTTGAAACCTCTCAGTACTTCTTTGTTGCACCAGGTGGTTATCATCTGACTTTGTCAGCCTTTCACCAACAGCTGCTGTTCTTAATGGAACATGTTCTGTCGCACTGTCTAAGAACTGTCTCTTTGTTTCCACAGCATGACCCTTAGAAGTTCTAACTACAGATGGTTTTGAGTGACCCTCCAACTGGTTTTGACCTGAAGACTTAGAACTGGGTCTATCTGGATCATTAGTAAGAGTGTCTGCAGTTGGTCCCATGCTGACAATCATGCGATCAGAACCAAGTCTTTGTCTCACAGTCACACACGAAATTGAAGGCCTTTCAGGACTTGTAGGGGAACTACTGAACTTTTGTTTATCGCCTGTAGAAGAACGGTGGTGATAGGCATTTTCACCATCATCACTACCACATTTAGATTGCTTATCAAAATGTTCAGGCCTCGAAACATTATCACAAATCTGTTTACATAAAACTGCACTGTCTTTATCTTTTGGGCTTACACTTCTCCTTCCAAACCTTCTTTCTCTGGTTCTGTCCAGTGTTCCAGAGAGCCATTCATTACCTGGAAGAGATGATGTTTTAATCTCACTATCTCTTTCATGTCCTGTAGATCGAAAACTATTGCTCCGTACTCGGTCACTTCCTGTCACAAAAGAACGGGACATGTCCATAGGTTCATCTGTTGGACTTGACACAGCTTTTCCTGCCTTCTGTTTCAATCTCTGCAACATCTCATCTCGTTCACCACGAAAACTCTCTGAGCTGTATTTCTCCCTAAGGATCAATCTCCTCTCCTCCTTGTAGCGCTCTATCCGTTCTCTTCTTTGTGGATCATCGAGGCCTACAGATGCAATAAAGCTGGTCTTCTCCACAGGTAAAACACTCATTTCAGAACTGATCTTTTTCTTTTCATGAGCATTCTGCACTAAAACATCTCCATGTTCCCGTGAGTCATTTATATCAGGTGAAGTCTGTACACGCACCAACTGACCAGGATCTTCAACGCTTGAACTGAGGAACTGACCCTCATCTAACGATACACTCAACGCTGTTGAATTTGCAAGCTTGTTCCTTGCAGCTTTTGCAAGTCTTGCTCGCACACATGGCGGTAATGGCGTAGAACTACCATGTGGGTTGGGATCGGAACGTTGTGACAGCTTAGAAGTAATTAATGTGAAGCCAGAGTCTTTCTGAGACATATCTGGACTGACAGAAATGAACACTTGACTGGATTTGGCATCTGAAAAAGTGTCTGAATTAGAGTCTGGCTTGTGAGTAACAGATATGAAACTCATGTTCAAGTTTTCCACAGTATCTTGCCCAGAAAAACTGAATCTGTGGCCAGCTGCTATAGATGAGGACTGGCCATCAAGACTGTGCTGCACTAGAGTTGGACAAGTTTCAAACTTCGAGAGAAGTTCCCGAATGTTGCACTTGGTGCCCTGTTTCTGTGGCTGTTGAGGAATCCCATCATTCCCTGCAAGGTGTAAGCAATTCTAAGTGTATTACAATTAGTGCTCTTTTCCTAAAAACATGTTAGCCACTATACTAATGAAAAAACTAAAAACAGCATACAATGCTCAAGAGATCAGTGGTATATTTTCAGGTATATCTGGTACTGCACCGCTATACCACTGAAATGGAGGAAATGACCACCTTTCTCTATTTAAAAAAGAGAAAAAAAAAAAACTTGTAAATATTTTTTCCAAACATTATAACTTTGTTATATAGTTTGTAGATCATGTGTGCTAAAAGGATTAGAATGCCATGTATTCCCTGCTATACCTTGCTGCTTCAAGCACACGTGAGTGGGTGCGCTCATGCATGCGTGTGTGTGTATGAGAGAGAAAGAAAGGGGTGGGGTGATGTGATGTGGTATGTTATCCACAGCTTCCATTTAACCCTTTGGCAGTGGAATTACACTACCAGTGTACTGTGCAGAAGACTGGGATTTAAGTTCAATGATTTTAATTTTTCTGGCATAGTCTTACAACAGGGTGCATCTCTGAGATTTTACTCCATAGTCAACAAAAAAAAAGTTACATTTTTTTTATAAATTAAGGTGGAAAAAAATTAACCATTTTGAATAAAATCAAAACTTTAACTGCTGCTGCATATTCTTGTCACCTTGGATCACTGCTTTATAACTACACATTATTTACAGGTTACATAAATATTTACAATTTAGGTCACTGCCTTTTCACATTCACTACGGTGTGGTATTCACTGCAATATGGCACCACGCAGTCTGACTTCACATGCTTTGCACTTAGTGGTGGATCTCACACCCTGGGTGCAGCACACTTGACAGTGACTTCTTTCCCTTAGGCTGGCCAGTGCTGGGACTCTCAAAATTGAGTTACATGTGCAGTTTTCCAGCTTGAGAGGTTTTCTGTTATGATTTCAGAACATCATAGACAATGCTGAGGAAGTGTCTATGTCTAAGTTCTCAGCACATGTTGGCACAGGTTCACAGACTGCTTCCACCTCTTCTTTTTCTTCTTGACTCCTGTCAGTAACTCCCTGCCAGGTACAGCTCCTTTGTTTGTCACTCAGCACACGGGAGAAGATTGTAGTCAGCAATCTCATATTCATTGAATGATACTGCTACATGCAATGTAGTGTTCATATCATCCCACATCTCTGCAATCTTACTGCACCTTGTTGCATATCTTTATATTATTAAATGACACTACTAAAATATTCACCGAGTATTATTTGCATAATTTTAACTTTAAAGAAAATTAGTTTCTTTTGCAGTGCTAGACATACATACAAAGAAACTGGAAAAACAGAGAAACTGTGTTTCAAGGATCTTCAATGGAAAAGTCCCACACAGTAAGCTTAAAATGATTACATGTCAGATTTAAGGCACTATTCTAACATTTGTTTCGAAGGTCCAAGAAAAACTTCTGGTTTCTGTTCTCAAAATCTGAACATTAATGAAGACAAAACATATGTACACATGCACACTTTGTATTCATACATATTCTGTAAGCAGAGTGACAGGAATCCACATGTTACTGGTTCAGCTGAATGTTACATACAGACATGCCACAACTTATACAACAGCTATGTTCCAGAAGATCTAGCATAACTAAAATTTTGCGTAAGTCGAAATCAGCACGCATTTGGTGAACTAAAGCATTTGGTGAACTAAACACGTATACACAATGAAGTCCAGTTGAAATCCGAACTCCAACACAATGGCACCTGATCAGTTGTAATGTGACCCCTGCTGCCTGTGTTATCATCCAGCACTATTCTTCTGCCTCCCTTATCTCACTGTTTTTTCATGACCACACAAAAAATTGAGCACATTTCATAAAGGTTGTCTTTTTACATTTTAAAAATTGTATAAATCTGCTACTGCATAAGTCAAGGAGTGTCTATAAAGCAATCACTAACCAACTTGTAAGGGTCACATTTCTGAAAATGCCACAGCTGGCAACACTTCAGTTAACTAAACAAGGGCCTCATGGTTGAATGGGGGTTAGAGAAACTGCAGCCACTGTTGGCATGCACAGAATAAGTTGCTTGTTTCTTTACTGAACAAAGAAAATACATAAGAAGACAAGTGTAGAAGCCTGTTGTTTAAAAGCAGTGAAGAAAACCAGAATACTCATGTAGTGACAGCAATACAAATAAGGATTTTCAGACAGAAAAATCATGCATACATTTCAAAAACATATCTTATTTGAGAAAATTATATGTTTACTGTTACTTTAAAAACTGAGAAGTAAAAACTGTACCTTCCATTCAGAAAAAAACGTATAACCAAACCTTTTTATTTGTAAAAACTGAGAACAGGACATATATTGTAATAACAGTGTCATTAAATACTAACCTTGGTTTGCAATACGCACTTCCTCCAGTTCTTGCCTCATCCGCCTTTCCCGAAGAATATCACGGCCAATTTCAGACTCAAATCTCCGCCTGTTTGGGTTTGAATCCATGTTAATCCATCTCCGATGCTCTGGAGACAACTGTGGAGATTCTGAGGAAGCACATAATGGACTGTCAACATATTCATTTCTGTCATTTGAAGCCTGTCTTTCAGAAGCCTTTATCTGCACAGGCACACACCTTTCTATCACAATATCACAGAAGTTGCTTCCCTCCCTATGGGTCTCAACAGACTGGCACTGTGTGTCAAGTGAATCAATGTCTGTTACTATACAACTCCGAATCTCAGATTCACAAACTGCACCACTCTCAGATTCCATGACACACTCTGCACAATCTTCATGTTGCCCACTCTGGCCATGTTCCATTTCCTCACAGTTCCCTGTTGGAAGTTTCTCACTAAATTCTTCTACAAATGGCACTGAACACTTTTGTGGCACCACACAATCTTCAATCTGCACAAACTCATCAGCTGCACCACCTGTGTCTTTTGTTTGAATCACTTCTGCATCACAAGTCCCTGCCATTGACTTCTGTGGTTTATCACCTGGGTCTGTCACATCACATACTGATTCTGCTCCCAAAAGTTGGTTTACTTCATGGACAGACCGTCTGAAATATTTCACTTGCTGGTAAACTTCTACATCATCTCTGCATTTGACTTCATCTTCATTCCGCACATTCTTCTGAGAAGAAGCAGAAGCAGCAGGATTCAACTGCAACAGATTAATGCTCATCACTACATGCAATATGCAGCTTCCAGTCACTCGCTGTAATGAATGAATTCCCAAATGGAAGGAACATATTAACCTCTGTACATCATGTTTAAAATTTATTCCATTTAATTTGAAACCAAAGCATTAATCAGATCACTCTCTGATTACAGAACCCACTGGATGAGGTATGTTCAAACAGTTCTTGCAATTTGATGTATGTTTGTCTGTGCATCGTTGTACATGTGTAGAGAATAAAATCAACTAGATGCTACCGAATGATTTATTGCACTTGTAATCTGCTCAACATGGTGTGTAATGCCTTGGTTGCTGGTGGTCGGTGGTCAGGTGCAGGGCAGCAGGCTATGCGTCTGGGATGAACAGTCGAGCATCTTCCTTCATCCCGGACACATAGCCTGCTGCCCTGCACCTGACTGCCAACCACCAGCAACCAAGGCATTACACACCATGTACGGCAATAACACAAGTATAGTCTCGAGCTCCTGATGATGGGCATATAAGTGCCCGAAACATGTTGAGCAGATTACAAGTGCAATAAATCATTCAGTAGCATCTAGTTGGTTTTCTTCTCTACGCGGTTCTTGCAATGTACATGCAACCTTTATTTAAAATCATGTGATGGACGCATAATGATCCAGAATGGTCTACTACATTGGATTCTGTTGCTGTTTTACCTCAGTACTAACGTATTTTGTTGTCTTACAGAAATATGTATCAGAAGTTTTTCAAACCTCTTGTTAATAGAACAGTGTATTTGTATGAAATCTGTTTTATCTACAAGCAACAGTGTGACAGAATTGACACAACTCAGGTGGAAACACAGCTCATGTCTTCACCACAACAACATCCTCACACAGACAGGACTCTTCTTCCAGAAGTTTCTTGCAAATAACAAAACTCCAGCAGTTCCCCAGTCATCCTACAGCTCTGGTCTCTCTCCAGCAAACTTTTTCTGTTCCCAGAGCTGAAGGTAAGTTCAACTTCTGGTGCCAGAATTAAATGCCCAAAGTGATCTGCAGAAGATGGAAATAGAAATGGGGGCTGCAAACACCAAAGGGTTTAAGAAGGAGCTGATATGAATCAGTAAAGAACAAAAAGAAAAATGCTAGATGAGCTAACCCAGCTTTTGTGGCAAATGTACAAAGAATGGGGGATAACAAATTAATGGAATTATTGTACTAATGCAGAGAGGCCTTTCTGAAGGTGAAGGTTAAAAAATTTATCTGGTCTGTATTATATTTTATTTATTAAGTTCAAGAACTTTTCTGTATGTAACATACTTCACTACCTTCAACCTCTTGTAAATTATATAAACTTGGAGTAAACAAGATAGGAAGTATAAGCACAACACAACACTCAAGTGCATTCAGATCTCATGCCTATATTTGTATTTATGCTCTAATTACCTGGCATGACAACTGCATCCATGTAACACCATATTATGTTTAGACAGCACTGGCAAACATACTTTTGTCACATGAAAACTAATTTGTGTTTCTTATGTATTTTTTATTCTGAATTCAAATATGTTATTAGAACTGCACTATCACCCACAGTTCTTATGTGACAGAATTTTTTAAAAAGCAGTTTTAGCAACTTTGGTTTTCATTGTCATGCTACCAGTATGTTTTAAATATGACTGAAGCACTTCATTATGTTTTAAACATAGTATGGGCATGAAAACTTAAATGTAACAAAGACAGTAGGCATGTCAGCCCAATTACGGATAGCCAGACTATGCAAGCTGAGACATGTGCTGACACGTTGGGACATGAAACAAACAGTAAGCTCTGTTTGAGGAACACTGCACTGCCAGTGGTGTGCTGGATTGCATTGTGATCAGTTGCTAATGTGGTGTGTTTTGGTGAAGTGTGTTGTGTAAAAGGATTGTGTTTATTATATTACACTGATTATATTTTATTTATTATTTATCTATAGTGTTCATTGTTCCCATGGTTTGCAGAGAACCAAAAGACCACTCATCCAATTGTTACTTTAGTTTAACAAATATAACCTCCAAATCCAAACACATAGTGAAATATACAGATCTGCCATCTGCAATGAGGACTGTCCACACAGTGAAGAGTTGCCTGCACCAAAGCCTCTGGAAATTCGGACATTTAGCAATTACAACACTGACTCTCATAAAGATCAAAGACAGCAAGAAGGGGACAATGTTGATTGCAATCTGACATTTGAAACAAATCTGAACCCCTTTTATTAAAACAAGGACATTGTAACAACCTTGTCTGTGATTTGAATTTTTCTGAAAAACAAGCTGAATTTGTTGGTTCCAGACTAAATGGGTGTAATCTTTGTGAGACAGGGGAGGTAAAAGCAGAGACTGAGAATCAAGATTAGTCAGGCTGATTGTATGAATAAGAAGGAAAATAAATATGTTATTTATGTAACAACAATTTTTCTAACAAAGAGAAAGATCTCCCACAATCTTCTCCACCAAGACAATGAAATATGTTTCTTTTGTAATGATATTGCTCTGTTACAGAGGCTCTTGAATACCAACACAATCCAAATTAGTGGTGTTTGTTTAATGACTAACAGTTACCTTAAGAGCTGCGCTTCTACGTAACGGGAATAACTTCCCATCTGTACCCCTAGCCCATGTCATTAGCACAAAAGAGTCCTATGAAAATATAAAACTACTTTTGGAAAAGATCCAGTATGAAAAACATGATTGGAATGTTTGTGGGTTTAGAGTTCAATGCTCTCTTGCTTGGCTTGCAGCTTGGCAATGTGAAGTTTTGTCACTTTCGGTGTGAGTGAGATAGTAAGGGCAGAATACATTATCACATCCAAAAACAGTGGCCTACATGAGAACTGCTTATTCCAGAACAGAAAAATGTAGTAAATACTCCATGAATCAACCCTGAAAAAGTTTATTTACCTCCACTGAACATCAAACTTGGACTCATAAAAAATTTACCAGGAAGTGACACTGAAATCAAAGAAGGGGTATTTGTTGGACCTCAAAAAAGAGAGTTAATACAGGACATAAAATTTTAAGACAAACTAAGTGAAGCAGAATAAGTAGCATGGAAATCATTCAAAATGTCACTACCAATTACTGGGATATCACAAGGAAGAAAACTACTGCGATATGGTGGCTGATCTTGTACGATCCTACAAAGCTATGGGTGTAATATGTCTTTCAAGATGCATTTCTAAGACCCTCTCTTAACTTCTTTCTGGAATATCTTGGGGCAGTAAGCGATGAGCGCGGCGAGTGATTTCACCAGGATATTTACACCAAGGAAAAGCAGTACCATGGCAAGTGGAGTCTCAGTATGCTGGTTGATTTTTGCTGGACACTTAGAAGAGAAGTTCCGCAGGTGAAATATAGCAGAAAGTCATCCACTGTTACTTTTTAGGTAATGTATAAATGCTGTGTAATACGATGTAAATATAGGCAAATACAGGTTTCCTTCAACTCCAACCATGTATTACTTAAAAACCTTGCCTGATAGAAAAAATAAACATATTTGAATTCAGTGCAATAAAAATGTTATTGGGTTTACATAGTTTAGTTTGTGTGACAAACAATAAAAATTATTTTGTTATCCAGTATAGTCAGCTGCTTCTTTTTACCTCTCTGGCTCTGCCATATTTCCTGTACATAACCCATAAATGCAGAGATAATATATTTCTTACACCACCATTACCAATATTACTACTACTACTACTACAGAAAGCCAGCCCAATTATATTTCTTATCTTGTACATACACGCCCTGATTTGTGCAGCAGTCACATTCTGTAACATCTGGTGCAAGTCAGAATTCAGCAGGAATGTGGTCAACTATGTATGTATACACAATCTTTATGTTTTTGGATAGCAAATTGGAAGACAAAAGATTCTGCACTGAATAACAGTATGCATTACCTGGCTTCACTCTGCTCTTAATTTCTTCATGAATGCAATTCTGATTTCTTACGGTTAGTCCCAAATACTTGTACTGTTCTACTGTTCAAAGGATTTATTCTCTCTCTTTATGTAGTGATTATGTCCTGCATGTGGTCTTGAGACATGACCATGCACTTAGTTTTCGCAGCATTTACTTCTAGACCAATCTCCCCCTAGTGACTACTAAAGCTTCCGTGATATTCTTTAGAGTATATATGATATTCCTTATAGTATATTATGCTTCCACCCAACATATTAACATCATCAGCATAAACCAAAAGCTGATGTGTACCATTTAATTTCACACCCTATTGGTTTACCTAAACTCTCCTAATGACTTATTCAAAAGCAAAGTTGCAAAGCTATGGTGATAAAGCATCTCCTTGTTTCAAACCATTCTTAATAGGAAATATGTCAGACAAATGTCTGCCTACCCAGACTCTCCTATGGGTTTCACTTTAGACACATTTTTATTAGCGTGATACCAAACTCAATGAGAATCACTGCATCACTGTATTCCTACTTTTTCTCAAGTATATGATGAATGAAAAATATATGATCAGTAGTTGAACTGTTCTGTCAAAATCCACAATGGTGATCCTCAATAATTTCCTCAGCATATGGATTTAACCTCCACAGCAGGATGGTGGATAAAATTCTCTACGTAGTTGACAAAAGTGATATGCCTCTATGATTACTATAATCTGTTGTATCACCCTTCTTATGGATAGGTACAATGACCGACTACTTCCACTTTTTAGGCAATTTCTCCTTATTCCAAATAGAATTTGTAAGTTTATGGATTTCAGAATGAATTGTTCTACCTCCTGCTTTAATCATTTCTGCTGGAATTTGATCATTACCTGATGGTTTGTGTCTTTTTAGCTCTTCAATAGTCATCTCAATTTCAAAGGCAATGGGCGCAGGCACTAGTGGCTCTGCTATATGTAAATCAGTCTGCCTAACATCATTAACCCAAGATAACTGAAGAATCAAAAAACCAACTAGATGCCACTTGATATTTTATTGTACTTCTTATAGGCTCAACATGTTTCAAGCATTACGATGCCCATCATCAGGAGCTC